>Ga0359897_10082_pt1 | contig 13496 bp, 8 predicted proteins | sample SorcelJu500001C4_4_FD_206068 | JGI IMG/M metagenome (GOLD analysis project Ga0359897, IMG submission 206068) | Enriched cells from Trout Bog Lake Hypolimnion, Wisconsin, USA - BChl from Trout Bog BchlTB.July23.5000.01.C4 | ecosystem: Environmental > Aquatic > Freshwater > Lake >... | reverse complement strand
TTACAGCAGATAACAGGGATCAATTCTGTATTCTTTTATGCCCCAATGATTTTTGAGCAATCCGGTATTGGAACCGATGCAGCGTTTATCCAGGCAATCCTTGTCGGCCTCATAAATGTCGTATTTACTATCCTTGCAATGGTCCTGATTGACAGATTAGGAAGAAAACCGTTGCTCGCTTTTGGAATCAGCGGTATTGCATTAAGCATGTTCCTGTTAGCATACGGTTTTAATGCGGCTACTTATACATTGACTGATGCAACCGTTTCAAAATTACCCGCAGCGATTAATGTTAACCAACTTGGTCCGCTGAAAAATAAAATGTTTAACAGCGATACCCAATTTAAGAACGAGGTAACTGCCGCTATTGGAGCTGATATGGAAAAGAAATATGAATCGGAGTTCATTGCAGCTGCAATAAAAATGAATCCAACGCTGATTCTGATCGGCATTCTGGGGTTTGTTGCCTCATTTGCTGTTTCTCTGGGACCTGTAATGTGGGTACTGTTTTCTGAGCTTTTCCCAAATTATATCCGGGGTTTGGCGATCTCTTTTGTCGGCTTCCTGAATTCAGCGGTCAGCTTTATGGTTCAGCTGATATTTCCGTGGGAATTGGCCAAATTAGGGAGTACCGGCACTTTCCTTTTGTATGGAGTCTTCGCTTTTGTGGGTCTGTTGCTAATGATGAAATTATTACCTGAGACAAAAGGAAAATCTCTGGAAGAACTGGAAGCCATTTTAGTAAAATAGGTATTCAATTTTTTTGAAATACTATTATATAGAAAACCGTTTTTATGCTATATCGAACAATACATAAAGGAGTAGCTGCAGTTTTGTATGCTTTATCACTTCTTACTTTATCTGTAGTTATTCATGGTTGCGTCGGTCAAAATGAACGCAAGATGGAAACTCCTACTCTAACGGTTGAGGCAGAGTCTTATATCAGTAACTCGGGGAATATCGATATTATAAATGAGAAGAAGAATGTAGTTTCGGTACAAACTAAGGATAACGATTCCTGGCTTTGTTACAAAATCAATATTCCTGTGACAGGCAGATACAACATCCGGTTATATGCAAAAAATTCTTCTGAGAAACAGGCTGTCTGCTGGATCGAAGATAATATTGACAACATCGACGGCCGGGTTTATAATGTTAGCGGGAATATGCTTATTGGTGGAAAAGGTTCAGATTATCCGGGTTTTGTACAAAAGGATGGTGCACAATTGGCCCCTTCAACACATTTTATTAAACTTCATATTGAAAAGGGAGCAGTGATTTTTGATAAACTGACCTTTACAATGATCAGAGAGCATGAGTCTTCCCCGGTCATCAGTTATTCAAAGACAGATGGTAAAGATTGGCAGCTTGTTTGGAATGATGAATTTAATGGTTTGGGATTGCCCGATCCGACCAAATGGATTTATGATACCGCAGGAAATGCAGCCAGCTGGGGAAATAATGAAGCACAGTGTTATACTATAGGCAGAAAAGAAAATGCCAAAGTCGAAAATGGGAGCTTAGCCATTACTGCAATCAAAGAAGATTTAGAGGGAAAGAAATATACTTCGGCACGGTTAATTTCGAAAACTGCATGGCAATATGGACGAATCGAAGTTCGTGCCAAACTACCTAAAGGACGCGGAACCTGGCCCGCCATCTGGATGATGCCCGGTGGGTGGTCGTTCAAAGATGGCAATTGGCCTGAAGTTGGAGAAATTGACATTCTGGAACATGTTGGGTACGACTTAAATGTTATTCATGCATCGGCCCATTCAAAAGATTATCAGTGGCAGGCTGGAAACCAAAAAACAGGGGTCATCACGGTCCCCGGTGCCACTGAAAACTTTCACAACTACATCCTGGAATGGTCTTCGGAAATACTGAAAGTCTATGTTGATGACAACTGCTATTTCACCTATAAAAACGAAGGATTGGGTGAAACAAAATGGCCATACAATAAACCATTCTACCTGATTTTAAATGTAGCCATAGGGGGTGCCTGGGGAAACGCAAAAGGGATTGACGATGCGGCATTTCCTCAGACCATGTATGTTGATTATGTCAGGATTTACCAGAAAAAATAATTGATAAGAATGAGCCAAAAAACCATCTATCTGGGAAATGCAGTGGTAAACTGCATCAAACAAGAAGTTAAAGGTGAGTTTGTAGAGATTCAAAATGAGAAATTCTACAAGATCAGCAACTATAACAGAATGCCTGATTTCTTTATGTCCATTGTCAGCGATTCCGATCACTGGATGTATATTTCGAGTAATGGCTCGCTCTCCGCCGGACGGAAGGACCGCAACAATGCATTGTTTCCCTATTATACCGTTGATAAGATTCATGACTACAGGGATCTGACAGGGAGCAAAACCTGCCTGCTGGTTGGTAAAGATGGAAAATCTTACCTCTGGGAGCCGTTTACCGTAGAGTCGGAAACGATTTATGCAATTGAGCGGAATCTGTATAAAAGCATTTATGGCAACAAGATCATCTTCGAAGAAAATAATATTGATCTGGGAGTTGGTTTCCAATATGGCTGGTATAACAGCGAGAAATTTGGATTTATTAAAAAATCGGCGCTGAACAATCTCCAAAGTGAACCATTAACCATTGATATTCTTGATGGAATAAAGAACATCCTCCCATGTGGCATCGATTACGATTTCCAGAATACCTACAGCAACTTACTCGATGCCTATAAAAAGTCGGAATTGCTTGAGGAAACGCGGCTGGGATTATATTTGCTGAGCTCAATTCCAATCGACAGGCCCGAACCGAGTGAGTCGCTTAAGGCAACAACCGTTTGGTTATGCGGCCTTGACCGCGATACGAAAATTCTTTTATCAGAAAATCAGGTTGGTAACTTCAAAAAAGGGGAGCCCGTTGAAACTGAAACCGACATCAGGGCAAGGCGGGGCGCATACTTTACCTGTCAGAATTTTAAGCTTGAAAAAGATGCTCCGAGGGAATGGATGATTGTCGCTGAGATCAATCAGGGAAGTGGAGCCGTAGCAAACCTCAATCTGAGTTTAAAAACCACCACAGATATTGCCAAACTGTTGAATGCCGATATCAGCAAGGGAACCACAAACCTTAAAAAAATTGCATCCGGGGCCGATGGAATGCAGATGGGAAGCGACCAATTGTGCTCTGCCCGCCATTTCTCGAACACACTTTTCAATGTAATGCGGGGTGGAATATTCACCAATAATTACCAGGTCGACACAGCTGATTTCCGGCTCTTCGTCGGGCAAATCAACAGGGAGACAAGCCGGAAAAGGGAGATCTGGCTCGGCCAGCTGCCCGGCGAAATAAATTATCAGGAGCTGATTAAACTGGCTCAAAGCGCTGCTGATCCAGTGCTAATCCGGATTTGTTACGAATATCTTTCACTCACCTTTAGCCGCCGCCATGGCGATCCAAGTCGCCCGTGGAATCAGTTCTCGATTGAAACAAAAAATGAAGACGGCTCGGTAAAACTGAACTATCAGGGAAACTGGCGCGATATTTTTCAGAACTGGGAAGCGCTGAGCATTTCCTATCCCGAATTTCTGGAAGGGATGATCACCAAATTCGTAAATGCTACCACCGCCGACGGATATAATCCATACCGGATCACCCGCGAAGGGATCGACTGGGAATCTCCTGATCCGCACGATGCGTGGGCATATATCGGGTATTGGGGAGACCATCAGATTATTTACCTTCAGAAATTCCTTGAATTATCTGTCGAATTTCACCCTGGCAAGCTCGATTCCTTGCTTCAGGAGGAGTTGTTCGTTTTTGCCAATGTTCCATACCGAATAAAGTCATACTCCGAAATCGTAAAAAATCCCAAAGAGACGATTGATTTTGATTTTTCCTTAAACGATAAGGTCAGGGAACTAACCGGACAAACCGGAGCTGACGGACGATTGCTCAGAAGCGGCACTGGTGAGATTTACCGGGTAAACCTGGCCGAAAAAATTCTGATCACATTATTGGCCAAACTCACCAATTTTATTCCTGAAGCCGGTATCTGGCTCAATACCCAGCGACCTGAGTGGAACGATGCCAACAATGCTCTTGTTGGCAACGGAACATCAATGGTTACACTCTATTATTTACGGCGGTTCCTGAAATTCTGGTCTGAACAGTTCCATGAAACATCCCTTGACCAACTGATCATTTCAGAAGAGGTTAAGTCTTTGTTTAATAAAGTATTCACCCTTTTTGCTGAAAATAAAGCCCTCATAGAATCCGGGTTTTCAACTGGCCAAAGACGGCGTTTTGCAGATTACCTGGGACAGGCAGGATCTGATTACAGAAACTCCGTTTATCAAAATTCATTCTCAGGCACCAAAAAGGCCATACAGACGAAAACCCTTATTGAATTCATGGAGCTTGGTATCAGGTATATGGATCAGTCCATCAGGGTCAATAAACGGGAGGATGGCCTTTATCACGCCTACAACCTGATCTCCTTTTCAGACCAACGCATTTCAATCCGCTATTTGTACGAAATGCTCGAAGGGCAGGTGGCTGTTCTAAGTTCCGGATACTTATCGGTTCATGAAAGTCTGGATGTCCTTAATTCTTTAAAAAATAGTGCTTTATTTCGCCCCGATCAATATAGCTACCTCCTTTATCCCGATCGCCAGTTACCGCTGTTTATCCACAAAAATAATATCCCGGCAGGGAAGGTTGCCGATTCGAAATTGCTCAGCAAATTAATTGCAGATAACGATTTATCCATTTTGAGCAAGGATGAATTGGGGAACTGCCATTTTAACGGTTCATTCCGCAATGCCGGGACGCTGGAAAATGCGTTGAACCAGCTGGATCAGACCAAATATGCTGCGCTTCTTTCCGAAGAAAAAGAGCTGGTTCTGACTATTTTCCTTGAACTTTTCGACCATCAGTCGTTCACCGGCCGTTCCGGCGCTTTCTATGGCTACGAAGGATTGGGTAGCATTTACTGGCATATGGTTTCCAAACTTTTGCTTGCCGCACAGGAGTGCTATTTCCGAGGGGTGGATGAAGGGGCCGATCCGGCAATTATTGACAGAATAAAAGATCACTACTACGAAATAAAGGCAGGCATCGGATTATATAAATCGCCTGAACTTTATGGTGCCTTTCCCACGGATGCCTATTCGCATACACCGGCTAATGCAGGGGCACAGCAGCCGGGGATGACCGGCCAGGTGAAAGAGGACTTCGTGTCGCGGATGCATGAAATCGGAGTTCATGTCCAAAAAGGACAAATTGTATTCCAGTCTTCCTTATTTAATTCCGATGAATTGTTGAGGGAGGATACTGTATTTGACTTTTTTGATTTAAAAGGGGTAAATCAGCAAATAATCCTTCATAAGGGTCAGTTTGGTTTTACCTTTTGTCAGGTTCCGGTCGTTTACACGGCATCGGATGAGGATAAAATAGTGGTTTTCTTAAATGATGGGAAACAGATATTGATTTCGGGCCACACGATTACACGCGAATTGAGTAACCTGATATTCCAGCGTACCGGCGACTGCCTCAGACTGGAGGTCTCATTCAGCAATTAAATGTTAACGAATGAAACTTAAAACGAGACAAATAGTCCTAAGATTTAAACTCAGCTTGATGATTCTGTTTTTCTTTTGGAGTTGCATTTTTTCGTATGGAAAGGGAAAAGAGAATTCAACTCAGAACCGGATCAATCTTCATCAATCACATCAGAATCTGCTGGCCGGTGTTTCCAAAGCAGTCAGTTATTCAGGATTCCGGTCGGGACAACATCCCGACAGGGGCGAAGGGGCAATTTGCCCAACCGACGAACAAATACTCGAAGACCTGAACCTGATAACCAAAAGATCGGGATTCGGAATAATCCGACTTTATGACTGCGGGGAGAATTCAGAATCAGTTCTGAGGATTATTCGCGCACAAAAGATCCCACTGAAGGTGATGCTTGGGATCTGGCTGAATGCCGAGCTTAGCAACCATAAGGGGTGTGCCTGGTTAAAGGAACCCATTCCGGCTGAGACGCTTGCAAAAAACAAGGTCGCCAATTTACGGGAAATCAGCCGGGGCATCAGGCTTGCAAACACGTATTCGGGGATCGTGGTTGCGGTAAATGTTGGCAATGAAGCCTTGGTCGGCTGGAACGATCACAAAGTAAGTGTCGATACCGTAATTACTTATGTAAGAGGAGTAAAGAAAGAAATTTCCCAGCCTGTTACTGTGGCCGATAATTATGAATGGTGGGCAGCTCACGGTTCAAAGCTGGCAAAAGAACTCGATTTTATTTCCATTCATATTTATCCTGTTTGGGAGGGGAAAGATATTGAGCAAGGGCTGTCATACTCCATTGCAAACGTGCAGAAAGTTCGCGATTCAATTCCGGATAGTCAGATTGTAATCAGTGAAGCCGGCTGGGCATCTGTGGCCTCAGAGTTTGGGGACCGTGCCAGTGAACTGAAGCAGGAACACTATTATAAGCAACTCATGGAATGGACTGCAAAAATGAAGATCACCACTTTTTTCTTTGAAGCCTTTGACGAAGATTGGAAAGGCGATCCGGATAACCGTATGGGTGCCGAAAAGCACTGGGGTCTTTTTACAGTCGACCGGAAACCAAAGAAAGTAATGCGCTAATGATCACACTTAATTAAAAACTAAACAAATGGCTCACTTCAAAACTGCTCCGGAGGATGTTGTCCCTTTTGGACAGAAAATTGCTTTTGGCTCAGGTCACCTTGCGAACCAGTTATTTCCGGCTGCGTTGGGTGTATTTATGATTATTCTGATTTTAGCGCTGAAAATGAATCCGTTACTTGCCGGATTACTGGCAGCCCTTCCCCGCCTCCTGGATGCAATTATTGATCCGATCATGGGATATATCTCCGATAATACCCGTTCACGCTGGGGAAGAAGAAAACCTTATATCTTTTTGGGAAGCATCATTACCGGTTTAACCTTTATGGTGATGTGGCAGCTCTACCCGGAAAATTCCCAGGTGTACAACTTCTTTTACTTTTTAGGGCTATCCTTGCTTTTCTATGTGGGTTATACCATTTTTGCGGCGCCCCTGATTGGTTTGGGTTATGAAATGAGTTCCGATTATCATGAGCGGACCAGGCTGATGGCTGTCTCCCAGTGGATGGGACAAATAGCATGGATGATCGCCCCATGGTTCTGGGTCATCATTTACGATCAGCGATTTTATCCCTCTGCTCCGGCCGGGGCACGAAACCTTTCACTGTGGGTTGGAGGATTATGCATGGTTCTGGGAATACTACCTGCGCTGTTCTGCAAAGAATTGGTTTTACCCGAAACAAGTGGTAAATCGAAGCTATCCTGGAAAGATATTGCAGCCAATACGACCGAATTTTTTGGAGCAATCAAACAAACCATCACCTGCAAGCCTTTTCTTAAATTATGCGGTGCAACTTTCCTGATTTTTAATGGGTTTCAAACCATCGCTCAATTTGCATTTTTCATAATTATATTCTACCTGTTCAACGGAAATACAGCTGCGGCAGGGCAATGGCCGGCGTGGTTTGGAACCATTAGCGCCGTGGCTACGGCCATTCTGGTGATCCCCGTAATTACCTTAATTTCACAAAAAATCGGCAAGAAAAACGCATTTATTATAGCTACATTAATCTCAATGGTCGGGTACATCTTAAAATGGTGGGGTTTCAATCCTGCCAATCCTTTTCTGATGTTTCTGCCCATCCCTTTTCTCTCCTTTGGTATCGGCGGCCTGTTTACCTTAATGATGTCGATGACTGCTGACGTTTGCGATTTGGATGAATTGAACAACGGCACACGTCGCGAAGGGACTTTTGGTGCAGTTTACTGGTGGATGGTGAAACTGGGTACTGCCGTTGCGTTGCTCACCAGTGGCGCTGTCTTAAACTGGGTGGGCTTCGACCAGAACGCAACCGTACAAACAGCTGAAACCATAACTCACCTGCGAATGGCCGATATTATAATCCCGGTGATAACCGGTATACTGGCTATTCTGATCATGTGGAAATATGATGTCTCTGAAGAAAAATCACATGAAATCAGGGAAGCATTGATTTTGCGCCGGGGTAAAGTGCATCACCAGGGTGAAAATGAAGATGCAGCTATCTCATGACCAGGATGCCTCATTGTGACTTGGCGCGGGATTTAAAGGAAAAATCCCGCAAAGACGCAGAGTGGCTAAGTTTGAGAATTGGTAAAACCTGATTTATGAAATGTACTGCATTTAATTATTCCAATTACATATAATCTCAAATACATAGATCTCATTTATAATCATTAAAACTCCTGACAATGAATGAAATTATAACGAAACTTTCGCTTAAAGAAAAAATTGGATATAGTTTGGGTGATACCGCATCGCACTTTGTGTGGGATATGGTTGGATTCTGGCTCCTGTTCTTTTATACCGATATTTATGGGATCTCTGCCGCTGCTGCAGGAACGATCATGCTCGTGGCCAGATTTTGGGATATGGCCATCGATCCGGTCATCGGCATTGTTTCCGACCGGACCACTACACGCTGGGGAAAATTCCGTCCGTATATCCTGTTTGGCGCTATACCCTATGCAGTTTTGGCCATTTTAACATTTACAACACCCCACCTGGGCGAGGTTGGAAAGATTGTTTATGCGGGGGCAACCTATGTCCTTTTAATGACCGCCTATGCTGCCATTAACTTACCCTATTCCGCCCTTGGTGCAGTAATGACCGACGACACTTATGAACGTGCCGGACTAAACACTTACCGGTTTATCGCCGGGTTTACCGGTCAATTTGTGGTGACTGGTCTGGCGCTTACCCTTGCCGAATTTTTCGGCGGCGGAGATAAGGCCCGGGGATTTCAGTATACCGTCTTCTTATTTGCAGGCCTGAGCCTGGTTTTCTTCTTCATCACATTCAAAACAACCAAAGAAAGGGTCCGGCCGCCCAAAGCCCAAAAGGATTCGTTAAAAGAAGACATCCGGAACTTATTCACCAACAAGGCATGGGTCATCCTGGCTCTGGTAGGGATCATCTCGTTCATCATGTTTGCCATGCAGAATGCGGCGATTGCCTATTATTTCAAATATTACCTGGGGCGCGAAAATAATGTCCAGCTGTTTAATGTAATCGGCACCGTTGCCCTGATTGTGGCATTACCTTTGTCAAAACCGCTGGCCAAACGATTTGGGAACAGAAATGTTTTTATTGGCAGTTCGTTAATTTCCGGATTATTTTTTATGCTTATCTATTTGCCCGGCATTAACGATTTGACAACTATTTATATTTTCAACATTATTGCCAAAATGGCTTATGCACCTGCGGTTCCATTGCTTTGGACCATGATTGCAGATTCGGCCGATTATGGCGAATGGACAACCGGACGTCGTGCAACAGGCTTGTATTTTTCGGCTGCAGTTTTTGCTCAAAAAGCCGGATGGGGAATTGGCGCTGCCATCGCAGGATGGATATTAGCCGTATCAAGTTTCGTCCCCAACGTTGTTCAAAACAATACAGCCATCACCGGAATAAAATTACTGGTTTCAGTTATTCCGGGGATTTTATATATGTCTTGCGCCCTGTTTATGATTTTTTACAGGATCGACTCCAAAACAACCGAACAGATGAAAAAAGATCTGGATCAACGACGAGCCAATGAGGCACAGGGTTAGCCGTATTGCACAATTAATTGTTGCATAATGATTTAGGATGTAAAATAAATTCTCCAAAAGGTCACTGGAGAAATCAAAAAAATAGAGTGCTTATCATTAATTTTGTAATTTATGTCAAACAGAAAATCCCGAATGAGAATAATAAGAAACCTGATCCTGCTGATCCTCCTGGCTGCTGTCTTTTTAAAATGTTCCAAATCATCCGTCGTCCCAACTCCCGTGCCAGTTAAACCAACCCCGGTGGTGAAGAATGATGTGGCCTTTTGGCTGACAAAATCGGATCAATCGGTATTGCTTGCAAAACAAACCACCGTACTGGGATTTGATTCTGTGGCAAACACTTACCCAACAATTTTGGTTGACGATACCCAGGTCTTTCAGACTGTTGACGGTTTCGGATATGCCCTTACCGGCGGAAGCGCCCAGGTAATTAATTCATTGAGTTCATCGGTCAAACAAAAACTATTGCAGGAGTTATTTGGAGCAGACACCACCTCAATATCAATCAGTTATTTGAGAATCAGCATTGGCGCCTCCGATTTAAATAATGCACCTTTCTCCTATGATGATATGCCGGCTGGTCAGACAGATCCGAACTTAACCAACTTCAGTCTGGCCGCTGATACAGTTGATTTAGTCCCCTTGCTCAAACAAATTTTAGCGATAAATCCTTCAATAAAGATTATCGCTACACCATGGTCCGCTCCGGTTTGGATGAAAGACAATGGCAGCTTCGTTGGAGGTAGTTTACAGCCGGCCTATTACGCGGTTTATTCGCAGTACTTTGTAAAATACATCCAGAAAATGAAGGCATTGGGGATTACCATTACAGCAATTACTCCTCAAAATGAACCACTGAATCCATATAATAATCCCAGCCTGGTAATGACGGCATTGGCCCAGGCTACCTTTATCAAGAATAACCTGGGACCGGCCTTTCATGGAGCAAACCTGACAACCAAAATTGTTGTTTATGACCACAATTGTGATCAGGCGGTCTACCCGCTCACGGTTTTGGGTGATGCTGCTGCAAATCAATATATCGATGGCTCTGCTTTTCACCTCTATGCAGGTGATATCAGTGCATTATCTACCCTTCACAATGCCTACCCGGATAAAAACGTCTATTTCACCGAACAATATACTGCATCAACAGGTGATTTTGGAGGTGATTTAAAATGGCATGAGAAAAATGTGATCATTGGCACCATGGTTAACTGGGGTAAGGTGGCTTTGGAATGGAACCTGGCCAGCGATGCTGCTTATCAACCTCATACTTCGGGCGGCTGCAATACCTGTAAAGGGGCAATCACAATAAATACCAGCAGCAACTATACCCGAAATGTCGGATATTATATTGTCGCACATGCATCTAAATTTGTTCCGGCAGGTTCTGTCAGGATTGCAAGCAATTCAACGGGCATTTTTAATAGTGCCGCATTCCTAACCCCTGCGGGGAAAAGAGTTTTAATTGTGGAAAACGATGGGGCAGGAGCCGCAATATTCAATCTGCGGTACAAAACCAAATGGACTTCCCCTATCATTGATGCCGGCTCCGTAGCTACCTTTATCTGGTAAAGTTGCACTGGTGTTGAAGGAACAAGGTCGTAATGCCTAAATAAACACTTAAATTTTTTATAACCATATTTTGGCCCGCTAATATCGCTGATCAATGCAGATTAAAGAATAGGCTGCTATAATCTGCGAAACCTGCGTGAACCTGATTTTTGGAATGCAAACTTATAATGTTTTTAATTAAGGTTTTCTGAGAAAATATCATACCACAACGTGGTTAAATTTTAATAACCCCCGGTGTAGCTTGCGGAACTGGGGCTAAAGAACAACACATGTTAGCAGCCCCGCAGTGGGCTGAATATAAAATTTAAATATTAATATTGAACCCTTTGAGGGTTCCGGTTTCTACTTGATTCAATACCCGCCCCAATTTAGCTTCGCTTTATTGGGGGTTATTCAGATTAAATCCTTTAGCTTCGCTGACCGTTGGTTCAGGATTTTCACTTTTGTTGGTGATATTTAGGTGCATGAATTATGCGATGGCAATTCAATTTCCATTGCACTTCAATGAGAAAAAAATAATTGATAGTTATCTGAATAATAATAATTTGAGGCTATTTTAGCAGCCCTTAATTAGAAGAATATGAAATACACGATTGTTATTATCTTCCTTTTCGCCACGTTCGAAAGCATTGGTTCTGTTCCAAAAGATTCTTCGAAGCCGGAAGGGACTCTGTGGCTGACAAGTCCCGAATCAAATGTTTTGTTTCAGCCGCAACGGTTCATTTTTAATGGTAAAAACAAGATCAGCCAGGATCCGACCATTTTGGTTGATCCGGGTCAGACCTATCAGTCAATTGATGGGTTTGGAAATTGCCTCACTGGTGGGAGCGCAACACTGCTTCACCGGATGGATGCCGGAAGTCGTGCCGCACTCCTGAAAGAATTATTTGCGACCGATGGAAACAACATTGGAATCAGTTATTTGCGCATTAGCATCGGGGCATCTGATCTGGACGACCGGGTCTTTTCATATGATGATCTTCCTGCCGGTGATACCGACAATTTATTGTCCCGCTTTTCACTGGATGCAGATAAGACCGATCTTATCCCCGTTTTAAAGGAGATCCTGGCGATCAATCCGGCTATCAAAATACTGGGTTCACCCTGGTCCGCCCCAACCTGGATGAAAACGAATAACAATAGCAAGGGGGGAAGTTTAAAAAAAGAGTATTTTGATGCCTATGCCCGCTACTTTGTTAAATATCTTGCGGGAATGAAGGCTGAAGGGATTACAATTGATGCGATAACCATTCAGAATGAACCGCTCCATCCGGGAAATACGCCAAGTATGTATATGGTCGCCCAAGATCAGGCGCTGTTCATCAAACAAAGTCTGGGTCCTGCCTTTAAGAATGCCGGTCTTAAAACCAAAATCATCGTTTACGATCATAATGCCGACCGGCCCGATTATCCCTTAGCAATCCTCAACGACCCGGAGGCGGCACAGTATGTCGATGGTTCTGCTTTTCATCTTTATGGCGGAAAGATTGAGGCGCTTACCGTCGTGCATAATGCCCATCCTGATAAAAATCTTTATTTTACAGAACAATGGGTAGGTGCTCCGGGTAATCTTAAGGAGGATCTGGCGTGGCATGTGCGTACCCTGATCATTGGGGGAACACGGAACTGGTGCCGTAATGTATTGGAATGGAACCTGGCTGCAGATCCAGGGAATAATCCCCATACCATCGGAGGGTGTACCGAATGCCTGGGAATGATTACGATAAATGGAAACATGGTGACCCGAAATCCTGCTTACTATATTCTGGCTCAAGCCGCAAAACAGGTGCGGCCCGGATCGGTTCGCATCGGATCAAATACCAGTGATACACTTCCCAATGTGGCCTTCACCACACCGGAAGGGAAAAAGGTTCTGATCGTGCAGAATAATAGCGGGGGTACGAAAAAATTCAATATTCAGTGTGAACATCAAACAGCCACTGCTTCTCTGGAAAAGGGTGCAGTGGGAACATTTGTCTGGTGATTCTGGTTTTTGTAAACCTTTGGTTTACAAGTCAGCTGAGTATACTCCAACCTTCTTAATTTTATTCAATTCAGTTTGTTTATTCTTAAATGCCTCCTCTAAATCAAAATCATCCTGCAATCCTAACCAAAATTTCGGAGAAGTACCAAAATAGAGACTTAATCTAAGTGCAGTATCCGCAGTTATGCCTCGCACCCCTTTTAAAATAGCGGAAGTCCTTGTTTGAGGAATTCCAATGTCCTTCGATAATTTATATGCGCTAATATTTATTGGC
>Ga0359897_10155_pt1 | contig 13698 bp, 14 predicted proteins | sample SorcelJu500001C4_4_FD_206068 | JGI IMG/M metagenome (GOLD analysis project Ga0359897, IMG submission 206068) | Enriched cells from Trout Bog Lake Hypolimnion, Wisconsin, USA - BChl from Trout Bog BchlTB.July23.5000.01.C4 | ecosystem: Environmental > Aquatic > Freshwater > Lake >... | reverse complement strand
ATTTTCATACGAAAACGTTATACCCGCATTTTTCCTGTTTATATTATTATTATTATCTATCTTTGGCTGGTTAGTTTAGGTATCGGATCACAATGGTATGAACAATTAATTCTATTATTTATTATTGCGTTTATTGCTCATGTTATTTGGCGAACAGTACGTAGATTCGACGGAAAAGGAGAGATAAGAAAAGTGATTTTTTATGGATTTATATGCCTACAATTACTTTTCATTGCGGGACTTATTGCAACAGCTTCACATTTCGCAGGAACATATCCTGAGATTCTTACCGGCTTATCAAATTTTTTATTAACAACTGATGTAACCTCTGGTATCACGCGTCTGTCAAATCAAGCTTGGAGTCTGGTTCCGGAAATGCTTTTTTATATTTCTTTTCCATTTCTTGCAATACCTCTTATCAAACTTTCTCAAAAAAGAGGAATAGTGATAAGTGTTTTACTTGTTACCGGTATCACAAAGATTTTTTTTGATTTGGATACTGCGTTCTATTCATTTGCTAATTTGCAAAGTATGAATATCGCGCGCGCGTCAGGATTTATCGTGGGGATTGTAATAGGAACACTTTATAAATCCCAGGGGCAATTATGGAAGTTGCTTGAAAAAGTCTTCAGCACCTCTTTATCAGGAATTATTATATTTATACTCTTTCTTTATATACAGTGGGGCGTTGGTAACGCAATAGCGACAGGTACTTCAAGTATTCCTGAACTTAATATCTATTATCTTTTCTCAAGTTGGATTATTGGGTTTCTCATTGTGGCAGTTCTTTTACCAAATACTCCCATGAACAAATTTTTCAGTCAGAAATTTATCGCCTTCTTCGGTGTAATAAGCTATTCAGTCTATTTAATTCACACGTCAATGCTTCAAATTTCGGACTCATTTATTCCTTTTATAATACGTTTACCCGAGACATCTGTAGCAGTTCTTCTTATTGAGATTTTATTTGCATTTGGGTTGACGATTGTCGTTTCATATTTATTATTTCACTATATTGAATCTCTTTATTTTTTAGATAAAAAGCACCTGAACAATAAAGCGCTGACAAAAAGTATTGATGAAAACTCCTCTAAAAAGCGCACCTCAAAAATTCGTATTGTAGTAGGTGGTTTAATTTTTGCATGTTTGATCCTTATTTTTTATTCGGGAAACTACTCACCTTCTCTTACTGTTGAAAGAAATCCTATTATGCATATTAAAAATATTTCAGAAGTATCAATTGATAAAACCCCCTTTTTTATACATTTTACTGCAGGCTATCAAAATCTGAGTGAAATTGTTGTTCTAATGAGATATACAAATACTAGTCCATATACAATAGATCAAATAAAACATCATAGACAGTTAGTTTTCCGTATATATAATCAAACCGGAAATAAACTTATTTTTGAATCCAAAAGAGATGCTTCTGAAGTAGACGGACAACTGCGGTTCCCTTTCGGTTTTACTCCTCAAACAAATTCAAAGAATAAAACATATATTGTGGAGCTTTTATTAAAAGGTCAGGAAAATGGAGAGAATGTTTTGCTTAACACCTCTCCATCAAGTTTCGTAAGTGTTTACATAAACCCATCGGTTAAAAGAGTTAAATTAGTACCATCGGTTATTTATAATCGATTCTTTTTCGTGATTTCAAATCCCGATGCACAATTTGCATTACTCTTTTTATGTTTTGTAATTTTGTTGGAATTATTGCCAGAAGAGTTCGGTTCATATTTTAAAATAAAAGAAAGAAAAACTGAAGAAAAACATAAAAAATAAGATATCAAACATTCTTTCGCCATGCTTCTTCTACCTTTTCATCAGAAATAAATGGACTGATTGGCATAACAAAAAAATTAGATAAAGCATGCATATATGGCTCATATAACTTACGTAAATAAATTAATTTTTCTTCCGCTTTCTCTCCTTCTCTTACAGAAAATGATGTATTTTTAAGTAGTGTTCTTAGTTTGATTAAATCTTTTTTTGATAATCTTTCTTCGTGTCTTGAATGAGGTGTCAAGTAAAAAGATTCTGTCAAATCTACTGCAGCATGTCTGGCAATCGCAAAAGTTGATTTTGCGCTTACGTGTAAATCGCGATTTTCGCTTACAAGGATAAGCGCTGTAGTATCAAGAATCATCAGAAGTGCAGCTACCCATGATTGGTCGTCATGTTGTGAACGGTAATATGCAAGAACAGGATATGAAAGATGTGTTTCCAGAAGCTCTGCACACCATTGTTCCCATTTCTCAAGTTGTGGTTTAAGATTATCTACGCTGTTGCCATTTGCAAATTGTCGTAATAAATAAAGTGCACTTGGCGGTGAACCGGCATGAGAATCAAGTAAATTGATATTTACCTCCCGACGGGAAAAACCCTGATACAGAACAGGCAAATATCCGATAACTACCGCCAGAAACCCATATCCTATACCACTTTCGATAATTGCCCAAAACTTTCCTGCTATTTGTAGTGGATACGTATCGGCAAGTCCTACCGGGAAGAAGGTTGCACCACTTAAAGCTAAATAAGTCATAAAATCTTTCGTATTGTGCGGGCTTTTTATTTCAGTCTGGATTCCGAAATTAGTGAGAGCAAATCCAAAAATTAATACAACTGCCCAAATACTTATAAGAATAATAAGTGAAATTGGACCAAAAACTCCTAAATATGTTTTAATTTCATTTTCAGATTTTAATAATTTTTTCTCTTTTATCCATAGCTTCCAGAACCAGCGGTAATAAAGCCGAGACAATCTTATTCTTCTATTAACACGTCTGGGCAGAATAATTGTTTCAAACGCGTCAACTAATATGGCAAGGATAATAAGGACACCAAAAATTGAAAATATAATCATACGAATGTTTATTATATAAAATATTAAAATTAATTAATATCGGTAAAGTAAGATAAAGATCTTGAGTTGTTTTTTATTTTTTATTATGATAATCTTATTTTATGAATAAAGTAAATCTCGCAGGTTGTGTTATTTTGAAAGATAAAAAAATATTATTGTTACATAGGATAAAAACAGATTGGTATGAATTACCAGGCGGAAAAATTGATGAAGGAGAAACAGCAGAAATTGCTGCAAAAAGAGAACTGAAGGAAGAATTGCTATGCGATATAACTATCCTGAAAGAAATCGGCAATATGGATTTTACGGAGAGCAGATATAGCATGGGATATATATGGTTTCTGGCAAAAATAATAGATGGAGAACCCCATATTGGTGAACCCGATAAATTCAGTGAATACAAATATGTTTCTCTTGCGGATCTTGAAGAATATACACTATCAACAAATATGCAAAATTTCGTTAAAGCCTTAAGAGATAATAAAATAGAAGTGCCCGTTTGAATTAATAAAAATCTGCATTTTTAAAACCCATCTAGATGCAAAACGACGTAGCTTAGTACATGGATGGTAAAAATATTAATGTTTGTAGCCATCTCCACCTTGCTGATTAAATATATTCATATTGTTTAACTACTAGACTTGTAGCGAAATAACATTTTTTGATTTTTCTCTTATAGCGTGTCTGCAGGTTGTTTTATTTTTAGGTTTTTGGGGAATAAGCGAGGTGGTAATTCCAAAGACCTGCTGATAGAAGGGAAAAGAGGTCATCTAAGCGTGGTTTTCTATTTTTGTATGGGTGCTGCATGCTCTGATAACGCTTCATTCCTCCTATTGCATGCTCAATAATGACACGAAATGAGGAGATAAGTCTATTTTCCTGTTTATCTTTCCCGGTCAGAGGATGGGAACGGGTTTTCTTTTTGGGAATTAAACTGTTAGGGTGATCTTTCTTAACTCCTTGAAATCCTGTATCCAACCAAGCGGTAACAGTTGGTGGTAAGTTCTGAAAAATGCCTGTTTTATCTGAAAGTCTTTTATCATGACGTCTTCCTGATTTAGTAGGAGTTAAAACCAGAATACGCTTATTCGCATCGCTCAAAACAATCTGTTTTCCAGTATGAGTCTTCTTCTTGCCTGAGTAGGTTTTGTTTTGACGCTTCTGACTCTTTGGTCTTTGAATACCCCTCTCAGTCCCATCGCCAAATACATCTTTAGCCTCTGGAAATTTTTTCAGAAATTCCTCAACTGATGATATTTTTCTATCAGGTAAAACGAGCTTTCTCCCTAACGTCTTCTCAAGAATAGGCAGAAGCATGAGTGTCCATTGGCAAGCTCTTGTTCTATGGAATCCAACAATGAAAGATAAAACATCGTACGTTGGGTAGGATTTGAGGTAAAACAATGCAAACAGGAGTTTTTCCTCAGGTGTGCCCAGCTGCCCGGTTCTGCCACCACCAGGCTTCCGTTTTCTATCAGACTTTCGCCTATTAGCATACTCTTCCCAATTCCAGGCAAAACTTTCCGTCAGATCCCTAAACTCAGCAACACGAAGACCAGTGAGTGAGGTACATAACCTATCTGATTGTAAGGCAGAAGCTACTCTCATGAATTTAGCTTACCAAATTTCTTATTATGCTACAAGTCTATTGTTAAACAAATGAAGTAAGATAATGTTGAGGTTTTTGTAAAAGATTGTTAAGAAAAGAAATATATATTTTGCTATAATTTTTTATGAGAAATAATCTCTATCAATTTGCAGATAAATATATCCATTTCGAGATAGGCGGAAAAATAATTAATGTTCCCTATTCTATTTCGACGGAAGGTGAGAAGCGTGCGATTGAAGAATTATCCTCGGCAGGTGTGACTGGAAGATTTTCAAGTTATGGAGGTAAGGGAACACCTGAACAGATTAAAAAATTAGTTTTTGATGCTACCAGAAAAGAAAAATTTGATTTAAAAAATGCAACATCAAAAGAAATAATAACATTTATGATCAAAAAAGGGATTAGAGTTGATTGTTCAGGTTTTGTATATTATGTACTTGATCAATATCTCAAAAAAGAGAAACACACAAGTCTTGATTCTCTTATTCTGCGTTATTCAGGAATGCAAGGAAAAATAGAACGTTTTCTACTACAAAAAAATCGTGTCAGACATTCCAGTGCCTCCACTCTCACGAATAATCTTAATAGTATAAAAATAGAAAAAGTAAAAGATATTCATCCTGGAGATATGATACGACTTACCCACGCGGACTGGAAAGGAAAACATATCAGCATTATTGTTGCAATAAATAACAAATATATTACTTACGCAATGACAAGCCAATATACTCAGTTACAGGGTGCATAGTTTGGAACAATAAAGATAATAGCTGAGAATAAAGGACTTGAATATCAGGAGTGGCTTGAAAAAACGAAGGATGGAATAAATTATGGAAAAGATGCTTTTAATCCGCACAGAGGAGATTCTGTCAGACGATTAAAGTATCTTTTATAAAATCTTTGATTTTCAAATTCATCCATGTGGTTAGTAAACACTTGTTATAATAGAGAGTATGTTACGAATTGCTCATCGGGGGGCTTCCGGTTATAAGCCTGAAAATACGCTTGCTGCTTTCAAAAAAGCTCTAGAGATTGGAGTTGACGGAATAGAATTTGATGTACATCTTACAAAAGACGGAATTGTAGTAGTAATACACGATAAGTCGGTTAACAGAACGACAAACGGAATAGGTTTTGTTGCAAATAAATCACTGAAAGAATTAAAACAATTAGACGCAGAAGATGAAGAAAAGATACCGACATTACAGGAAGTATTGGATCTTATAAACAAAAAAGTTCAGGTGCATATTGAATTGAAAGGGAAAAATACTGCAAAACCTGTTGCAAAAATTATTGAGGAATATATCGAAAAAAAAGGATGGAAATATAGTGATTTTTTTGTGTCCTCTTTCGATCATAAAGAATTACGCATTTTTAAAAAACTATTACCACAAATTAAAATCGGAGCACTTATTATTGGAATTTTTGTACGTTATGATCAGTATGTAAAATTGGGTGTTTATTCTTTAAATATATGGTCCAAACTTGTGAGAAGATCTGTTGTTTATAAAGCTCATGAGAAAGATTTGAAGTTATATGTCTATACGGTAAACGATAAAAAGGAGATTAGAAAAATGAAATCATATGGGGTTGACGGAATATTGAGTAATTATCCTGATAGAGTTTAATTGACTTCATGCTATGATTATTTTTATAGATGGTAATTTAAAAAATAAATAATGAAACTTCCAAAGTCATTTATAACTGTTACTCCATTATCAAAAACAATTGCTCTTGTATTGTTTATTATTTTTCCTATTTGCGCATTTTTTTATGGGAGGTATTATCAACAATTGATAGATAAGGGTAATCAGCCAAAGATTATTGTGGAATATAAATATCAGAAACCTATTTCTTCTCCCTCACAAACAACTAAGAGTACAACTTCATGTCAGTCAAATTTCGATTGTCCAGCTGGATATTATTGTACAAGGATAGGTCCGATAGTGTACGATTCCATAACAAAAAAAACTTCCGGCTTAACCTGTCAAAAAAAGTTACGCAATACCTCTTTAGACAATAATCTGACAAAATAGGAACGTAAACCAGACCTATAATTGTTGTCTAGAATCGTAGACAGTCTTGATTTTTTTAAAAATATTGTTTATAATATGTTTTTGTCAGCTTTTTATCATGCTAAATTCAGCTAGTTCATATACAGAAATGGCAGGCATTATTGGCGGGATCGGTTCTGAAGCGACTAGTTATTTTGTCTCACTAATCGTTAAGTTACGTCAACAGTACGCGAAAAACGATCAAGGACATATTCCGTTTCTCCTCTTTAATAATCCTCAAATCCCCGACCGCACAGACTATCTCCTAAAAAAAAGTAACCAAAATCCAATCCACGATTTGGTAGAAACAGGACTCGTATTAAAAAAAGCAGGAGCAACTTTTTTGGTAATGCCATGCAACACAGCTCATGCCTTTGTGCAAGTAGTTAAAAAAGAAGTAGGATTGCCTTTTATTAATATGATTGAGGAAACTACTTCATATATTCAACGGACATATGGTGATAATGCTACGGTAGGCGTACTTGCAACGACAGGAACACTGCATAGTCAACTTTACCAACAGTCATTTAATAGAGTTGCTAAGAATATTACAGTACTTTTGCCTGATGGCGATGAACAATCAAAGATTATGGAAGCAATTTATGATATAAAAAGTAATTCTGTTAATGAAGGAAATACTCAGATACTTTATTCAGCAGCTAATAAACTTGTAAGTAAAGGCGCATCGATAATTATTTTGGGATGTACTGAAATACCACTAGCATTAAAAGCGGGGAAAGGAAAATTTTTCCGTATTGATCCAATGGAAATTTTGGCACAAAAGGTAATTGAAAGAACTATATTAAGTGTCTCCGATAAGCAATCTGTAGCATTTATTGATAGAAATAAAGCATATGCTAACTCATAACAATATACCACAGCCTACGCAACATAATAATGATAAACTGGAACTCGCGAAAAGATTAAATTTATCTCTTAAACAGTTTGATTATCTCTTGTCTTCGGCGAATAGTGTCCATGACATTCTTACAGAGCTAGGCCCATTTTACGGAAGAGAGACTATAAAAGAACCTACTTTTCGCATTACAGCCGAACCGGTTATATTACCCCATGGGTCAAAAAAATTGCTTGATCAATTTGGTAATGACCTCTTACATTTGGGAAAGGTACTGCCAAAATTACCTGAAAATATGAAAAGTAAATTAGGTAGTAATCTCGATTTTAGAATTCCTTTAACTTGGAGAATTGACTCAATTATTGACACAAATGACAAAATTAACATAAACGAGATAGAAGGGATAGACAGTGTGAGTGCGCTTATGATGACTGAACAGTTAGCGTATCATCTTCAATCAACGAGGGAATCAACAGTTGCCATTTTTGCTTCGACATTAAAAAAGATGTATCCTCAAAATTTTCCTCTTTTAATAGCGATTATACGAACGGATATTGAAAACAATCCTTTCACCCCAAATGCGCGCAGGTTTATTGAATTTCTGGAAAGAATATCTAACGGCGAGATAAAATGTGACCTTTTAGATATTGATCAATTGAAAAATAGTAGTATTAAACCTAATTGGAGTAATTATACTGCAATAATAAACGAAGCTTATGCTTCACTCAATGAATTGGAAAAAATAGGAATTGTAAAAGAAAAATTATTAAATGCAGGAAACTATAACGCATTTATTAATAAAGGCGTATTCGCTTTACTTTTTGACCCGTTATTGACTGCTTTTTGGAAAAACGGGATTGGCTTAGAACGACATGAACGACTTAAGAGCATACTTATACCTACAAGTTTTGCAAATACTGAAGAGGATTTAAAAAAAGCACGAAAAGAAGGAAAAGTATGTAAAGTAAGTTGGGCAGAGGACAACATCATAATTATTAATAGAGTGAAAGGTGTTGCAATGCCTATAAAAGATTTGCTTGAGGGTGAAGATGAAAGATGGAAGTTCTTGGAGGAGTGTTTACATAAGGGAAATAGAGTTATAATTCAAGATTTTGTTGAACCTACTCGTATCTCCGCGTTTCTGCGTAAAAAATCAACCAATTTAGAGCATGTAGATTGGTATAACAGATTATGTGTAAAATATGTATGTGATGGAAATCCCAATCATGTCGATATTCCAACTACTCAGATTACGGCGGCAGAAGTTACCCTCGGACCTGAGATTATTCCCGCTGGAAGAGCATGTGCTTTTACGGCTGGCAAACTTCAATAATACATCGGAAGAAAATACGGCAATTATCCCCTGAAGACATGGACAGTAAAAAATTGATTGTTAAATCAATCTAAAAATTGAGCTCCTTGCTTTGATGGTATAAGTGCCGAAAATACTATATTTATTGATGGCTCAGTATAAATATGAGAAAATAAGATGATGAGAAAAAGCCTTCGGGGAACGATGATAGATCTTTTTTTGAACATTGCTGTTCCCTATGCAATTTACACAATCGCTCATAAATATTTCGGACTAACTGAAATAACTTCGCTTACTCTCTGCTCATTTTATCCTATTTTCGATATTATTATTGAATTTTCAAAAGACCGTACACTTAATTTTATTTCCGTTATAGTTTTACTCGGCACCATTACAGGTATAGCAGGTGCGCTTATCGGTGGAGATCCGAGATTGATTCTTGTAAGAGAATCTTTTTTTACTTTTCTTTTGGGTATTGCTTGTTTTATTACTCTTGCTACCGGTAAACCATTAATGTTTTATTTTGCCCGAGAATTTGTAGCGGGTAAAGATCCTCATAAACGAAAAGAATTCTCAAAGCTACTCAAAAAAGAGAGAGCATATAAAATTTTCCGTTTTCTTACATTGATTTGGGGAGTTGTTTATATTCTTGAATTTTTAATAAAAGTTTTTATTGTCTATACATTTCCAGTTTCCGTAAACCTTATCATCGGTCCGATAATTACTTACTTTATAATTTTTGGAACTATTGCCTGGACATTTTGGTATTCAAAAAAGCACGGACCTCCTGATAGTAGACAAACAGAATGAAATTACATTTTTTTAAACCTCATTGCGGACCATGTATCGTTTAGAGAAACCAGAGATACTCCATCAAGGTTTTGTGAAGACAATGTTGTATGAAGAATATCTCTGTTCAGATCTGCTTCCAGTAATTTATTCTTAGGATATGCTATCCAAAGTAATCCCTTCTCGTTAAACGACTCTTTTAATTCTGCTACTTCTTTCTCCAAATCTCTCTTTTTGATATAAAACGCTAAAATAAAATCATACTTTCCGGAAAGAGTAGAGTCTACGTTATTATTTGAATCTAATATCTCTTGCAGATCTTGTGGAAGGTGTAATATTGCAGTTGAATATGCTGGCTTAAAAAACATTTTTTCGAGAGGTGTTTTTGGCATACCGTATTTATAAACTAACTATTTGAATTAGTCAACGTTTTTTACGCAATTTTCAGTTTGCAAATTTTTTTAAATACTGCTAATGTATGAATAAAAGAGAATAAAAACTATGAAATATTTTACCAAAATTTTTTATGTCTGTGTTATTAGTGTTTTTCTGTTTGGTTTTGTTTCTGTAAAAGCATTTGCACTTACAGGTCCTGAAAATCCGTATTCTTTCAGTGCAGTACCTGGTGAAAATCCCGGAAGTGTTACTATCAGGTGGTATGATGACAGGACGGCAACTCAATATAATCTTTTATATGGTACAAATCCTGGTCACTATAATTATGGGGCAGTTAATCTTCCTGATGCCGCAAACACTACAAATTCGTTTACCGTTAACTATTTAGCACCAGGAGTTACCTATTATTTTTCTCTCATCGGCGTAGGCGGATCTGTTTCAGGACCTGTTGCCGCAGAAGCCACTCCTGTAAATCAGAAACCAGTCATAACAAGTCATTTAGACGAGTACGGTTTTACAGCTCAAACCGGAACAGCACCCGGGACAATTCAATTGAGTTGGACGGATAACGGAAGTGCGCAAAAATATGATATTGTATACGGCACAACTCCAGGTTCATATATTTATGGTGTAGAAAATGTACCTTACAACGCAAATATGTACAATACGTTTACTATCGGCGCATTAGCCGCTAATACAAGGTATTATTTTGAACTTGTCGCAGAAAGAAATGGAAGCATAGTTCTTTGGACAAATCCTGTCAGTGCTCTTGCGGAATAGCTTTTATTTTCTCTCCCCAACAACAAATTCAACATTTATTATTTGTTTTCCGCTGATGCTTGCATCTCAAGCATACGCAATCTTTCTTTCGTCTCATTCGTTTTTTTCCAGTCTTTAAGAAGTTTATTATTCTCTTCAAGTTTGCTTGCTAATCCTTCGTCATTTTGTTTAGAGGGCATAATAATAGGATTCTTATCTAATTCCGGTTTGCTTACCCTTTTTAAAATTATCGTATCTGATTTACCCGCTAATATCAAGACAAATACCCCAGCACCAAGCATTAGAAGTGATAAAAGAAGGAATACAATATTTACATTAGTATCCAAACCGGAAATATAAATATACATTGTATAAACACCGCCAAGAGTTAGCGCTATTCCCAAAAATGATTGTATGAATATTTTCATTTGTATATTTTAGAATAGTAGATCAACGAAATTTTTTCAAGTTTACTTTTGTTTTTTATTATGAATAGTGAAGAATGAGATAACGGCGCTCGAAAATGCGAGTAAGGCGTTGATGCCCATAGCCCATCTAAAGCCGTAAATAAAAGAAGTATCGATTGTGTTTTGTGTTTTTTGTTTTTCCTGTGGATCAAATTTTGCGGGTATTTCTATCCCGCCTAATTTATCTTTCTGAATCATAATTTGGTTTTTAGCAGTATTGCTCATTTGTAAATGCATGATTTTATACGATAATTGTCCATCGAAAAGAGTAACAACAATAAGACCAAGAAGAGCTACAGCAAGAAGCCCTGCAACGCGCGCTACAGCGTTATTAATGCCCGATGCTGCACCCGAATATTTGCTTTCAACGGCGAGAGCTGATTTTGTGAGAGGTGCGATAACAAGTGACATACCAAGCCCAAAGAGTATAAGTCCAGGAAGATATTGTAAAAAATAATTTGCGTGTATTCCTGGCAGGATGAGAAGAGCCATCCCCAAAGAGACGATTAACGGTCCCAGGATCATTGGGATTCGAGGGCCAATCTTATCAGCAATGCTGCCGCCGGCTCCGGATAAAAAAGTAATGAGAAGAATTGTCGGCAACATACCCAAACCTGCGATAACAGGAGGATAATGTTGTATTTGTTGAAAATTCAAAACGAGAAAAAAGATAACTCCGCTCAATGCAAAATACAAAAATAAAGTTGCAAGGTTTGCCCCAACAACAAGTGAAGATTTAAATATGCTAAGTGGGACAAGCGGCTCCTTACTTCTTTTCTCAATAACAATAAAACAAATAAAAGATAGTACACCAATCAAAAGACTTGCTATGATAAGCGGACTGCCCCAGCCAAAATCAGGAACTGAAATTAGTCCGTATGCAATTCCTAAAAGGGAGAGAAAAATAAGGAAACTTCCTAAAATATCTATTCTGGTTGATTCGTCATTTCGGGACTCGGGAACGAATCGTAATGTCAATAAAATCGCAATTATTCCCAACGGGATATTAATATAAAAAATTGAAGGCCAACCAAAATATTGAACAAGCCATCCTCCAACCAGTGGCCCAAGTGCCGCAACCCCTCCTGCAAACCCTGACCATAATCCGATTGCTCGTCCGCGTGTCTTCTCTTCAAATGATATATTAATAATACTTAAGCTTCCCGGGACCATCATTGCTCCACCGATGCCTTGAATAATACGAAAAATTATCAACTGATTAATCGATTGTGAAATACTGCAAAGAAGTGATGAGCAAATGAAGAGAATAATGCCATAAAGAAATATTTTTTTTCTTCCGAATCTATCTCCTAATGCTCCACTGATGAGAATGAGCGCACAAAGCATCAAAGTGTATCCGTTAACAATCCATTGGATGGCTGTAATTGTGGCGTTGAGTTTAGCCTGGATTGTCGGAATTGCAATATTGACCACTGAACTGTCGAGAAACGCCATGCCGCTTGCCAGAATTGTCGCAGCAAGAATCAGTTTGCCGGCAAGAGTTTTTGTAGTAATTTTTCCCATTGAAACGAGTATAACAGTTTTAAACATGGTAAGAAATAAGTTTATTAGCATTTTTGATATAATATTTCTATGAATAATAAAATTCCGGGTATAAATGCGGATATCCTTGTAATAAAAGACAATAAAATCCTTCTCGGTTTACTTACTAATAAATGGAAATATCAAGGTAAAAAAGTATATGGTGTCCCTGGCCGGGATATCCGATTTGGGGAAAAGATTGGTGAGACAGTAAAAAGAAATATTAAAGAAGAATTTGACTGTAATGTCAGGTCATATAAGATTATTTGTGTAAATGCAAATTATGCGTTTGGAAATCATTATATCGGGATAGGAGTTAGTGCTGAGATAGATGGCGATCCCAAAAATTTATTACCTGAGGATTGGGAAAAATGGGAATGGTTTGATAAAAATAATATTCCAGATAATTTATTCCCTGCAACAAAAAACCTCATTGATTGTTATCTGCAAAAGAAAGTAAATGTAAGTGAATGAGTATCCTATTACCATTCGTCATTCTCAAATTCTTAAGAATATGAGAATGAAATATTTCTTAAATTTTTAGTTTTAAATTTTTATGGAAGAGACAGAGCGGCTTAATAAATATTTGGCAAATTTAGGAATTTGTTCGCGGAGAAATGTTGAAAATTTTCTTAAGGAAAATAATGTTACTGTTAACGGCAAAAGAGTTATAGAGCCGGGAATCAGAATCAATCCCGCGAGTGATACTATTCTTTTGAATGGCAATAAAATTAATAAACCGAAATTTGTCTATTATCTTTTGAACAAACCAAAAGGTATTGTTTCAACAACTTCAGATGAATTCGGAAGAAAAAATGTCATTTCTCTCATTCATATAAATGAACGCATTTATCCGGTTGGACGTTTGGACAAAGATACATCGGGACTCCTTATTCTCACCAACGACGGTGAACTAACAAATCATCTCATTCATCCAAGATATCATGTTGATAAAGTTTATCGATTAAAAATCAACGGACAAGCAAGTGAAGCACAATTAAAGGCACTCCGAAATGGTGTTTTTTTAGATGACGGTATAACTTCTCCGGCA
>Ga0359897_10143_pt1 | contig 14848 bp, 8 predicted proteins | sample SorcelJu500001C4_4_FD_206068 | JGI IMG/M metagenome (GOLD analysis project Ga0359897, IMG submission 206068) | Enriched cells from Trout Bog Lake Hypolimnion, Wisconsin, USA - BChl from Trout Bog BchlTB.July23.5000.01.C4 | ecosystem: Environmental > Aquatic > Freshwater > Lake >... | reverse complement strand
AGATCCTCCTTGATTTTAGCCAGGAATTTGTTTTTGTGGATCAGGTCCATGGTTTGATTAGCCAGCTCCTTATCCCGGTGAATCATCTCATTTTTCAGCTTCTCATTTTTGAGTTTGATAATCTTTTTTTCTGCCAGAGCAGCCTGTTGAATATAGTCGCTTTCCTTTTGCCGGTAAGCGCGGAGATGCTTCAATCTCTCCTTTCGCCGGGATATTTCTAATCTTCTGATAAAAAGCCAAATAGAAAATATAACAAGAAATAAAACAACTAAAGTATAAAAGAAATAGGCAAATCCTGACCTATACCAGGGAGGCTTTACCGTAAAAAGAAGTTCATCGCTTCGACTTTCCACTCCTAAAGAATTTCGTGCCTTGACACTTAAACCATAGTCACCTTCGGGCAAAAGGGCAAATTCAACAGAAGCAGAGCTAGTCCATCCCGTCCATTCATTATTCATTCCGGATAGTTTAAAGCAATATTCAACACTTCCGGAATTGTCGTAGATCGGGGAAGTAAAGTAGAACTTAAACGCGTTTTTTGCATACCTGAAGATATATTTCTGGACAGGCTTCCCCTTAGCCGTATGGTAAGAATTCCCGTAATAAAAGGTACTGTCCAGGTTTAGTGCAACAGCTTGTGTGATAAATGCAGAAAATTCAGGGTTATAGCTAAAGTGGGCTGTAGAGGAATAGTGAACAAAACCATCCTCGGTACCCAGGAAAAGATGCTCCCTGGAAAAGGGATATATCGATTCAAAACCACTTATAAATTTACCGTTCAACAAAATAAATGGAGCACTAACCTGCTTAAAACTTCCATCCTCCTGCACTCGGAAAACACCTGCTTTGTGGGTTGAATTTAACCATGCGATGTACCAGATATTCCCGTTCTCATCCTCTTTAAGGTAGGTAAAGTCAACAACCGGGCTCAAAAGCTGATTGAAATAGGTGGATTTTTCAAATCGTTCATTTTTAGTATTAAAGTTATATATCCCTGCGTTGGTCGCGAAAATAATCTGCCCTTTGATTTTAAAGACATTAAGGTTATAATTGGTGGGCAGACCGTTTTTAACGGTATAATACCGGAATGATTTTACACTATCCAGGACGGAACCTAAACTGACTTTATAGATCCCTTTGAATCCATGGCTCATCCAGAGGTTACCCTCATTATCCTCTTCAAAGATCCGGAAAGACTCATTGAAGCCCTTGATCCGGTTAACATACGTCCATGTGCCGCTTTCCCTTTTAAAGTATATTAGCCCGCTGTAGGTCCCTCCGATCAAATAATTGGGGAATCGTTTTAATGTATGATATTTCCATCCACCCGGAATATTGCTGATCTGACGGGCAGATTCTCCGTCAATCACAAATGTCCCCATATTATGACCACAAATAAGGACCCCATTATGAACTCCCAGATACCAGACCTGACCGGAGGTTCCGGGGATCATTCGTGCGGTACCATTCAGATCATCCTGCTCCCAATTCTTAACATAAAGTCCCTGATTCGTACCCAGATAGAGCTTTCCCTTAAAAATAATGGAGGTATATCCTGCTCCTATTGGTTCTGACTGCTTTAAAAAAGTGATGGGAGAATTGATGTTGATGTAATCAATTCCGTTATCGAGGCCAAGCCATAAATCGCCGGAACGGTCGGCAAATATCTTAAGAACCGTATTGTTTTGCAACCCTTTCTTTCTGTCGATGATCTGCACGATCTCGCCCTGAGGATCACTGATTATGGCTCCATCCTTTATGGTGCCGAAAGCATAATTATGATTCTGGATCAGCGTTGCACTAAATATCTGATTTCTTCTAAGATACTCATTTACTGACACTTTCCATTCATGCAATTGTTTTCCGTCATAGATAAAGATCCCTTTGTTTAAGGTACAAATAAGCACCTCATCCCCTTCGGAATATGGCAGAACCGAGCAGATTTCCTCCCCTCTCAGACTTTGGCATCCCGGTAATTCGAGGAGCTTATCTCTTGATAATTCATACATTCCTGTCTCGATATCGTTAAAATACAATTTCTCTCTGACTTTGAAGGAATTTTGAAACCTGACAGGAGCCTTTAATACTGTGATGGTAGTATCATTGTCATAAATGAACGCTTTGAAGTAGGATTGGAAGATTATTTTTCCATTGAATGAGTGGATGTTCCAGATATCGTCAAAGTTCTGTGAATCAGCCGGGATATATTTTTTCAGGGATTTAAATTCCAATTTCCCGTTAGGCCTGTAATCCATTTTACCCAACTCATTATAGGCGCCGACAAAGATTCCCTCATTTTCGTTGATATAAACAGATCGGGTAAGGGAGGAATTCGGCATTTTATAGAGATGCCAGGTTACCCCGTCGAATATCAAAAGCCCTTCATTATTTGCAAAATACATAAACCCCTTCTGATCCTGAGCGATCCCCCAGTTCTGGGTACCCGCCTTATATTCCCGTTTAGGATAGTTCCGAATAAAAGGCACCCCTATATTTTTGATCTGGGAATAACCGGTAAGTATTAGGAGTTGAATGAAAATAAGGACAAGAAGAGTACTTTTTATCATATTAAATATGAATATTTATGTTTTGAGTGTATCGCCGATTAGCTTTTGGAATACCACAAATATACACATTCAGGCTTGAAATCAAAAGAGTGTGAATGCTTATAAAAAGCCCTAAGAATCTCCGACTTTTAAGGATCAGGCACCTATGAATAGAAAGACCCCGAAGTTTGTGGGAACCTTCGGGGTCAAGTCAGTATTGAATAAAAAATAGGATTGCTACTTCAGCGGTGTATTTTTCAGTATTTCAACCAGAAAATCCCAGAATTTCAGTACGGAAGGGATATTGACACGTTCGTCAGGAGAATGAGGGGAGCGCATGGTTGGTCCGAATGAAATCATATCCCAATTCGGATAGGCGGCGCCAAGGATTCCGCATTCCAAACCTGCATGAATTCCTAAAACCTGGGGAGTTCTTCCAAACTTGTTTTTATAAATCTCTTTCATCAAGGCAAGAATTTGTGAATCCATATTGGGTTTCCAACCCGGATAATCGCCATCGAAAGATACCATGGCACCACCCAGTGCAAAGACGCTGTCAACCATTTCGACCAGATCATTTTTTGCCGATTCTACTGAGCTTCTTAGCAGGCATTTCACAAAGATCACCCCTTTACGGGATTTGATGGTTGAAAGATTTGTGGATGTTTCGACCAATCCTTCCATAGCGTCACTCATGCGGATCACACCATTGGGGCAGGCATAAGCTGCGTCAATCAGGTCATCCTGCACCCGCTCTTCGATCAGCGATTCCGGAATTTCTGTTTCCTCGATCTTAAAGCTCAGGTTTGGTTCAATCGCTCCCAATTCGTACTTGAAGATTGATTCGTATTTTGAAACTGCACTTTTCAGTTGGGCTACATTATCATCCGGGACCAATACAACAGCATAAGCTTCGCGAGGAATCGCGTTACGCATACCTCCGCCATTGATTTCTGCCAGACGTGCATCGAGCTCCCGGGTTGCAAATTTCAAAAAACGAATAATCAGTTTATTGGCATTGCCTCTTCCCTGATTGATTTCAAGCCCTGAATGCCCACCCCGCAAACCGGAAATCACCAGTTTTAATGGTGTCACCCCTTGAGGAACAATAACCTCATCATATTCAAATTCAATATCGGCATTGATACCTCCGGCACAGCCCACATAAAGTTCACCCTCTTCTTCAGAATCCATATTCAGCAGAATCTCTCCTTTCAACCAGCCAGGTTTTAATCCAAGTGCACCGGTCATACCAGTCTCTTCATCACAGGTAAAAAGAGCCTCCAACGGTCCGTGGACCAAGTTTTTAGCGGCAAGCACAGCCATTGCGCAGGCAACTCCCATACCATTATCGGCACCTAAGGTGGTACCACGGGCACGAACCCATTCTCCATCAATCCAGGCATCGATCGGATCGTTTTCGAAATCGTGAACCGTTCCATTATTCTTTTGGGGAACCATGTCGAGGTGCCCCTGGAAAACAATTCCTTTCCGGTTTTCCATTCCCGGAGTGGCTGGTTTACGAATTACGACATTACCAATACTATCTTTTTCGGTGACCAGTCCCAGGCTGTTTCCAAAATTCATCATAAAAGCCTGAATTTTTTCCTCTTTCTTAGACGGGCGAGGCACCTGAGTCAGTTTGTAAAAATTCTCCCAAACAACCTTTGGTTCAAGACCAGCAATTTCCTTACTCATAACGATATGGTTTTAAATATTATACAGTAGTTTTACGATGTTGGATATTTGGCAATTCCAGTTCATACCCTTTTATACGGTCTTCCTTTTTCAATAAAAATGAAAATACAATTGCTAACGCCCCAAAACAGGCAAATATCAGCATCGGGATTGTATAATTATACAAGGTTATAACCTGATCTTTCCCATCAACAATTTTATGGATAGTCCCGGTGATGCAATATTTATCCAATACAACACCGATCAGTAACGGGACACCCATCAGACCCCAGTTCTGAACCCAGAATGTCATGGCATAAGCTGTACCAAGTTTATGTTCAGGAATAATTTTAGCGATTGATGGCCACATTGCAGACGGAACCATCGAAAAAGCGATTACCAATCCGATGGCAATCGGGAAACTGTTTAATGAAGGGATTGAGAACAGCAAATGGACACAAACCAGTAGTATCGAACCAATAATCATGATTGTAGCACCTCTCCCCTTTTTGTCGAACATACTGCCAAAAACCGGGGTTAGCAGTAAGGCACTGAAGGGCAGCAAGGCAGGAATATAACCGGCAAAGGAATCAGAAATTCCAAATTTCTGGACTATCATGTTGGTTGCGTACTTAATAAACGGGAAAACGGCTGAATAAAACAAGACACATAAGATTGTGATGTACCAAAACGCACGGTTTTTTCCTATTTCCAGAATATCTGCAAACTTGAACTCTTCATCCTCAGGAACCCCTGCATCAGCATCCTCCTGATCCAACTGGCGATCCATGAAAGTAAACAGCACAAACACCAGCATCCCGATACCCAAAAGGAAAAGGGAAACAATAACCGGCATGCTGATATCACCGGTCAGCTTAATCAATGGTATTGGGGTAAACATGGCCAAGGCGGTTCCTATACGACCCGTAGAGGTGTTTAATCCGATGGCCAGTGCCATCTCTTTTCCACGAAACCAACGTACAACTGCCTTATTGGCCGCGATACCGAACATCTCACATCCAACTCCAAAAATAGCAAATCCAAATCCGGCAACCACTGCAGATTTCGTGGTTGGAGAGATCATCTGCCATGAACCGATTGTTAACTCAAACATTCCATGAAAATGGCCTGAAATAGCCAGGTATTTAATAAATCCACCTATTAACATTATTCCTATAGAAAGAATTCCGGTGAACCGGACTCCCATTTTATCAAGAATCATACCGCTGAAAACCAACATTAAGAGAAACACATTGAACCAGCCATAGCCACTTGTAAACAAACCATAGTCCGAAGCTGACCATGATAAACTGGCCTGTAACCTTTCCTGTAAAGGAGCCATGGCATCAGTCAGATAATACATACACATCATGGTAAATGACACCAGTCCAAGCATCAACCAACGTGCTGACTTCGAGTCGCGAAGGGATTTTTTAAGTTCTTGCATTTTAAATGGGTAAGGATGGATAAAATGGATAAATTGTTTTTGATTTCAGCGGGACAATATAGTTAAAAACCGGTGATATAATATTGTTTGAAAATCATTTAAAAATGTAGAGACAAGGCATGCCTTGTCTCCATGGATATTCATTGACTGCAATTATGAGACAAGGCATGCCTTGTCTCTATCCATTGTATTCCTATCAATTACCAATTCGTTTTATTGCACCGGTAACAGGATGAATTTCAATGGAATATTCTCCATTTATCAATCCATCAGGAAACGGGGAAACAACCCCGAATTGGGCCATTGAAAGGCGTGCCTGAGCCAAAACATCACTGCCATTAAGTAACCGTGCCACGACAGTTCCGGGAGTTCTGTAAAACATCCCATTTGCTGAAGTCTCTCCAACCGTTGCAACAGCTTTCTGCTCACTGGCCCGGGTAAGATCTGTATTAGATTCCAGCTCCAGCAATATTGGTTTTCCTGAGACATTACTTTCCGGAAGAATTCCGCCAGCAGTTGAAAACCTGAATGCCACCAGCGCCTTATTTGCTTTGGCATCTGGTACCACTTCAAAGACATACTTATGGACCACACTAAAAGTTTTTCCAATGAAAAGGCTTTCGTAATTAGCTATGATTTTATTGAGCTCATCCACTGCCACCTTATACGCTTCACCATCAGGAGGGAGTTTATCGTATTTGGCAGCCAGTAACATTGCTTTACGTTTTCGCAACTTCAGGATATCCTGAGCGGCTTCGGCCGCCTTTTGATCAAAAGTTTTAACCTTATCGCCTGAATGTTTAACGGAGTCTTTCTTTTCCAGAAAGGAATGCATCGACAAATCAGACCAGATATCCCTGGGAATCTCTACTGTCGGGGTAAAGTCAGTGGTATAATTTTTTGTCGGGTCAGCCTTAACACCGCTGTTAATTCCGATCAATACGCCCTCGTCTGACAGGCTTAACATTGAAGCGACAGCTCCGTTTGCCTTATGAACCTCGGCTGGATCAGGGGTACCGAATGTTTCCAATTTCAAATCGATGATTTTCCAGTTCTCTCCGTCCGCAGAAGAAGCATTCTTAATCCCTAATAATTTTGCTGCATACTCATAATACGGGCCATGAAAGAACTTCTCCTGTGAAACTTCAGCCATAATACGTATTCCCGTTCGCGGGAGAGAATAGACAATACCCCCCTGAAAAGCTCCGATTTCGCCGGCTCCTTTCTTTTTGTCCTCTTTGGCAGATCCGGTAAAACTTCCGGCAAGTATAAATACGCTAAATAACAGAATTCCGAATAGTTTCATTATCATTAATTTTAAGTTAAACCGTCAGAAAAATCTGACCAATCAAAAGTGACTCTTTTTTTTGGCTTTCCCAAAATTCAGATCACTTTTCAACATTGAAAAAGCCAACCCCAAATGATCGGCAATATCACCTGCCAGCAAGGCCTCTTCCGAAGAACCGACAAGAGCTAAATCGCCCGATAGTCCGTGTAGATAAACACCCAGCAAAGCCGCCTCAGTGGGGGGATAACCCTGAGCAACCAGTCCGGTAAGGATTCCTGTCAATACATCCCCACTGCCCGCAGTACCCATCCCCGGATTACCGGTACTATTGAACCAGCAACCTCCATCGGGAAATGCAATCGCAGTATACGCCCCTTTGAGCACCAGAATTATATTATGGGTTTGGGCATAAATGCGGGCTAAAGATATCCTCTCATCGTCCGAGCCAGCCCTTCCTGCCAACCGCTCAAACTCCACAGGATGCGGGGTCAGAATCGTATTGGCAGGGATGAGTTGCAACAACTCCGGATTTTCAGAAAGAATATTGAGACCGTCAGCATCAATGACCATGGGGGTATGACAATTTGTCAAAAGCATTCTGAATGCATTTACCGTTTCAGGAGCCTTCCCTATTCCAGGTCCGATACCAACCGCTTTATAGGCTGCCAACAATTTTATTTGAGAAATCAGATTTTCCAACTCATCGATTGAAACCATGGCTTCAGGCAATGCTGTTTGCATAATTTGATTCCCCGCCCGGGGAAGATGAACCGTTACTAATCCGACACCGGATCTGAGGCATCCTCTGGCAGCGAGAATGGCAGCACCCATTTTCCCGTAGCTTCCGGCCGCCAACAGGGCATGACCAAAAGTTCCCTTATGTGAAAATTTTCCTCTTGGCTTCAGAATTTCAGCCATTGCCTGGCGGTCAGAAAAGTACCAGGGTGTTATGGTTTGGTTTTTTCCATCCGGATGCAATCCAATTGGAAGAACTTCCCATCTTCCTGTAAATTGCTCATTTTCTTTAAATAAGAAGCTTAATTTAGGAAATTCAAAGGTCAGGGTATATGTTGCCCGGATAATTGCCCCCGGATCGTTACTGCTATTATTTTCGCCCATCAGACCCGAAGGAATATCGATCGAGAGTATCGGAATACCAGATTGATTCAGGTATTTGACAAGCTGTGCCGGAAAACCTGAAAGCGGACGGGTTAATCCTGTCCCGAAAAGACCATCCACCAGCAGTGAATAACTACCAACTTCTGGAAAGGGATCGTCGTCGTTCCACCAATTTATCGTTGAAACGTTCAAATGATCTTTTAACCGATCAAGATTGATCAGAAAACAATCGGAATACCTGCTTTCAGCATCCGGAATAAATACATCAATCCGATAATTTTTTAAGGCGAGCATTCGTGCAACAGCCAGGGCATCACCCCCGTTGTTCCCCGGACCGGCAAAAAAAGCCATCGGGTGACTGGAATCAAAATGATCAACGATCCAGTCGGCCAGCTTTCCGGATGCCCGCTCCATTAAATCAATGGATGCTATAGGTTCATTTACAATGGTATACCTATCCAGTTCAGAAACTTGTGCTGTGGTAAATATTTTCATTCGGTTTTGTGTTGAAACACTCAAAGCTACGAAGAAAGTTCGCTATAATTGTCGCAATTGACATTTTTACCCCTTAAATCTTTAATTCTATGCTAAAAGGACATCCCAAAGGGCTCTTGGTAGCCTTTTTTGCCAACATGGGTGAGCGATTTGGTTATTACACCATGCTGGCCATTTTTGTGCTTTATCTTCAGGCTAAATTTGGTTTTTCCACTGCTGAAGCCGGTGGAATATATGGCAGTTTCCTGTTTGGAATCTATTTTTTACCCATTCTGGGTGGATATGTGGCAGACAATGTGCTGGGATATGGAAGAACAATAACTCTGGGTCTGGTAATTATGTTTTTGGGATATACCCTTTTGGCAATGCCTGGTCTCGGAATTGCAGTGGTTTATTCCGCCCTTGCAATTATTTCACTTGGAACCGGTTTTTTCAAAGGGAATCTGCAGGCGCTGGTCGGAAACATGTATGATGATCCGAAATACAGCTCAAACCGCGACAATGCTTTCAACATATTCTATATGGGTATTAATATCGGGGCATTTTTTGCACCATCGGCTGCCGGAGCTGTTGGAAACTGGGTTCTTAAAGGCAAAGGGCTCACTTACGATTCTTCCATTCCGCATATGGCTCATCAGTTTCTGAATGGCAAACTTGAGGACGTAACCAAATTAACCCAGCTGGCACATGCACAAATGGGGACTCATTTTACCGATTTGACCGCATTTTCAAAAACCTATATCGAAACACTCGCAAGCTCATACAATGCCGGTTTCGCAGTTGCTGCTGCAAGTATGATTGTTTCATTCCTGATTTTTATCGGATTTAAGAAGTATTACAAACTGGCTGACGTTACTGAAAAGCAGAAATCGAAATCGGTTGACCTTAAAAGCAAGATGATCGTCCTAACCCCTCAGCAAACCCGCGAACGGCTGATTGCCCTTGGACTGGTTTTCTTTGTGGTTATTTTCTTTTGGATGGCCTTCCATCAGAATGGTTTTACCATGACCATCTTTGCCCGTGATTATACCCAACTTGGACATGTGAAACCAAGCACCTATGTGCTTTTCGACTTAAGTCAACTGTTACCCGTTCTTTTTGCCATAATCGGCTCCATACTGGTTTTCATAGGTAAGGGACGCAATCTGAAATTAATCGGTGGAGGTATTTTTATGGCCAGTTTAGCGCTTGCCTGGTATATGATAAGTTCTTTTACGGGTGAATACACCATTACACCACAGAAATTTCAGCAATTCAACCCGATTTTCATTGTATTCCTGACCCCTGTAATTATAGGTTTTTTCAGTTGGTTACGGAGTAAAGGGAAGGAACCTTCCGCACCAAAAAAGATTGGTTTTGGAATGCTCTTTACAGCGATTGGTTTTGGTCTGCTGATTGCAGCCTCCATGGGACTTACCTCACCCGGACACCTCAACGGCGGCGGATCAGAGAATCTCGTTTCACCCTTTTGGCTGATCAACTGCTACCTGGTACTTACAGTGGCCGAACTATTTCTCAGCCCTATCGGAATTTCGTTTGTTTCTAAAGTGGCACCTCCAAAATACAAAGGGCTGGCTCAGGGAGCCTGGCTTGGAGCTACCGCATTCGGGAACCTGGCAGCTGGATTGATCGGCGTGCTTTGGGACAAGATTGAACTCTGGCAGTTCTTCTCAATTCTGGTGGTGATGTGCCTGTTATCTGCCACCTTTATTTTCAGCATACTAAAACGACTTGAAACAGCAACCGGGAATGCCTAAATTTACGGCATAATTCAATTTTTACAGAAATATCCTGAAGGTTCATAAACTTTCAGGGTATTTCTGTAAAAATGAGTAATAGCTTCACTAGAATTCCGGGGAAAATACAACTAAGCAATCACTTCCCCTTTATACCCGGCCTCTTTCAACACCTCAATGATCACCTGGGCATCAAGATCAGGCGTTTCAACCGTTAAGATCTTATTCGGGTTTGTGGTGTCAACGCTCCAATTGTCTATTCCGGAAAGCTTATTCAGATAGGGTGTTACCGTGGCAATGCATCCCCCGCAATTTACATTGGTCTTAAATTTTAACGTTTTCATGTTTAATTCTTTTAATGATTAACTGTCATTTTTTTGTATTTGAGCCGAAGTGAATTGCTCACCACGGAAACAGAGCTTAGCGCCATGGCACCGCCTGCAATCATAGGATTGAGCATAAAACCGGTAAACGGATAGAGAATCCCCGCTGCAATAGGAATCCCGATCAGATTGTAGATAAACGCCCAGAACAGGTTCTGTTTAATCGTCCGGATTGTTTGCTTTGAAAGAATGATGGCTGAGGAGATTGCCTCAAGATTGGAGGAGACAATAGTCATTCTGGCAACATCCATGGCAATATCCGATCCATTTCCCATCGCAATGCTTACATCGGCCTGAGCCATGGCCAATGAATCATTGATGCCGTCACCCACCATTGCCACCACTTTCCCTTGTTGCTGAAGATCTCTGATGTAGTTGGCCTTATCTTCCGGCAGGAAACCCGCTTTATAGTTAATGATACCTGTCTGTCTGGCAATTGAATCCGCAGTATGCTCATTGTCTCCGGTTAGCATGTGAATTTCAATACCACTCTTTTTCAACCGTTGAATTGCCTTGATGGACGACGGCTTGATGGGATCTGTAATGGCAATAATGGACAAAATCTGGTCGTTATTGCCAACAAAAAGGACAGTCTTCGACTGTTTTTCGAGCCCAGCCGCAATCTTTTTGTCTTCATCCGGGAGACTTATCCCCGATTCACTCATCAGCAGTTCATTGCCAATGAAATATGGAATACCCTGGCAGGATCCGGCTACACCTCTTCCTGTAATACTTTTAAAACCGGTAACCGGAAGCGGTTCCACCCTTTCGTTTCTCAGCACAACGGCAATGGCCTCTGCCAATGGATGTTCCGATTGAGATTCAAGACTCAGAATTGCCTGCTTTACCAGTAATAAATCATCTTTCTTCCAAATCCAATCGGTTACCGCAGGCTTTCCCCGGGTAATTGTTCCCGTTTTGTCCAAAACGAGCGCATCTATTTTATGAGCCAATTCCAAACCATCGGCGTCTTTGATTAAAATCCCATGCTCCGCTCCTTTCCCGATTCCCACCATGATCGCAGTAGGTGTTGCCAGTCCAAGCGCACATGGACAGGCAATAATCAACACCGAAACCATGGCAAGGAGGGCTTGCGGTAAAGGCTGATCACCCCCGAAAACCATCCAGGTTATAAAAGTGATCACCGATAAACCCATCACAACCGGAACAAAAACCGAAGCCACCTGGTCTGCCAGTTTCTGAACGGGTGGCTTGCTCCCCTGGGCTTCCTGAACCATCCGGATAATACGTGCAAGAAGAGTCTCGCTCCCAACTTTCTGAGCCTTGAAAACAAAGCTCCCCTTCTGATTGATTGTCCCGGCAAAGACTTTGCTCCCCGGGAGTTTTTCAACAGGTACAGGTTCGCCGGTGATGGAACTCTCGTCAACAAATGATCCGCCTTCCGTAATCTCTCCGTCGACAGGAACACGTTCACCCGGTTTAACCCTTAACAAATGACCGATCCGAACCATTGAAACTGTCATAATCGATTCACTGCCATCCTCGCTGACGAAAGTGACTGAATCAGGTTGTAAACCCATCAGTTTTTTGATAGCGGAAGAAGTGTTCGATTTGGCCTTCTCTTCAAGCAACTTCCCAAGCAGGATAAACACAATAATAACTGCCGAAGCTTCGAAATATACCGGAGCATGACCAGATGTGGTCATTAACAAATGGGGGAAAACAGTATTAATCAGGCTGAAAAGATAAGCTATGCCGGTACTTAATGCAACCAGGGTATCCATATTGGTTGATCTGTGCTTCAGTTGTTTGAACGCATTGACATAAAAGGCTCTGCCAAACCAGAATACCACTGGTGTTGCGAGTACGAGCATGATCCAGTTGACGTATGGGAGATCCATATAAAACATCCCCAGAATCACGATTGGAAGTGTGAGGATGGCTGCACTTATCGTTTTTCTTTTCAGAATAACTGATTCCCGGAGGATCACCTCTGCCTGCTGAGTTGCCTCCTGTTCATCGGTAATAATATCGTAACCGGATGACTGAACCACACTTCTGAGGCCTGTCGGGCTGGTGGCATCGGGATTGTATTCCACCCAAACGGTCGAAGAGGCAAAATTGACCGAAGCGCTTTTCACTCCCGGCTGGTTGCTCAGCGTTTTTTCAACATTTGCGGCACAAGAGGCACAGCTCAATCCCGAAACCGGGTAATTTTTCCTGACAGTAGTGGACATAACTTTTTATTTGGATACAAAGTTAAAATTCCTGAATCAGAAGTTCATTATACAATTCTGGAAATAGATTACACAATTTACAGGTCAAACCTCGTCCAATGGTTTGCGTTTATTGTCCCTGACCTGGTTAAAATGTCCCGGAGTAAGTCCCGTAACTTTTTTAAATTGTGCCGAAAGATAGGCAACACTGCTATATCCCAGTTCATCAGCTATCTGGCTGAGCGTAAGCTCATCGTAAACCAGGAGTTCCTTGACCCGTTCAATTTTCTGGTTGATGATGTATTTCTCAATGGTTACTCCCGTCACTTCTGAAAAAAGGTTACTCAGGTAAGTGTAATCACGGTTCAGCTTCGATTCAATGTATAATGAATGGTTGACCCGGGTTTGTTCCTCTTTTTCAGACCGGATCATTTCAATGATGATGGTTTTGATTTTTTCAATCAGCTGACTTCGGATATCGTCAATAAGCTCAAATCCGAAATAGTGAAGTTTTGACCGGAGTACCTCAACCTCATTTTCCTGAAATGGAGTTGCAGTTTCCACATCACCCAGAGACAGGTGAACCGGAGGATTACCCAGCTCCTCAAAAACCTGTTGTACCACCATGATACACCGGTTGCAAACCATATTTTTAATAAAATAATGCATCGAACTCCTTTAAATTCTATTTACGATATAAGCAGCAACCAGGAAGTTGATTGTAAGCTTCTTCTGGCGCTTTCAATTTTTCGGCATCATGACCTGCACCAGCAATGGCTTTCTGAATTGTATCCAACGTCGTCCGGGATTTCATATAGGTTACACTGATCTTTTTTATCTTCGTATCCCAAATAGCATTTTGAACTCCGTCAACCGATTTTGCCGCTTTTTCGATCCGTTCCTTGCACAAATCACAATTTCCCGAAACACCAAATATACTATTTTCAGAAACTTCCGTCATCACTTTTTCCTGCTGATTCATCATGCTGGGTTTACCTTCGAGCTGAGAGGCTGCATCTACGCTGAAAGCCCCCTGAACAACGATTTCCTCTCCCGCCTTTAACCCGTCAGTAACAACATAGCTATCTCCAATGACGGGACCAAGTTCAATCTCCCGAATCCTGAAGACCGGCTCGTCGGTTTTTGCCTCCCGGATGTAAACGACCGAGCGTTTTCCGGTCCAAAGCACGGCTGACCGGGGAATTACAAGCTTATTCCGGTACTCCTGAAGATTTGCTTTTACAATTCCGGTTACAAACATCTCAGGCTTCAGTTTTGCACCGGGATTACCGATCTCGACTCGGACCTTTGCTACACGGTTAACCGGGTCGATTACCGGATCGATAAACTTCACAATTCCCGTATAGGACGATCCGGGCAACGACTGGATCGTGAAATCAACCTTATCACCGGTTTTCAGGAAAGGAAGATCACTTTCATACGCATCAAAGAGCACCCACACTCGCGAAAGGTCGGAAACTTCATATAAAACCGAGCCCTGGTTCACATAATCTCCAACATTGACCCGCCTGGCTATAACAACGCCGGCAGTATTGGATAAGATGTCCATATTTGATTGAATCTGACCCGAATGTTCGAGGTCAGAAATTTGCCCTTCAGTCAACTTCCATTGGTGAAGTTTTTCCCGGGCTGCTTCATAAATTTCAGGTTGCGACTGTTTTGATCTGATTGCTTCGATCAATTCCTGTTGGGCGGTCACCAGTTCCGGAGAATAGATTTGAGCCAGTTTTTGTCCCTTGCGAACCGGTTCACCCGTAAAATTGACCAGTAATTTCTCAATTCTCCCCGTAATGTGGGTTGCCTGATTTTGCAATAACCGCTCATCAGCCTGCACCTTACCATAGAGACGCACCTCTTTTAACGGATTCTGAGCCGAGACCACTGATGTCATCACATTAGCAAGCTGGACGGCTTCCTTCGACATGTGCAAAGCTCCAACATCCTGTCCGATGCTGCTAT
>Ga0359897_10126_pt1 | contig 16010 bp, 11 predicted proteins | sample SorcelJu500001C4_4_FD_206068 | JGI IMG/M metagenome (GOLD analysis project Ga0359897, IMG submission 206068) | Enriched cells from Trout Bog Lake Hypolimnion, Wisconsin, USA - BChl from Trout Bog BchlTB.July23.5000.01.C4 | ecosystem: Environmental > Aquatic > Freshwater > Lake >... | reverse complement strand
AAAAAACCAAACGCAACAATGTTGCATTTGCATTACCTTTGCGCCTTTATGCAGTAATAATGGACGCCGTACAACAGATCAGGGAGAAGGGATTGAAGGCTACGCCGGCGAGGATGGAGGTGATCAGGGCTATAGGCAATGACCACCTGGCTTATTCACACGGCGATATGGAAATGCTCTTTGACGCGATGGACCGGGTGACCTTATACCGTGTGCTCAAAGATTTTGAAGACGCGGGCATAGTGCATAAAATAATCGATTTTGACGGGGTTACCCGGTTTGCACTTTGCAGGAATGATTGCCCGGACGGGCACCACGACGACAGCCATATTCATTTTCATTGCAAAACCTGCGATAAAATGTTTTGCCTGGACGCCGTGGAAGCGCCCCCGATAAAACTGCCTGCGGGCTTTAAGGCTACTGGGGCGCAAATGGTGGTATATGGCTATTGCGATAGATGCTGCAAGGCGTAAAGAAAAGGGAATTCCCAGCCGGCGGGGCGGTCAACTTGCAGGCAAAAATACAAGAACGAATCCCCCAAAAAAAGGGGTGCAAAACGATGAGGAAACAGGTGGTAAAAATAGTTAGCTGGCTCATGCTGGTGGTGTTCCTGATAGGGACAGCGCCAAAGGAGTACCTGCACCACCTGCTCTACACTCACACGGATACGGTGGACCCCGTGTACAAGAAGGGTGAATTTGTTATCTCCAAAGCGCATATCCACTGTTCGTTCCTGGGCTTTGTGTTCGCACCCTTCGTTGCTTCGGAGAAACAATTCATTACGTTCAAGACAGAAGGGTGCATTACCCAATATCAGCTTCCTTCTTATTATTATCTCTATTCCTCTACCCACCGGGTTGTTTCCCTGCGGGGGCCTCCTGCCGCCATGTGCGTGTAGCTCTACAAATTTCATATCATTTGCTCTTTGGGCCAAGTCTCGATCTTGGTTGCCTGAGGCATGTGTATCCAACCTGACTTCTGCACGGTGCTGGGGGCTGGATGAATTTATACTGCTGACGCCGAATTCTGGTCCGGTTTGTTGCTATGTTCATAGCAATATTTTCATGCTATTAAATTTATATCAGTGGTCTGTTTTCATAAAACCACAATAGGTATGGGCATGCTCCTGCTCCTATCAGTTGTTTGTAATGCACAAAAGTGCCATTACAAAATAAGTGGTAAGATTTCTGACGCCCAGGGACAACCTATCCCTGGGGTTATAGTCCGGCTAGTGGATGATTCGCTGGGGACTGTAAGCGACACGGGCGGCAACTTTTTAGTCGGCCACATTTGCAGCGGTAAACACACCGTTGAATTTGACGCAATCAGCTACAAAAAGAAATCCGTTGACATTAATATAACGGACGATAAAACGCTGAAGGTAACCCTTTCCAATAGCGACAATAGCCTCGGTGAGGTTGTTGTGTCAGGCGAAAAAATGCAGGAACTGCACACGGTGTCGCAAACCGAATTACAAGGCTTGGCGCTGGAACAGGTACGCGGTGAGTCGTTGGGCGAAGCGCTTAAAGAATTACCCGGCGTTTCCGCGTTTCAAAAGGGGCCGACATTGTTTAAGCCGGAAATCCATGGCTTGTACAGCAATAATATCCTCATCCTGAACGACGGGGTGACGCAGGAAGGGCAACAGTGGGGTTCAGAGCATGCCCCGGAAATAGATCCCTTTACGGCAAATAATATCACTGTGATCAAGGGTGCGGCCAGCGTACGATATGGTTCTGACGCCATAGGCGGAGTGATTGTTTTAAACCCTGCGGAACTGCCCACGACACCTGGCATAAAGGGTGATTTTTACATGGTTGGCGAGAGCAACGGGAACATGGGTATCCTTTCTGGCAAACTCGAAGGCGCATTTGGGAAAAAGTTGAAAGGCTTATCATGGCGCATTCAGGGAACAGCGAGGAAGGCAGGCACATTCAGGACGCCCACGTATTACCTTACCAATACGGGAACACAGGAGGGCGATTTTTCTGCTGACCTCGGGTACACCTGGCAACGCCTTAAAGTAACGGTACACTACAGTGAATACAACGCTGATATAGGCATTTTTGCAGGCGCCGAAGCAAATTCCATACAAGACCTCGACTCAGCATTTAAATCATCCAAACCGCTGTGCCCGTCCTTTTACTCTTACAATATAAACCGCAGCTACCAGATCGTTGACCATGACCTGCTGAAAACCACCGCGGAATATACTTTTAATAACAACGGCAAACTGGAACTGGACTTTGGGCTGCAAAAAGACCTGCGCGAGGAGTACAGCTCAGACTTGCCGCTCACCCTCAACCCCGCCGTGCTGGCGATGCCGCAGTTGACATTCCAGTTGAATACACAAACGCTGGACCTTGTGTACACACAACCCGGTAAAAACGGGTTTTCGGGTAGCTGCGGTTTTACAGGTAGCGCTTCGGGGAATATTGTTACCGGCCTGTTTTATTTAGTGCCTAATTTTCGTAGTTATAACGGCGGCCTCTTTTATATTGAGCGTTACTCCATAAATAAATTCACTTTTGAAGCCGGCGCCCGCTACGACGACAGATGGTTGCAAGTCTATAAGGAAAATCAGACAACCCTGGCGGACTATAGCGAAACGTACAGCTACAATAACAACTTATCCGGGACGCTGGGCGCCGCTTATGCATTTAGCAGTGCCCTGTCGGCCAGTGGCAACATTGGCACCGGATGGAGGGCGCCAAGCATCAATGAGATGTACATAGATGGTGTGCATTTCAGCGACGCACGGTATGAGGTGGGCGATTCCGCATTGAAGTCGCAACGCTCTGTAAATACGGGATTGTCCTTAAAGTATACAGGCAAGAAGCTACGCGGTTCGCTCGACGGCTATTACAATATCATCAGCAACTATATCTATGAACAGCCTACGCTCAACTACACCTATGTATATGGCGTTGCCTATCCTACGTTTCAGTATACCCAGAGCGACGTGACCATTAAAGGAATAGACTTTGTCTGGGCATACGACCTATTGAAACACCTGACTTTCCAGTCTAAGACAACTGTTGTGCGCGGGTATAATGAAACGACCCATGATTACCTGATATACATGCCGTCAGACCGCTTCCAAAATGAATTGATTTATCACTTTAACCAGGTTGGAAAACTACACAACCCTTACCTGTCAGTGGAAAATCTAAGTGTATTGAGACAGACGCGTGTACCCCCTAATTCAGACTATGAACCGCCACCCGGGGCGTATTCCCTGTTCAATGCCCATGGCGGCACGTTTTTGCCACTTAATAAAAATCAATCTTTCAATCTGGATGTGTCGGTCAACAACATTGGCAACGTCCAGTATCGTGACTACCTCGACCAGTATAGATATTTCGCCAACGAACTGGGCGTAAACTGTACCGTGCGTATTAAGTATTCATTCTAACAACATTATTCAAAAAAACTAAAAAATTCAAAATGAAAAGAAATAAAAGTGTAATAGCAGTCAGCGCAATAATTATAGCAGGATCTTACATGATGTTGTGGAGTTCATGCAATAAGAAAGCAGAGTACACTGCCCCGATCGTACCCGGTAATGAGCCGATAACAACGTTGCGACTCATTGCCCAAAACATCAATGAACCTTCGGATATTGACACGGGTATCTGGACCCAACTGAACACAAATGGCGGCCCTATCGATTTCAGCAAGGCACACCTGACGCTGAAAACAAACGCGAGCTACCGGATGTATGTTGATCTCCTGGACCTCGATTTTCCGGTATCTACCGACACCCCCTATTTTGTAACGCCATTAATAGAGGCGCGGAAGAATTTTCACTTATTGTGTTTCCAGGCAGATGCAAGCTTTTTTGGCAACTTCGCAGTGGAAACACCAGCTTGGGGTCCTACTACGGCAGCGGCATTAAACATATACAGGGAAGACTCTGACGCCAATACCCCGCCCCTCGCCGTTGGCCTGATCGACAGTGTTGTAACCGGTTCCGACAGTTCCTCAGGCATATTGGATATAACACTGCACCACCAGCCTAATGTCAAAAACGGCACATGCCCCCCGGGTTCTATCGACATCGAGGCAACGGATACCATCTATATCAGCCCAAACAAGCGCTAATGCAACATTTAACAATCTCAAAAACAATAAAAAAATAAAGACATGAGAAAACAACTTTCAAAGATATATTTGCTGTCTGCCGCTATTTGCTTTGTTGCCACCTCCCGAGGCTTTGCGCAGGAACCTGACAAAAAGACCAGGGACTACCCCCGGTTAATGATTGGCGTTACTGGTGGCGTGTCCATCCCGATGGGAAAATTTGCGCAAACCATTTATAGTAATGACGCGACGACATCATCCGCAGGGGCGGTACCAACTGTCAATTACAATACGGGATCGGGATTTGCCGGGACCGGCGGTAATGGTGGCATCACGGCCACCTACCTCATCAACAAGCATTGGGGCATCGCAGAATTGTTTTCGTACCAGCAATTCAGTTTTGCCGGCGGGCAAAATATGGCATACGGTATGCAGGCATTTCCCGGCGGGTTTGATGTGGACAGTGTTACCTTCCAGGTAAGGGGCAACAGCCACACATTTAATATACTCATCGGCCCTGCCTACACCATGTCATTGGCCAAAAAGCTGGACCTTGATTTTCGGCTGTTGGTTGGTTTTGTAAATGCCAATCTCGCCGGCAATAACATTACGCTGACAGACGGGGGAGTGACCGACCCAACTTTTTATCAGGCTGTCTCTTGGGCCAACTCATTTGGCGGGCAATTAGGGGCTGCGGTCCGTTATAGTATCAGCGACCATATCGGAGTAGCGCTCAATGCAGATTTCTTTTATTCCAAACCTGATTTCGAGGTAAATAACATTAACCGAAATAACGCAGCGGGGAGGGAAATCTTCAGTTATAATGAACCGATTGAAGGAATCAATGCCAACCTTACCTTGTACTACATGCTGCAATTGCATTAATTCTTTAAATACGGGCAGGCACGGGGCCTGCCCGTAAATTTTACATATTCACTAAGCACAAAGATTAATACCTTTGGCTCCCGTTAAAAAGCTACGATAACAAAATTTAAAATATAAAAACGTGCGTGCACTACTGGTATTTGTCATTTTCCCCTGTTTGTTGGCCTTCACATGCTGTCCTGATGCCTTCGCCGCAAATTCCCTATCCGGGACAGTGAAGGACAGTAAGGGACAAACGTTGCCCGGTGCGGTAATAGAGATACCGGATGTGAAAACCGGCACGGTGGCTGACAGTACCGGACATTATGTGATCACCGGGTTGCCGAAGGGGAAATTTGTGGTAGTGGTGAGCCTGATCAGCTATTCAAAAACCACTATGACCGTAAACATTACAGGTGATGTGGTACAGAACTTTGTGCTCAGTGAAACTGCCATAGAAAGCAAGGAAGTAGTGATCACCGGGCAGTCAAAAACAACTGAGATAAATAGGAGCCCATTGCCCGTGCTTGCCATAACAAGCGACTACCTGCAAAACAACATCAGCTCAAACATCATTGACGCAATAGCCAAGGTGCCGGGTGTAACCGCTGTAACTACCGGGCCAAATATTTCAAAACCCTTTATCAGGGGGCTGGGCTACAACCGGGTGCTGACGCTCTATGACGGCATGCGGCTTGAAGGCCAGCAGTGGGGCGATGAGCATGGCATAGAGGTAGATGAATATGGTATAGACCGCATAGAAGTAGTGAAGGGGCCGGCCAGCCTCATATATGGTTCTGATGCGCTGGCAGGGGTGGTGAACCTGATCCCTACCCCGCCCCCGCCCGACGGGCACATTGTAGGTAATTTCTCGCAGGAATACCAATCGAATAATAACCTGCTGGGGACAACGGCAATGCTATCCGGCAATCAGAATGGGTTTTTCTGGCTGGGCAGGGTGTCGCACAAGCAAGCTATGGATTACCAGGACCCGATAGACGGCAGGGTATATGCGACGAACTTCAACGAAACGGACGCCAATGGCTCGTTTGGCTGGAACAAGAAATGGGGCTACTCGCATGTCACCGTGAGCATGTTCAACGACTTGCAGGCAATACCTGACGGCAGCCGCGACAGCGCCACCCGCCAATTTACCAAGCAGATCACGGAAATAGATACCTTCAGGCCGGTTGTGACCAACCACGAATTAAACACGTACCAACTGCCCGTGTTGCACCAGCATGTGCAGCTCTATCGCGTGATGTGGGACAACAATATCAACGTAGGTAACGGGCTTCTGGCACTGGATTTTGGCTTTGAGCGCAGCATCCGACAAGAGTTTGACCATCCCGAAAGCCCCGACGTGGCCGGGCTGGACTTACAACTGAACACTTACACCTATGACGTTAAATACTTGTTTCACAGCATCGGCGGCTGGGATTTTACCGCGGGTGTGAATGGAATGTATCAGAATAATGACGTAACAGCCGGTACTGATTTTGTGATCCCATCCTATAACCAATTTGATATAGGCCCGTTTGCGGTTTTTAAAAAGAATATCGGCAAGCTGGACATCTCAGGGGGTGTGAGGTATGATAGCCGCACGTTTCACAACGATGCACTCTACGTAGATACAAGCTCGCCCATATCGCAGGCGGTGGGTAGCAATGTGCCGGGTGCGGAACAGGCATTCAGCAATTACAGCCATACATTTACAGGCGCTACTTATAGCCTGGGGCTCACTTATATCTTCTCAAAAAAACTGGCTGTTAAAGCAAATATCGCACGGGGTTTCAGGGCGCCTAACATAGCGGAAATATCTTCTAACGGCGTACATCCCGGCACCGATATATACCAGATAGGCAATCCGGATTTCAAACCTGAATTCAGCCTGCAGGAAGACCTGGGGCTTGAGTTTACGTCCAGGCATGTATCTATCAATGTATCTGTGTTTAACAATAGTATCTCCAATTATATCTTCAATGAAAAACTGTTAAATACGAAGGGACTGGATTCCGTGATCGTGACCGGAAACGAGACCTTTAAATTCGCACAGTGCAATGCCCGGTTATTTGGTGGGGAGGGTTCGCTGGATATACATCCCCACCCGCTCGACTGGCTACACTTTGAAAATAGTATATCCATGGTATATGCGGTTAATGAAGGCGGCAATGGCGTAAAAGTAAATGACAGCGACCGTTACCTGCCGCAAATACCGGCTGTGCATGGCATTTCTGAACTACGAGGCAATTTCAAACACCCTTTCAAGGGGCTGATGAACAGCTACGCCAAGATACAAGTGGCGATGTATGCCGCGCAGAACAGGGTTTACCTTACGGATAACACCGAAACGCCGACGCCGGGCTATGTATTGCTAAATGCCGGCATAGGCAGCGACTTCACCAACCGAAAGGGGAAATCAATGTTTAACATAGGTATTTTTGGCAATAACCTGGCCAATGTAGCCTTCCAGGACAATATGAGCCGGTTGAAATATTTTGAAGAATACCCTACTGATCCGCGCGGGCATCTGGGTATTTATAATATGGGCAGGAACGTAGGGATAAAATTATCGGTACCGATAAATGTGAAATAAGGAAATGCGCTGTTCCGGATACCTGACGTAAATTAACTCAAAATCCCGCAATTTCAATTACTTTTGCGGCGTTTAAAGCACTTTTTGCATTATGGCAGTACTAGTAAATAAGGATTCAAAAGTTTTGGTTCAGGGTTTCACCGGTACGGAAGGCACCTTCCACGCAACCCAGATGATAGAATATGGCACCAACATAGTAGGTGGCATAACACCGGGAAAAGGTGGGTCTACGCACCTGGACCGTCCGGTATTTAATACCGTACAGGATGGCGTAGATGGCACCGGCGCCAATGTTTCCATCATTTTTGTCCCACCGGCTTTTGCTGCTGACGCCATTATGGAAGCTGCTGACGCAGGCATACAAGTGATCATCTGCATCACCGAAGGGATACCTGTACAGGATATGGTAAAAGCCCGTGAGTATATCAAGGGCCGGAATAGCCGCCTGATAGGGCCTAACTGCCCTGGTGTGATCACCGCAGGGGAAGCCAAAGTTGGTATCATGCCGGGTTTTGTATTCAAGCCCGGCCGAATTGGGATCGTATCCAAGTCGGGTACGCTTACCTACGAAGCTGCCGACCAGACTGTAAAAGCGGGCTTGGGCGTATCTACCGCTATCGGTATCGGTGGCGACCCAATCATTGGCACCACAACTAAGGAAGCCGTGGAGATGTTCATGAACGACCCCGATACAGATGGCATCATCATGATTGGCGAAATAGGCGGAAACATGGAAGCCGAAGCAGCCTACTGGCTTAAAAATAATATGACCAAACCAGTGGTAGGCTTTATTGCCGGCCAAACCGCACCTCCCGGCCGCCGTATGGGGCATGCAGGCGCAATCGTAGGCGGCGCGGCAGATACTGCCGCTGCAAAAATGGAGATCCTCCGGCAGTGTGGGGTACATGTAGTGGAAAGCCCTGCCGACATTGGCAAAACGATGGCTGAAGTGCTGCACAACCTCTTCCCAAAAAAAAAATAACCTAATTTGCAATTCATATTTAAATCCCCGGTTTCCGGGGATTTTTTTATTTGGTGCAAACGGACAGCTCCCCTTCCTGAAACCGGTTGTCACAAAATCCGTTTGCGGGTACCTGAATTCCGACAAGGTTTAATCAACGAACGCCAGACATCGCAATGATTAACAAACTGTTGGCCAATTTCGGTACGAAGATTGGGCGATATAGAGGCAACGAGGCGAAATGAAATAGCCTTAAATATTTTAGTCGGTTAAAAATGAAAAAGTTGTGGTGCAGGTTGATCTTAGTGTTGTCGCTTAGCGTATTATTTCAGTTAGATGAGCCGAATCCTTGCTACGCGCAGGAGGTGGCAATATCCTATAAAACATTTTACGAAGAACTGGCCCCTTACGGCCAATGGATCAGTGATGCGCAATACGGTAATGTATGGGTGCCCCGCGAGAATAAAAATTTCAGGCCATACTTTAGCCGAGGCTCCTGGGTGATCACCGACTACGGCAATACCTGGATATCAGACGACCCATGGGGATGGGCATGTTACCATTATGGCCGGTGGACCTATGACACTTACTACAGATGGATATGGATACCGGGATATGAATGGGCTCCTGCTTGGGTTAGCTGGCGTATCGGTGGCGGCTACTGTGGCTGGGCGCCTATGGCACCGGGTACAGCCACCGCGGCAAATTACAACACACCTGAAAGCTGGTGGGTATTCATGGAGCCAAAGTACATGTACCTCGAAGATTGCGCCAAATACTGGCACGGAGCGTATTTTAACCATGTCTTTGTTAACCGGACGACTGCCATAAATAATTTCTATGTGGACCACGCAACCTGTGTACGTTACAATTTCGGCCCTGGAAGTGGTTTGCTGGAACAAGTTACACACCAGGCAATCCCCGTCTACCGGGTATCACAATCAAAGTGGCCCGGTGCTTCCAACATCGGAAAAAACGGGGTAAGTATATTCAGGCCGGTAGTGGTAAGGAGCCCGGAACAGCCGGACGAACTGATACCCGCGCCGAAACCTATTAGTGGCCCGAAACCAATACCGGAGACAAAAAAAAATAAACCGTCAATAAAGACAGTCCTTGCCAAGATGCCCCTTGTGGGCCATCCGGTGCATGACTCCGGGCATTTCAAGGTAAGAAGGCAGGAGCGGGAGTGATAGCCAGAAGCAGATAAAGACACCATTAACAGCCATCGCTACCCTTTGAAGCAAAGATTAATTCTACCTTTGTTAGTAAATAACGCAAGTCACCGTAATGTCCATTAATCTGAAATTGACGCCGCTATTCTGCCTGATCGTTGCACCGCTTTTTTTATTTGGGCAGGTTAATGGGATTGTCGCCACACCCGAATACCCACAGGAGTATTTTCGTAACCCATTGGATATTCCCATATTCCTTGCGGGTAATTTTGGAGAGGTGCGGCCGGGGCATTTCCATAGTGGTACGGATATAAAAACGCTGGGCGTGGAGAACCAGCCCGTGCACGCCGCTGCAGATGGCTATATCTCGCGGATAAAAATGGAGAAAGGCGGATTCGGGCATGGATTGTACATTACACATCCTAATGGATATACCACATTGTATGCCCACCTGAACGATTTCGCACCGGCAATTCAAAAGTACCTGCGGACCCAGCAGTACGAAAAAAAGCGCTGGGACGTAGACCTTCAGCTATCCCCGGCGCAATTCCCTGTCAAGAAGGGGCAATTGATCGCCTATAGCGGCAATACGGGCGCGTCTACTGCGCCACATCTTCATTTTGAGATCAGGAATACCAAGACCGAACACCCGCTGAACCCGGAATTATTCGGATTGCCCATAATAGACAAGATCGCTCCGGTACCATATAATGTGGCTATCTACGATCTTTCCCGCAGCATTTATGAGCAAACTCCCATTATTGCACCGGTCAAAAAGACGGGAGATGCTTATTCAATCATAAAATCAGACAATGACCATAACCCCGTGAAAAATGACACGATCACCACCGACGCCGGGCTCGCGGGCATTGGGGTAAATGTGGACGACTTCATGGAGGGAAGCGACAATACAATTGCATTCCTTACGGCTGGGCTTTTTGTTGATGGCGTGCGGCAATGCCAGGTAAGGCTTGATGATATAGGCTATGATGTGACGCGATATGTGAATGCTTATGCAGATTATAAAACCAAGGAACTCAAAGGAAAATGGTTTCAATGCTTGTTTAAGCTGCCGGGCAACCGCTTAAATAATATCTACCCATTCCTGAATGAACACAATGGCGCCATCAGTATAGCCGATAACCGTGCGCATGAAATAAAGATCATGATTACAGACGATAGGGACAATACTACCAATATTCTTTTCTATATAAGGTCTACCGGTCATTTTGAAGCGCCCATCATCGGTGAAATGCCGGTCCCTGGCCAATTTGAGGCTAACAAATCCAATTATTTCACAGGCAAGAATGTCGCTTTTTCACTCGATGACAGGGAGCTATACGACAATATCAATTTTCAGTTTGACAGCTCCTCGGACGCTACTTCGTGGTCAGACCATTATATGATACATCACTCCTTTGTACCGGTGCACCATTACTTCGACCTAAAAATAAACCCCAACAAACCCGTACCACTTTACCTGCAAAATAAAGTAGCCATGATCTACAGCGATGGAAAAAGCCAGGATGGACGGGCCGCAGCAATTACCGAGAATGGATGGTATAAAGCCGCCGTAAGGGATTTTGGAAACTACTGGCTGGATATCGACACAATACCTCCGGTGATAAGATCCCAGCAGAAAAACAATAGTAACCTCAGCAAGGTCAAACAAATCACCTTTGAAGTGCGGGACGCCATGACCTCGGTAAAAAGCTTCAGCGGCTACCTGGATGGAAAATGGATTTGTTTTGAACAACATGGGAGCCTGTTCTTTTATAAATTTGATGACCATTGCACCAAGGGCAAGCACAAATTAGTTTTCACTGCGGAAGATGAAAACGGAAATATCCGCACGTTTGACCTTAATTTTGTGCGGTAGCAACTCGACATTCGACATCACCACTCAATTCAAAACACAGCATGGCATTAAAACCTAAAGACAAAGCCCCGGCATTCACCACAACGGACCAGGACGGCAACACGGTTTCTTTAAAGGATTTCAAAGGGAAAAAAGTGGCATTGTACTTTTACCCGAGGGACAATACCCCCACCTGCACTATTGAAGCCTGCAATCTCCGAGATAATTTCGCGGCACTGAAAAGTAAGGGCGTGACCATTCTTGGCGTTAGCACGGACACCGCAAAAAGCCACAAAAAATTTGAACAGAAATTCTCATTGCCTTTTCCTTTGCTTGTAGATACAGACATGAAACTGGCAAATGATTATGGTGTGTGGGCAGAGAAGAAAATGATGGGCCGCACTTATATGGGCGTATTGCGCACCACCTTCCTCATCAATGAAAAAGGCATTATTGACCATATCATAGACAAAGTGGAGAGCAAGGACCATGCAGAGCAGATAATGGAAGTCTGGGGCCTGTAATGAAGCCACGAAAACATTATATTTGCGGTAGGGTCATTAAAAAGCAATACGAACAGCATCTGCCAATATGGATTTAAGTGTCATTATCCCAACCTTTAACAGGGCAAACCTCATAAAATATACACTTGATTCACTGGATAAAAAATTCCATGACGATCTTGATATTGAGGTAATTGTAGTGGATGATGGTTCTAAAGACGGAACATGGGGTATTGTTGCTGAAAATTACCCTGAAGTAAAACTCATTAGAAACAAATCGAAGGGGGCTGCGGCAGCAAGGAATACAGGCCTTGAAATAGCAACGGGAAAGTATATCAATTATCTGGATTCGGATGACCTCGCCGGGCCGGATTTTTACACAAAAAAGATCGCCTACTTAAATCAGCACCCGGAAACGGTTGCCTGCTATGGATTTTACGAATATTTCCAGTCAGACGGGGCTTTCACTCCTGATGCGATCATGTTCAAACATAAATACCCCATGATCACTGCCCCCGATAAATCGCGGGCCCACCTGATCAATTACCTCAGCGGGAATTTCTTGCCGCAAAACAGTATTGTCTGGCGCAGGGATTTTTTACAGCGGATCAGCGGACATGATATCCATTTAGCTGTAAATCAGGACGTGGAGCTTTTTGTAAGGGCGGTTTTTAATGGCTTATCGATCGTTGCCGTGCCGGACGAAACTAAGGTATTTGTGCGCGACCATGTTTTGGACAACCGGGTTGGCGACCCGCGTAATTCAGGCAAAAAGTGGGAGCAGATACTGGCGCTAAGGGAAAAAATTTATAATGACTTGTCAACTTACGGATATGGGGATAAAGACAGCTACTCAGCGCTGAGTAGCTACATATTCGGGTACTGGAAACAATTGCGGCACCAACAGCCGGAAATCGCCCGGAAATATTTAACCTTTGCAAAGAAAATATACTGGCCGGTGGAGATCAGGGGAAGCATAGGCTACCGGATGTTATCAAAAGTGCTGGGACCGGTAAATGCAGTGAACCTTAAATACTTTTTGCTAAAACGAGATTAAATAATGTGCGGTATTCTTTCCATAGTCAACAAGGCTTCTAAAACAGGCTCTGAAAGCCTGCTGAAAGCCTGTGAGATCATCAGGCACCGTGGCCCGGACGATGAGGGTTTCCTGACGTGGGTACCCGGTGAAGCGCCCATTGTGTGGGCGGGAAGTGATACAGCGGCATCTACACATAGTCATTTCGGGTATTCGACGCTCGTGCCCGGCCAGGGGTTTAGAGTGGGCTTCGGGCATAGACGGCTCTCTATCCTCGACCTTTCGCCTATGGGGCACCAGCCTATGCTGCACGGGCCGGCGGGGCTGGCTATTACCTTCAATGGAGAAATCTATAATTACCTGGAGATAAAGGCAGAACTTGAAACGAAGGGGCACCATTTTAGAAGCACATCAGACACCGAGGTGATCCTCCACGCATGGCAGGAGTGGGGAGTAAAATGCCTGGACAGATTTAACGGCATGTTCTCATTCGTGATCCTGGACCACCACAAAAAAGAACTGTTTGCGGTAAGGGACAGGTTTGGCGTAAAGCCCCTGTACTACTACAGTGGCGAAACCGGGCTGTACCTGGCTTCGGAAATAAAACAGATCAAAACAGCGCCGGGCTACCAGTCCCGGTTAGACGAAAAAATAACCCGGCAATACCTGGCAACCGGGGCAGTAGACCACACTTCCAACACCTTTGACCCTCAAATAAAACACCTCCCTGCGGGACATTATTTATACATGAACCTGTCTTCGGACGAAAATGAATTTGAGATCAGAAAATGGTATAGCCTCACGCCTAAGAAATGGACTGGCAGCAGGGAAGAAGCCGTATCGGAGTTGAGAAGGCTACTTACCGATTCCATAAACCTCCGACTGCGATCTGATGTGCCGGTGGGCTCCTGTTTATCAGGCGGCCTGGATTCATCCAGCATCGTTTGCATTGCCGCGCAATTACTTAAAGCAAAAGGGGATTTTGCAGGCCAGGAAACGGTTACGGCTTGCTATGAAAGCGCTAAATATGACGAATGGAAATTCGCGCAGGAGGTAATAAAGGCCACTAATGCGAAGCCTCATAGGGTGTTCCCCTCATTCCGGCAATTGCAGGATGAAGTGGACCAATTTCTTTTCTACCAGGATGAACCTACGGGTAGCACCTCCCAATTCAGCCAGTGGGCCGTCTTTAAGAAAACGCACGAAGCTGGGCTGAAGGTTATGGTGGATGGACAGGGCGCAGATGAGCAGTTGGCTGGCTATAGCGGCAACGACCTTTCTTTCTATTCCGGATTGCTGAAAAAGGCCCGCTTTTTGACGCTGCTGGATGAAGCCAGGCATTATAAAAAAGAAAAAGGTGTATGGCCCAAGGGGTTTCTGCTTGGGGCATTGCAGTTGAACACCGGCGCCGCTCTATCCAACTTATTGCCCCAAAATGCACGTATTACCAGGAAGCATGATGTAAACTGGATCGCCAATGCTGAACCTGCCACCATATATGGCACCCACGCTGCGACCCTGGAAGAAAACCTGCTTAGGCAGGTATATTTTGAACCATTGCCAGCACTGCTGCGATACGAGGACCACAACTCTATGGCCTGGAGCGTGGAATCCAGAACACCATTTATGGACTACCGCCTCCTTGAATTCAACCTGGGATTACCAGAAACTTACCTTTATAAAAGAGGCGTAAGGAAGGCCATCCTGCGCGAGGCCATGCACAATATCCTACCACCCGCCATAGAGAACCGCAGGGACAAGATGGGGTTTGTGACGCCGGAAGAACTCTGGCTGAAGGGCGAAGGCAAGGACTGGTTCATAGACGGTATAGACAAAGCGTGTGCGCAATTTGGTGGCCAAATTTTAGATACTGCTAATGTAAAGAAATACGTCGCTTCTATGCTTGACGGCAAGCAGCCATTTGATTTCGCACCATGGCGTATCTTTTGTTTCCACCGGTGGCATAACAGGCTATAACGCGAAATGCAAAAGCAATAAACGCTCCTCTAGAAACCGGGGCATTTATTGCTTTTATACCATTCGGCTTCATCCGTCTATCCCAGGTCCCCAACCATATCCTTGGGGTTTACCCACTCGTCAAACTGCTCTGCAGTAACATACCCCAGGTCTATCGCAGTTTGTTTCAGGGTTTTGCCTTGCTTGTGCGCGGTCTGAGCTATTTCAGCAGCCTTGTAATACCCTATTTTCGTGTTTAATGCGGTCACGAGCATCAGCGAATTATTTACGTGCTCACGTATATTTTCTTCTATCGGCTCAATCCCTTCTGCACACTTGTCGTTAAATGATACGCAACCATCGCCTATCAGCCGCGCGCTGTGCAGGAAGTTGAAGATCATTACCGGCTTAAAGACATTAAGTTCAAAATGCCCTGTGGCGCCGCCTATGCCTATCGCCACATCATTGCCCATTACCTGCGCCGCTATCATGGTCAGCGCCTCACACTGTGTGGGGTTCACCTTGCCGGGCATGATGGAAGACCCGGGCTCATTATCCGGTATCTTTATCTCGCCTATACCGGAACGTGGCCCTGAACTCAGCATGCGCACGTCGTTGGCTATTTTCATGAGGCTTACGGCTACAGTCTTAAGGGCGCCATGTGCTTCCACTATCGCGTCGTGTGCTGCGAGGCTCTCGAATTTATTCTCAGCGGTGATAAAAGGAAGGCCAGTAAGGAGCGCAATATTTTCGGCCACCTTTACGGCGTATCCGGGAGGGGTGTTGATACCTGTTCCCACAGCCGTACCACCGAGCGCTAATTCACTAAGGTGCGCCAGCGTATTATTGATCGCCCTCAATCCGTGGTCCAGTTGCGACACATATCCGCTTATTTCCTGTCCCAGGGTAAGGGGCGTTGCATCCATAAAATGCGTTCGGCCTATCTTCACCACATGCATGTATTCTTTTGACTTCCGGGCC
>Ga0359897_10125_pt1 | contig 16061 bp, 19 predicted proteins | sample SorcelJu500001C4_4_FD_206068 | JGI IMG/M metagenome (GOLD analysis project Ga0359897, IMG submission 206068) | Enriched cells from Trout Bog Lake Hypolimnion, Wisconsin, USA - BChl from Trout Bog BchlTB.July23.5000.01.C4 | ecosystem: Environmental > Aquatic > Freshwater > Lake >... | reverse complement strand
CGCAGAACTTCCCCTTGAAGTGGCAGAGGAAATGGCCTCCGTAAACAAGGCGCTTGCGGAGCGCCTGACGGCGCTTGCCATTGAAGTGAACGATAAGGCAGTGAAGGCGGCAGAGCGTCGCGTTGCTGATGTTCTCCGCAGTGCAAGCGAACATCGAGAAGAGGCCGAACGCGAATTAGCCGACGCCTCACAAACCGTCGAGGATTTAGAAACCAAGCTGGACGAAGCCAAGGCGACCGCCGAAGGGCTGGAATCCCGCCTTGCCGAAATCCAGACCGACCACCAGACCCAAGCCGTCAAATTGGCGCAAGTGTCCGAGCGTCTGGCGTTGATCGAGGAAGAGCGAAACCGTTACGAGCAACAGACCGAGCAAATGCGAAATGAACGCGATACCAGCCGAGAGGACGCCGCCAAGTTGCGCGGTACGGTTGAGGCATTACAAGCCCAAGTGAAGGAACTCATGCAAGCCCTTGGAGCACGTTAGGCCGACAAAGGGTGAGAAACAACACCCGCCGGAAAGGGTGAAATAGGTTCTTCACAAGAGAAAAAGAATCGTGTTTTTTTTGTTAACCCGAAGTACTGGGCTGATTTTACAGTTTCTGGGGAGGGGCAATAATAGCCAGTTTCCCGAAGCCAGTCCAAGATCATTGTTATTATCTTATTATGTTATTATGTCATAATTTTATTATGATGTTATAGAAGCATGTTATTTTTTTATTGTGTTGTTATTTTTTTTATGTTATTTTTTTATTGTGATTTTACACTAAATGCATAAGGAAAAATAGCATGACGAAACCACAGGTTTTTGTTGTTGCCTCGCAAAAAGGAGGAAGCGGCAAAACGGCAATTTGTCGTGTTCTCTCGGTGCATCTCTCTCGATTGACACACTCGGTTTTTCTTGTCGATCTGGACATTCAGAAAACCCTGACCAAGTGGCACACCAAGAGGCAGACAGATGAGCCGAAGCGGGTTGATCTTACCATCAACGCCCTAGCATCAGGGATTCCTTTACTGGCTGAACACGGGGCTGATTTTGTCATTATTGACACGCCGCCGAGCGACGACGAAGACGAAAAAGCGCAGTTTGTTTTAAGTGCTGCTTTTGCTTCAGCCGATCTTGTTATCATTCCGATCAAGCCTTCGCCCGACGACTTGGAAAGCGCAGGGGCGACCGTTCGGCGTTGCAGGGCTTTTGGAGTGCCGTTCATTTTTGTGATTACTCAAGCCATACCAAACACCAGCATCACAGCGCAAGCTATCGCCGCATTATCGCAACACGGCGTAGTGTCTCCCGCCGTTCTCGTTAATCGCGTAGCGTATCCCTCGGCTTTTGCCATTGGCTTGACGCCGGAAGAAGTCAGAGCAGGGAGTCCCGCCGCCTTTGAAACAGGGCATCTTTGGGAATCCATACAAGCGCATTTAAAAACTAGAAACACCAAACAAGAAAGGATAGCGTAACATGGCAAAGGCAACAGTGTTAAACGCGGCAATGTTAGACGAAGAGCCCGAAGCAACGCCCACGCGTAGCGTTGTTAAGAACACAAAAAAGGGCAAAGAGAAAGAAGACATAACGCCCTTACAAATCAGGGTGACGACAGAAGACCGCTTTGCGATTAAGGTCGATGCGGCAAAGTTACATTTCAGAAGCGAAACCGCATTTATGTTGGAGTGTTGGCGGTATTATATGAAAAATCATGATCGAGTAGTAAAGCAGGGCTAAACACATGCCGCCCATTCAAAAACGCTTGATTGATGCCGCCGTTGAGATACGGCAGGAAGATTCCGACGAGATCATCTACCAACATGGGATATTTGCTCAAGTTGGATTGCCACGCTCGAAGCAGCAAGGACGGACTTTTGAGCGCAAATTTAAAAACGCATCAATTGAGATTGAGGCGGGAAAATTATGGTTAGGAGGCAAATGGGTTGAACAGCCGTTACCCTACGGCCCGAAACCACGCCTCGCCCTTATCCACCTCAATAGCGAAGCCATAAGAACGCAAAGCCCACAAATTGAAATAGGCCGCAGTGTATCAGAGTTTTTGCGCCGCATTGGGCTACCAGATCAGGACGGCAGGGCTTACAATATGTTTAAGCGCCAAATGATGGCTCTTGCCGCCGCTACGCTTTCAATAGGCTTCACTATTGACGGCGTGGATACCACATTAAGAACAATCCCGATTGAAGAATTTAAGGCATGGATAGTAAATAACGAGAAGCAGGGGGCATTGTGGCCTGGCGAATTAACGCTTTCACGCAGTTATTTTGAAAGCCTCAAGGCTCATGCTGTTCCACTTGATCCCCGTGCGATTGGTGCTCTCTCACATTCCGCACTTGCTCTTGATTGGTATAGTTTCCTTTCCCGCCGTCTTTACCAACTAAATCGACCTGTGAAATTGCCTTTTTTGTCCCTTCAAGAACAATTCGGACAGGAATATACGAGCAAGACTTCCTATCAGGATTTTAAAAAGGAGTTTCTCAAGGTTAATAAACAGGTTCTTGCTGTCTATCCAGAAGCTATAGTCAAGCAGGTTATAGGGGGTCTTGTGCTAAACCCCTCTCATCCGCCGGTTAAAGCCATCACAAAAAGCCGCAGGATTGCCAAGGAAGCGTTAAAAGTATTGCCAAGCCATGACACTACCGGAAACCTCACAGAACGCACCCTTGAGCGTTTTAGAGAGTTATGGCCTCGATTAGATGTTTACGCCTGCAAAACTGATTTTGACCAGTGGGTTTCTGGGAAAACGCAGAAGCCAATCGATTACAATAGGGCGTTTTTTGGATTTTCCAAGAAATGGGCAAAAAAGCAAAGTGCCTAAAACCCTGTGTTTTTCTACGTGTAATCGCCCCTACCATCTTTGTTGAAAAGAAAAGTTATCCACGTGTAATCGCCCCTACCCTTTATGTGTAATCGCCCCTACTTTTTGTTTCTTTTTATGTGTAATCGCCCCTACCCTAAATCCATATAGTATTCTTCATATAATTAAACATATAGTTGACCGCCCTAAACTGTGAACAACTTTGAGTCGCCTAAGAAAACGGAAAAAATCGAAAGAAGATAAGGGCAATATGTAAGCCTCATGACAACAAAAGCGACTTAAAACCCATCCTTTGAGGAAAACGGCCTTGCCATTATCAGGCAATAGGAAAAAGAACAGGCGGCGATTTTCTTTTTCCTATTGCCCGCGCTTTTTTATTCACCGAGGCGATTTTTTAACATCTCGTTCCAGTCCTTGCCCGTTCCTGCATCCGGCACCATCCGGCGAAGGTTGCGCCCCGCAGGGGCGATTTTTTGTACCTCGTCGGCTAACTTTTCGCCGCCTTCGTCCCGATCAAAACCAAGGATCACGCCAGCACCATCCGGCAATTTTTCCATAGCCCCCCGCAGGAGTTCCGGTTGTTGAGGATTGAGAGCGCCGCCCGTGGACATATACCGCGCATTTTCCCAGCCGTGCAGCAGATGAAATGAATAGGCATCAATGGCGCTTTCCACCAGCACCAGCCATTGATCCGTTGCCGCCGATGCACTGTACCAAAGTCCCTTGTTTCCCCCCGCCGCAAAGCCTGTAAAATCCTTGTTTTTAATCTCAAACCCGCACAGCCCTTGCCGATCAAAATGCGGGAACAAGGCATTGTTTCGGGCATCGACCCGCACACAGCCAGCAAACCGAGGCAACACCAGCGTTACCGTACCGATCCCTCTGGCGGTCAGGTAGGGCAGGGCGAAACACGCCCTTGCGCGTTCCCATTCCGCCATGACCGCCGCCCGATCCCGCGTTATCGGCAACAAGTCCAGCACATAGGCCGCAATCGGCAGGGCAGGGCGGGGCGACCCGATCCAGTCCCGCAGCTTTTGCCGGACACGCCCCAGACTTCCGCCGCCCCGTTGCTGCAAAAAGTCTATGATTGTGCCGTTGTCCCGATCATTACGGACGCTAAAAAATATCCAGTTGGCGTTAGCCTCATTCTTGGCAACAATGATTTTATCGCCGTCAGGGTGCCGCATCACCGCCGAATTGCGCGAGCTTTCGCGGGTGTCGAGGCCGTAGCCTCGACTTGCCGCGAATTCGGTCAGATTAATGTCGGTTTTGAATTGTTCGAGTTCTTCGTCAGGCATGAAGAACTATTTTCATTTATAGAGAAAATTACAAGTTGAAAACGTCGTAAGTCTTATTTATTTGTCGATAATCGATACTTGAGCATTCCAAATGGTTACTCGTCCCATGTTTCCATTTCGATAACCTATAGGAATGTTAAGAACAGCTTTTTCAAGAGTAGCTTCATTCAATCCATTTAATATCGATTTTTCCCAGCTGGCGTGTCCTTCGAAATTAACTCTTAATTTGCTATGAGCGATCATGATTGTACTATTATACAGATTGCCGTTTCTACAAGAAGCGTATCCACTATATCCTCCAGTCCCGAGAGTTGTACCGCTAGTATTCATTTTAACTGTGCCCTGCGGACTTTGTATTTCCATCCAAGTACAAAGAACTACTGAAATATCTTGATCCGAGGTATTATATAGATCGAAATATCCAACTCCGTTATTGTACTGCATTAAAAAAACTGTTAATGGGCCATCATATGCGGCTAATGCCCCTGCAAGTACACGTTTCAGATCAATTCCTTTTGGATCATTTGGATAATGTTTTAAGAAAATATTTAGGTTTTTTATTGCTTCTTGACTATCTCCGTTTTTTGTTTGTGCACGAGCAAGATTGTAATAAATTGTCCACTTTTTGTTATCAATCTCTATCGCTTTTTTGTAGCATTCTATTGCATCACGATATTTCTTTTGAATGTAGAATTTATTTCCATCATCATACAATTGATCTGATTGAATATTGTTTGATGATATTTCTTTATGACTTTCATTTGCTTCTTGTATATCTTTCTTATCGCAATAAGCGATTTTATGTGTCGCAAATAGTAAAGATATCCCCATAAAAATAATGTGGATGGTGCTTTTGTAGGGCGATTTCATCATCTTTATATTATTTTTTTATTGATAATTATCCTCAGCTTCTTTTCTAAGTATAATTTCTGATGCATTACTTTTTGGTGCCAATGCTGGTGCCGGTCGTGTTCTCGGTTGTAGTTTTGCGGGCTTTAATGGTGATACAGAATCTGGCTTTAGATCAGGCTTTTGTTTTGTCTGTAATGCTGGTGCATTTCCTTTTTTCCTGTTCGTTTTTTTTTTCTTGCTCTTAGGTTTAAGAGCATTCTTCGATGGTTCGGCAGATATTGTTTTGCTTGAGTCGATTGATAATCGCGGTAAGTCGTTGGTTTTAAATGCTCCTGAATGATCAATTGTTGGCGTTTTATTTGTTGTAATATTATATAGAATAACACCACCACCTACAGTAGCGATTAATTGTATTATTAAGGTTATAATGTGTTGATTGAAAAATATCTTCGTTATTTTTTGTATGAATTTTATTAATTTTTTAAACCATCCGTCATCGGGTGGTGGTGGAATAACTATTTGCGTGTGTACATACTTCATAATTTCTTAAGCAAAGAATGATAATTTAGTTCATCCTTCTTATTAATAGGGTGAAGATTATGAATCCTTATTTCTTGATTCCTCAATTAGCTTCTTGCGTTGCTACCGGCGTTTCCATTCTTGGTTTTATGCATGGCGATGCACAAATGGCAAGTGTGGCGGGGGGAATGGCTGTGTCGTTTTTCCTTAGTGCCATAGAAGTTACTAATCGAGCAAATCGAAATTCTGCCCCAATTCCCCCTAACCAAACAAATAGCAAAGATACAAAACCGAAGCCAGAACCGTAAAAATACATTGTTATCGGTTGTTATTTTTTGACTACCCGCGGATCATCCCACAAGCCTTGCAACTCCTTGTCGGCAAAATACGCAATCCGATCCGTTTCAATCGGGCGGGAGCCTTGCGGCAGCACCAGCATTTTGCCTTTGGAATAATTGAGCATAATATCAGACGGCGAAATCAAAGGCCGCATGGTTTCGCCAACGCTCTGGCTTTTGGCGAAACCGTAAACGTCTTGTTGCTGATTGGTAGACTGGACAATATGACCGCCGATAAAATCCGACCAGTATTTTGCGGTATCGTAATCATCAAGATTGAACAAGGCACGCACCCCAGCGTTGCCGATAAAGGAAGCCCAGCGACCACGGTAAAGGTCTTTCATTTGCGCCACATCCTGAAAAACCGTGAACAATTGCACCCCGTAACCAGCCGACAGACCAACCGCATTTTCTACAATCGAGAGGTGCCCAAGGGTGGCCAGCTCATCAAGCATGAAGCAGACAGGCAGGGCAGGGGGGTGAAGGGTGTCGGTCATTTCATCAAGGGCGGCGGTCAGCACCAGCCGTAACCAACGATTGAACACCGGAAACTTGGGAGCCGACAGGCAGAGGTAAACCGTCATGGTTTTCTTTTTCCAGTCGGCAAAATCAACTTCCTTGCCTTTACCGGATGCCGCGAGACAGGCCGCAATAAAGGGATTGTCGAGAATTTCCGTTTCCCGTTGCGCCGTCGAAAGAATAGAGCCAAATTCTTTTTGTGGTGTATCAATGAAGGAGGCCGCAAGGGAAGAAAGAAGCCCGTCGGCTGCGGTACTTGTCAGCATAATATCCAACACTTCCGCAACCTCTCTCAGGAGTATCCTGCGCACCGTAGGAAGGTCTTTTTCTTCCGGCAGAATATCAGGCGAGGTGAAGACATGGAGAATAATTGCCGCCAGCAATTGTTGAGCGCTCGATGTCCAGTAATCGCGTACCCCGCTTTGCTGTCCCATGACCATTGCCGCAGCAAGTGCCTTGCTTTCCGCTTCCATGTTTTCCAGGGTAAAACGGGACAGCGGATTAAATCGCGCTTGTGGCTTGCCGGAAATCCCGAACGGGTCGAGATAATGCACCTTGTTATTGAGCGTTGCGCGATGCCGCCCCGTTGCACGGGCGTTTTCGCCTTTAGGGTCAAGAACAAAGGCCGAGCCAGCATAGCGGAGCAAGTGCGGGATGATGATGGTGACGCCTTTGCCGCTTCGCGTTGAGGCCATGACCAGCACATGCTTTTCTGTATGCAGGAGAAACGGTACATCCGCGAAATGCCCGAATACCGCCCCATGCTTTGCCTGTCTTCCGGCATTAATCAGACTGATTTTTTCTTCCGGCGTCGCAAACCGAGCGCCGTGCGCCTCATCAGGTGCCGGTTCAGGCGGTTCAGTTTCAGAGAGCCAGTACGCAAAACGCACCATATAGCCCGTCAATCCATCCTTGGATTGGCGATACATGACCCACGTCCTTTCAAACTGGGCGACTTGCTGAAAGATGGTAATCGGCCAGCTTATAAAGAGCATAAAAGCTGCGCTTAGTAAGGCCAGCAGGACAACAGCCGTAATGAGTCCAACGAAGAACTGTAAGACGGGAGCCGCAAACACATAGATCAAGAAACGGGTAAATCCACTTTCCACATAGATGATACCCATTGCCGCCGCCGCAACCGCGAAACGCCCGACAAAAAGGCCAAGCGAGATAGAGCCGAGAAACCACCTTTTGCGAACCCATCCAAAAGCGGGGTGCGCGATCATCCATTGTCGCGTATCGAAGCGAAGGGAAAAAAGGCCAGCCGCCCCGACCAGTCCCCAAAAACCGAAGACGAACGAGAGGTAAACCTGGGGAGCCGCCTCGAATAGCCCACTATGTAAAATGTTCTTGAAATCGGCGAGCAGGAAGAGGGCGATGATAAGGGTAACGAGAGCCCAGAGTACCTTGAAAAACAGGATCAACTTGCGAGCGTGTTGCGGTTTAATTTCTACGTTTTGCTGCATGACCCCTCAGTTATTATGTTAATAAAGTGATTCGCTAAGGCATTGTATTTGTTTGATTTTATAAGGTTAATATAGTATATTTCTAGCGAATCAGAAAGAGTAGCAAGTTGTGGGCGTGTTCCACGCCCAAGACTTGACAGGGGGGAAAATCCCCCCGTGTACCCCCCGAATTGTGCGCCTGAATGTCTACCGACCACGGCGCAAGAGAAAGCAAGAAAAGAGAAGAAAAACCTATCAGGGGAGGCTATGAGCAAGAGCCAAAACCGGACACGAACCAAGAGCATACGAGCCGCCGTAACGCCGGAAGAGTACGTTGAGATCAACGAAAAAGCGGTAGCGGCAGGGTTAAGCGCAGGAGGCTATTTACGCGCTTGCGGTCTTGGCAGGGCAACGCCAAGAACGAAAAGACGTACCCCCGTTGACAGTCAGATCCTTGAACGCGCCATAGCTGAAATGCGGCGCATCGGGAACAACATCAATCAAATCGCCCATGCGGCAAACCTGAATCTTCCTCCCGATCAAGAGCAGCTTCGCCAAGCCTTGAAGGAGCATCTCGAAACGCTTCAATTGCTTCGGGAGGCGAGGAAGCGGTGATCGTCAAAGGCAATATCAGGACAAACGGCAGCAGCCTTGGGAGTTACCTGTTAAGCGAAGGGCGCTTTGAAAAGAACAAGGAGAAAAACGAGCGCATCGAGGTATGGGAAGCCAACGGCTTTGAGCAGGGCGACAGGCTTCAGGATATTCTTGCCGATTTTGAGCATAGCGCCACAGGGACGCAATGCGAAAAGCCGTTATTTCATGTCCAGATCAGGGCAGGGAAAGGCGAGCATTTAACCCGTGAGCAGTTTCTTGAAAGCGTCAATCGTCTGGAAGAGAAGTTGGAACTGACAGGGCATGAGCGCGTTATTGTGGCGCATACCTTGGAAGGGCAAGAACATCTTCATGTCGTCTGGAATCGTATTGACCACGAGCAGGAGAAGGCCGCCGACCTTCACTATTACAAAAACAAATGCACCGACCTTGCGCGAGAACTCGAAAAAGAGTTTGGGTTACGAGAATTGTCGTCTGAAAAACAAAAGAGCAAATTATCCCGCGACGAAGAACAACAGGCAATCCGCCATGACCAGAAGCCGCAGGAGGTCAAGGCGGCTGTCCGCGAATGTTGGGAGCAATCCGACAGCGGAAACGCCTTTGTCACCGCCCTTGACGAGCGAGGGTATCTTTTAGCGGCAGGCGACCGTCGTGATTACGTTATTGTTGATGAATTAGGCGGAACCTATAGCCCCGCCCGTTTGACAGGCAGCAAGGCCGCCCAAGTACGCGAACGATTATCGGATATAGACCGCGAAGCCTTGCCGAGCGTTGCCGAAGCCAAGGAGATGCAGCAAGATCGAGGTCACGGCATCAAGAGCGATAAGAAAGAAAGGGAATGGGAAGAAGCCCTTGCCAAAGCCGCGATAGAGAAGGCCGAGCAAGAAGCACAGGCCAAACGGCTTGCCAAGCGTGAGGAAAAATATCGGCAGGAAGAGCTTGCAAAACAAAGGCGGGAGAGGAAGGCAGCAACACTGTATTCCAAAGCCGACATGGTGAGCGTTCAGAACGACGCCCAATGGTTTTTCAAAGAAAAGAACCGATTGATAAAACAGGCGCAAAAGGAGCAGGCGAGGCACGAGGAGCAAGCTAAAAAATATCAAGCCGAGCAAAAGAAAGAGCAGCAAGAGGAAGCCAAGACACAGGCTGAACCGCAGCAGGAAACACAGGATCACATTCAGGGCAAGGCTCCGGTGCAGCAGCAGACACAAGAAAAAAAGGCAGAAAAGCAGGAAGAAAGAAAGCAAGAAAAGCAGCAGGAAGAGCAAGAAGTCAGCGGCAGCCGCCGTGATTTTTGGCAAAAGATGCAAAGCGTAAGAGACGCCCGCGAAGAAGCCAGAGAGACGAAAAACGCGAACACCGAGCAGACCGCTACCCAGCAGCGCAAGGCGGCAAGAGAAGCCTTGCGGGAGCAGTCCGATCAGCAGCGCGGACGGCAAGGAGGGGCAGGGCGGACACGCGACGACGAAGAGCGCGAACGGGAACGATGACAGGCTTCCGCTCAGGCACGAGCGGAGGCCGGATACGAGAAGCCAAAGCAGCAGGGCGGGCAATAGGAAGAAGAAGAGGCGGGGTGCAGACGGTCAGGGCTTGCCATGTTGTGAATGTGCCGTTGCCTCGCTTTCAATGGAAGCTTGCCAGCAAGTTTTTAACCCGCAGGGCATCCAACAGGGCAGGGGTTGAACGCCGCCGCCCTCTTGACGCCAAACGTTCGTTGCGTACACTTTCCCCTTATCGGGAAAGGCGGCGCAGATGGACGAGAAACAGGATGTTTATAGTCGGGTGACCAACAAGATTATTGCCGATCTTGAACGGGGAAAATTGACATGGCATCAACCGTGGCAAGCCGGACATAAAGCGGGTCCGGTGTCCCGACCGTTGCGATCTACAGGCGAACGCTATCAGGGCGTTAATGTCCTCATGCTTTGGGCGGCAGCAATGGAAAACGGCTATGTTGCGCCAATCTGGATGACGTTCAATCAGGCCAAGCAACTATGCGCCAATGTCCGCAAGGGTGAACATGGTTCCCTTGTGGTTTTTGCTGATCGAATGACCAAGACCGTTCCAGACGAGAAGGGCGAAGATGTAGAAAAGCATATCCCTTTTATGAAGGGCTACACGGTTTTCAATGTTGAGCAGATTGAAAACCTTCCCGTCCATTACTACGCAAGAACGGAACCGAAACACGCCACGGAGCTTGAGCGCAACGAGGCCGTTGAAAAATTTGTTGCCAGCACCGGAGCCGTCATAAAGCATGGCGGTAACAGGGCGTTCTACAGAATGGCAGACGACATTGTTCAAATGCCGGAGCTACAGGCTTTCAAAAATACCGAAAGCTACTACGCAACCGCCGCCCATGAAATCACACACTGGACTCGGCACCCGTCACGCCTTGACCGGAGTTTTGACCAAAAGCGGTTTGGGGATTCCGGCTATGCTATGGAAGAACTCGTTGCCGAAATCGGTTCAGCGTTTCTTTGCGCCGATCTGGAAATTACCCCAGAGCCGCGAGAAGATCATGCCGCCTATATCGAGTCATGGTTGAAGGCATTGAAGAACGACAAGAGGGCGGTTTTTACGGCCTCATCCCATGCTCAACGCGCAACGGATTATTTGCACAGTTTGCAGCCGAACAGCGATCCGGCACCGAGTTCTTGATGTTGATTATTCTACGTCTAAAATTGAACAAGCAAACCACGTAGTATGAGGCAGAGAGTCTTCATGGTTACCTAAATTAAACCAAGTACAGGAAGCACTCAAAATGCCGGATACATCTTGAACTTTATCAACAGCCATCAGAGGCCCACCGCTTTTTAAGCGGACAGTATTGCCAACTTTTATTTCAGCCATTTTTTTGCTTTTAAATCATTAATTGAACATATCCGCGTAATATAGCCGAATATTACTTTAACGCCCAACAACACTTCAAATGGAAGGTGTCAATGCTGCCTAGAGTTAACACTTGAGATAGTGCGATATGTTGTTTTTGTAGAGGGAATTAAATCGGCGGAAAAGGCAAAAAAAACACAACGAAAATGCGCAACCCCTTTGGGATTGTTCAAAAAAAATGTATAATAGTAGTGACAAGGACCGGTTCGAGCGGCCCTTGTTTTTTTGCATTATTTTAATTCACTAAAACAATACGTACATGAAACAAAAAAGAGAACCGAAGCCGGATAAAGGGCCGGAAAAAACCCCTCGTAAAGAAGACGGTAAAATTGAAATTTTTACGCGTTACATTGTAAAGAACGGTAAAAAGATTTATCCAAAAACATCAAAGTTTTTTCGTTTCTGGGTAAAGCCTAAATAACAAGTAATCACAGAGGACAATGATAATATTTAAATTTAAATAATAAAAATTATTTTTGTCTCAAATTACTAAGCCGTTTTAAATCAGTAGCTTATATAGCTATTTTAAAAGCCTCCGCATAAAAACGGAGGTTTTTTTGTATTTTTATTGTCACATTTTTGTCCCGATTCTGTTTTTTATCTTTATGCCGTAAAGCCTTTTTTTGAATATGAAATTGGACAAAATGTATTATTATGTCTAGTTATGACTCTTGAAAAGCCTGCAAACCCGCATTTTCATTGAGGTCAGAAAAGGCCAAAACTAGACAAAATGATGAGCGAACGAAAACATCTTGTTTCTGCCGAGGTTGACAGGCTCATTGACGCCACCAAGGGAGGACGCAACGCAGCGCGTGACCGCTGCTTTTTGTTGCTGATGTTTCGTCACGGCTTGCGCGTGACAGAGGCTTGCGCCCTGCAATTGTCCCAAGTCGATATTGAAAGTCGTATCTTGCACGTTACACGGCTGAAAAAAGGATTATCCACCACGCACCCCCTCCGGCTTGATGAAATCAAGCCGATCAAAGCATGGCTAACGATCCGAACGAAGATGAAGGCGGACACCGATGATTTTTTTCTTAGCAATCGACGGGGAGCGTTAAGCCGCAAAACGGCTTGGTTGGCAATCCGCAATTATGGAGAACAGGCCGGACTTTCCCTGCCAGCCCACCCGCACATGCTTCGTCATGCTTGCGGTTTCGCTTTGGCAGATCAAGGGGCAGACACAAGGCTTATTCAGGACTATCTTGGACACCGGAACATACAGCACACCGTGATTTACACGGCAGCAAATCCGGCAAGGTTTGAAAAGTTGTGGCGGTAAATGGGGTCTAATTACGAAACAGGGAAAACATATTAGACTTGTTTATATCCCCGATTTTCTTCTGTTATCTTCTTTACACAGCATTTGGCAATTATCAGCCGATGTTTTCCCTCCTTCGTGCCACGGGGTTATGTGATCGGCCTCCATTTCGTCAATCTCGAAATGCTCTTTACAAACAGGGCAATTTCCTCCCTGACGTTCGTAGGCTTCCCGCTTCATGTTTTTGTTAAAGCCCCTGATATTCAAATGCTTTTCCTTCCCGTTCAAGACGTACGAATAGATCCCCTTTTTGTTCGAGACATCCTCATCCTCCATGAGCCTTGAAATCTCATCTTCGAGCTTTTTTGAGTCATACTCATGATCTTTGAATAAGTTGTAGAGGACGCCCCATTCGATGCCCTTCATTTCATGACGATATGTTGGGAATGTTGTCTGAACCCAGTCAATTACAGACTTGAAATACAGCCACAAGCTATTTGCATTGGGCTTGTGCTGGTGTTTCCCCATGTAGCCCTTAATGTCGTCGTTACTGATCCACCTGATAGCCGCTTCCAAATAGTCTTGGCGTATAGCCGTACCACTCAGATAATCCCCGCCTACACCGTAAGCGGCGCAACCATTTTTACTGAAATACCGTTTTGCATCTGTCACCCATGAACCTGAGAACACAGCATTGCGTAATTCCTGATCGGTTAGCTTTTCACCTGCAATGTTGATAGTCTCGAACCAATCCAGCTTCTCACTGTCCGTGCCGCTACAAAGGTAGACCATTAGCTTGTAGCATAGAATTTGCTCCCGCTCATCTTTCTGAAGATTGTCGAAATATCGGCCATTCAAAGAAAAGTCACCTTCGACATACTGACAGATTGAGATGGAGCGTTGCTGCCCGTCAATAATCTCAAAATCACCGGTTTCACGCACAGCCCAGTACATGACGTTCAGCGGAAAAGCCTTCGTGATAGTCTCAATGACAGCATCACGCTGCTTATCCTTGTAGATAAACTCCCTCTGGTATGGCGGTCGAATGTCCAGCTTGCCGCTGTATCCCACAACACCGCCTTCATTGTTGTCCTCATAACCGTCGGTAAGCTCGCGGACGGTGATTTCCTTGAGTTCGATGTTCATCAGCTTTCCTTTTTTCGCTTGATAAGAATACGCCCGTACTTCAATTTCCCGTTTATATATGGGCCATCTTTATTGATTTTAGAGGGTATTCCTGCAAGCCCTCTTATGTTGCCTGCAATGAGGCCAATGATTTCGAATTGTTCAGGATTATACTTGTCTAAAAATGTAATCGGCACGCCCATGAACCCATCATAGTCAACAGGGATATCCTTGGTCTTATCTACATTAATGGCGTCGTAGTTATCAAATTTCAAATACTCCTCTGTGCTGTATGGCTTGTAGAGAATCATGTCTTCATGGCGCTCCTTAAAATCAAAGTTTGTGAACCAACGAACGCCCTTGACGCGAATGTATTTTTTACCTGCATCATCAACTCTGAAACTCGCTGCGTTCAGCGGGTAATCATCAGGAACGCCAAATTCTCTGTCTCCGCTGTGTATGCTTGGGCCGAGCCACAATTTATCATCCTTGATCAACTGGAAGACTTCCTTATATGTGATCGCATTTACATTACCGATTATCACAAATTTTTTATCGTGCGCCACAAGCTGTGCAACATATTCGCGGAACAATGAGAACGGCGGGTTCGTGACTACAATATCTGCCTGCTTCAACAGTTCAATACTTTCCTCGTTTCGGAAGTCACCGTCACCCTTCAGGTACTTGATACCAATTTCCTTGGGATCAGGCACGTTTTTGCCGTTCTTGTCTCCGTTATATTCTAGGTAAATGGCCTGTTCAGAATCATTTCGGCTAAACAGCTCCATGTCTTGGTTCTTGTAGCAGGTAGTAATGAGCTTCTTGAGGCCAAGACTCTTGAAATTGTATGAGAAATAGTGAAAAAAGTGGCTCACGTGCGGATCATCGCAGTTGCAATACACGACCTTGCCCCTGAAGTGCTGTTTGTAGTGCTTCAGTTCTTTCTCGATGTCCGATAGCTGTGTATAGAACTCGTCTTTCTTCGAGCTTCTCGCCTCATGCAGATTTCGATTTTTTTCTTTTACTGCCATTCAATTTCCAAACATCGTTTATGAGCAATCAGTTATTCCGACTCATGCGGCCTGACTCCTGAAAAAACCAGAGTATCGCAAAGTAATCCTTTTTGTCCATTTTATGCCAAGACGCTATCTCGGGCGCAAACCATGTCCTTTCAAACTCGGCGAACTATGGGCTGCCAAGAGCGACGGCAAGGGGTTATTTCTTCTTGCTGAAAAGAAGAACGCCCAAGGGGAAAGCCTTGCAGATCAGATTACTCATGCGATTGCACGAGCAACCTGATCGGACATAGGTGTTTATTTTGTTTTTGGGGGGGGGCGCTTTTGGTGGCGGCGGTGTCGCTACTTGTGCTTTAGGTGGCGGCGGACGTTCACCGCTAGGTGGTGGTGGATTCATGTTCTTTTTGAGCATGCCCTCATTTATAATAACACGCTCTTTGAAAGGGCCTTGGTTAGTCATGGCGTTTCCTTTTTCATTTTTTGGGTTAATTCTAAGACAGCATTTTTTCTATCTATCCCAAGGTATAAGACAGGGATGTTATCAACCTCAATAAGCTCATTGGTGTTTTGCAATGTGGCGTATACTGTTACTTCTGTAAGTAGCAATTCTCGTTCATCTCCTCCATCAGAATATGCCCTAACCCACCCTTGGTAGACCTTGCCGTTGTCGTGGTGACGAACTGTTACCCAATTATTTAAGTCGGGGGAGTTGAGTGTTAGTTCCCAGATACCAACATCATTGGTTCTCTGTGTAATCCCGATCTTTCGTAAAAGACTGTGTGGAATACTATGCTGTTCGAAGTAAGCAACAAAAACCCCAACAAAAAGGGCTACGATTGAGGCCAAAGCGATTTGACCAGAATCTAAGCCGGTTGTAGAATTTAAGGTTGCTAGTCCGAGGCCGCTTTCTGCAATTGTTTGCCAAAAACTTTTATCTGTTTGAAGCAAGCAATTCCAAAGGTATAAACCTTCGATAATGCCCGTAATCAAATAGCAAAAAACGCCATATAGAAATATTTGTAATCCGCTCTCAAAATCTGATCTTGGTCGTTTTTGACCAATTGATTTAACAATCCCGAGCACAATGATCCCAGGGATTAGCAGGAATAAAATTTTAAGACCAATAGCATCAATCTTTGGAAGTGATGGCATGTGTCTTTTCTCCAGTTATGGGGTCGTAGTTAACTTCTGTCATGCTGCATTCGTTGATCGACATAAGAGCGCAACACGGCGTTGATCTTTGTTTGATAGCCCTTCCCCTGATTGCGGAAAAACTCTAGCACCTCATAATCAACGCGCATGTTGAGGACGGCCTTGGGCTGCGGTAATTCAACCGAGGCTTTCGACCAATCAACCGCCATCCCCGCT
>Ga0359897_10047_pt2 | contig 16348 bp, 10 predicted proteins | sample SorcelJu500001C4_4_FD_206068 | JGI IMG/M metagenome (GOLD analysis project Ga0359897, IMG submission 206068) | Enriched cells from Trout Bog Lake Hypolimnion, Wisconsin, USA - BChl from Trout Bog BchlTB.July23.5000.01.C4 | ecosystem: Environmental > Aquatic > Freshwater > Lake >... | reverse complement strand
AAGAGCACTGGGATGAAGCTGCATTTATAAACTGGACCAGAAACCTTGTAAAATCGGGCGCTATAGCACCAACTGAAAAATATATAACGGGAGATCATCCAACAAACCTGGATTTGCACTTTATCCCTTTTTTACAGGGTATGTTGTATGTAGGCAATGATAAACCATTGAATGACGATGAATTGCACCTTGTGCAAAACCTTGCCGACGCATTCTCAACAGCCTATGCCCGTTATGAAGATTTCAACAAGCTGGAGTCGGCCAAAGCACAAATCGAAAAAACGCTGGTTGATCTGAAGCAGGCGCAGGCACAATTGGTTCAGTCCGAAAAAATGGCCTCCCTCGGAGAACTTACTGCCGGCATTGCCCATGAAATTCAAAATCCACTCAATTTCGTGAATAATTTCAGCGAAGTAAGCAATGAATTGATTGATGAGATGAAAGATGAACTGGCAGCCGGCAATTTGCAACTTGCAATTGAAATTGCAGACGATGTAAAACAAAACCTTGAGAAAATCCTTAGTCACGGCAAACGTGCCGATGCCATTGTTAAAGGGATGTTGCAGCATAGCCGGAGCAGCAGTGGAATTAAGGAACCGACAGATATCAATGCTTTGGCAGATGAATATTTACGTTTGGCCTACCATGGCCTTCGTGCAAAAGACAAGTCATTCAATGCAACGATGAAAACCGATTTTGATCAAACAATCGGAACTATCAATATAATCCCTCAGGATATTGGACGGGTGATTCTTAATTTGATGACTAATGCATTTTATGCCGTATCCCAAAAGATGAAAGTTTCAGATCTTGACAGTTCCAAAAGCCTTCGAGGACACTCCAATTATGATCCAACTGTTTCTGTAACTACCAAAAGAACAAATAATCAGGTTGAGGTGTTAATTAAAGATAATGGGAATGGCATACCTAAAAATGTTCTGGATAAGATCTTCCAACCCTTCTTCACGACGAAACCAACAGGGCAGGGAACAGGATTGGGACTCAGCATGAGTTATGACATTATTAAAGCACATGGCGGCGAATTAAAGGTTGAGACAATCGAAGGAGTACAGACGGAATTCACCATCAAGTTAAACAGGTTTTAAATAAATTGCAAGGAGTTACAAGTGATTGACATAATTAACTATTCAAGAAAATGGGAAAAAAAGCGCAACAATTTATCTGGAATGGAATCGATCTGGACTTGCTTCGGCAAGTGATGGACAAACCTGTTGATGATGCTGTATCAGCTCTTTTGGAATCCGGGTCAATGGATCATTTACGCACTTTACTGATCGAGATGGCACAAAATGACAGTATCGTTTCTGATCAGCTTCCAAAGCCGATGTATGATTTTATCAGGGGAGAATTAGCCTACTCTTTTTCTCCCGAGGATATCGGGTTCTTTAATCAAACGCATGAAATCTGGAAAGAGAAAGGAATGAAATTTATTTTCATTTTGATGTTCCGATCCCTACCTTATACCTACATGGCCGAAAAACCTGCCAATGTACTCAAAATGACTAAGCTGCTCATAGAACATCCGGAACGCCGGATTTTTGAAACCGCTCAGTTTGTATTTGATGTAATGGATAAAAACTGGTGGGAACCCGATAAGAGGGGAATTCTCACGGCGCTTAAAGTCCGGATTATGCACGCGGCAATGCGCCATATTATTTTAGATCATAAAGAAGGTGAAAAATGGAATGAAGCCTGGGGTAAACCGATAAATCAGGAAGATATTGTAGCCACAAATCAGGTCTTTTCACTCGAGTTTTTTAAAGGAATGTCGATGTTGGGAGACACGCTCAACCCGCAGGAACAACAGGCATGGTTTCATACCTGGAAAACAATTGGCCGGATTATGGGAGTTCAGGATGAGCTCATTTGTAAAGATTTAAATGAGGCCTGGACCCTGCAACACACTGTTTACAACCACCTGTTCAAGGATAAAACGGAGGCAGGAATCCCTTTGACCAAGGCATTGGTGCAGACCATGGAACATTTCCATCTGCCACTGGAATTAACTCTGTTGATCATGAAGAGAATGCTGGCTGATGATCAGTTCCCCGACTGTTTCGACCGTATGCTGGGACCTTCCTATCGGGAGTTGTATCCTGAATTCTTTGCAAAACATGAAACTACCAGTGAAAAAGAAAAACATGAAAAACTCCTGCGTTCTCAGTTTCATCATCACCTTAAAAACTACTACGTTACAATACTGGATAAAAAAACAGATTATCAAAAGGTTAAACCTAAACAAGGAATCATTGAACGGATCATTGCCTGGGTGATGAAAATGATTGGTCGGATTGAGAACCGGAAACTTTTAATTGACCTTCACATTGATATCCTTCATGAAATCCTCCATCATGAAGGAACCGATGAACTGATTGATGAACTGGATGAGAAATTGATCGTGGATTCCATGTCTGCATTGGGTGGCATCATGATTGGAATCTTATCGCTCCATTTCAGAGAAGGGAAGCAATCGGGGTTCAGAATTCCTGCAGATTTACAAGAATATTGGTCATTGACTTGAAATATATTAAATAATGGATGCTGAATACCGGAAATCGATTATAAGCTATTATGATAATACCCGGCTGGATTACCGGGTGCTCTGGTTTAGCAAAAAAACGAGGGCTGTACACTTTGGCTATTATGATCATAACGTGAAATCTCACGGCGAAGCACTTTTAAATTTAAATAAGGTAATGGCCCTGAAAGTTGGAGTGAAAGACGGAGACATCATTCTTGATGCCGGATGTGGTCGTGGTGGAAGTTCTGTCTGGCTTGCTGAAAACTTTAATGTCCAGGTGACTGGCATTACCCTTGTTCCGCATCAGGTGGAAAAGGCCCGAAAAGCAGCACGGAAGAGCCAACTGGGCAGCAGGATATCGTTTTCTGAACAAGACTATTCCAATACCAATTTTAAAGACAACACTTTTTCGTTAATCTGGGCTTGCGAAAGTATGTGCCATGCCAGCGAAAAACTGAATTTTTATAAAGAGGCGTTCCGGTTACTTAAACCTGGCGGCAGACTGATCTGTGCGGACTATTTCAGAGTAAAAAGGCCATTGCCTCCACAGGGGGAAAAACTGCTGCATGACTGGCTGGATGGCTGGTCCATAAAAGACCTGGATGTATCGTCAGAGCATCAAAAGTATGCTGAACAATGCGGTTTTACTGAATTTGAATTCGAGAATATCACTGAATATACAAAGCCATCCCTGAAACACCTTCATTCCATGGCAAGCAAACTTTGGAATTTAGGGATATTTCTCAGAGGAATTGGCCTTCGGAATAAGGTAAATCATGGAAATCATTTCAGTTCGATCAAACAGTTTGAGGCTCTTGAGAATAAACTGTGGTATTATGGTTTGCTCTCCTTAAAAAAAGTCTAGAAATGAAATAGCAAGGGTTGAAATATCGCCAACAATGAGGAATAGGTCACCAACCATCAGATGACGGATTCCATATGACTTTTAAAAAACAAACACTATACGCATGAATTCATCCGAATTTAAACACAAAGACTATACGATCTTAAAATCGCTCTTCAGGAATGAGCATAATGAGATCGTACTGGCCAATAGGATACCTGATAATCAGCAGGTTATTTTGAAAAAATCGATATTGCACAATGAAAATATTCTGAAAATTTCAAAATTAGGTCATGAGTTTGACATCCTGAAAGATCTCAACCATCCCGGTATTCCTAAAGTCTACGGAATTCTGTATGATGGTAAAACAGTTTCCCTGGTACAGGAGTATATCGAAGGTACTGACTTAAGGAAACTGATATTTGAGAAAAGAATAAGCCTTATGCAGGCCCTTGAAATTGCGATACAACTGGCAGATATCCTTCATTATATCCACCAAAAAGGGGTTATCCACAAGGATATTAATTCCGGTAATCTTATGATCACCAATGACGGTACCCTGAAATTACTCGATTTTGGTATTTCATCTAATCTTCACCTCGAAACCAATGAGATTTTGAATGTCGATCAAATCGAAGGTACCTTGGTCTATATCTCCCCGGAGCAAACCGGACGGACGGAATATTCGGTGACACACAGCTGTGATTTTTATTCTTTTGGAGTATTGATGTATGAATTACTTGCAGGCAAACCTCCGTTTGATTCAATAGATCCCCTGGAGGTCATACATTTTCACCTCTCCCGGAATCCGGTACCACTATCTTCGATATTACCTGATATTCCGAGAGGTTTTGACCAGATCATCGCCAAATTAATGGAGAAGAATCCTGATGACAGGTATCATAGTGCTGTTGGTTTAAAATCTGATTTGTTGATTGTAAAGAAGCACATCACTTCAAAAGTGCCCTTAACCAGCTTCAAAGCCGGATTAAACGATATTACGGAGCATTACAAACAAAGTCAGAAATTATATGGCCGTGAAAAAGAGAGAACTGAATTACTGGGCTATTACAAAAATCTGAACCAGCTGAAATCTACACTTGTTCTGGTTGCCGGTTATTCCGGGGTTGGAAAATCGGCACTGATCAGGCACATTAAATTTCCAATCATTCAAAGCAAGGGGACTTTCATTAGCGGAAAGTTTGATCAGTTTAAGAAGGATATCCCTTATTATGGATTTATTGAAGCCATTCAGGAGTTCATAAAAAACCTGTTGTCAGAACCAGAAGATAAGATAAGCGCCTGGAGGGAACGAATGAACTATATCTTGGGCGAAAATGCCGGACTTATTACAGAAGTCATCCCTCAATTGGCAAAGATCATTGAGAAACAGCCCGCGGTTCTTAAATTACAGCCCGCTGAACAGGAGGCCAGATTTCACATGGTCCTTCTTGATTTTATTTACGCTTTCAGCACAGTAGAGAGTCCTTTAGTCATCTTTCTGGATGACCTCCAGTGGGCTGATTTATCCTCGTTAAGCCTGGTCAAACGGATACTTGAAAATCCAAGGTTGGAAAACATTTTGATTCTTGGGGCTTACCGGGATAATGAAGTTGATAAGGGTCACCCATTGTTGATCACTCTAAAACAGATTCAGGAATCGAATTGCGTGGTTAAAGTCATCCGTTTAAATCCGTTAAATCAGGAAACAACCTGTCAGATCATAATTGATTCCTTCGGTATGGATAAAACCCGGGCTGAAGGACTCGGCAAACATGTTTTTGCCAAAACGAAGGGGAATCCTTTTTTTATACATAGCTTCCTGAAATCACTCTTTGATAAGAAATTAGTAAAAAAAGATCCTGTTGAAAGTTGGATCTGGGATCAGAAAGAAATTGATGAATTAGGCTATACCGACAATGTGATCGACCTGATGACTGAAGGATTGGTTAACCTGCCTGTACGTACCCAGGAAGTTTTAAAATATGCGGCGGTACTTGGTAATACATTTAGTTTGTCCGATCTTTCTGATATCACTGAACAATCGCAGTTGCAGGTTTACCATGAACTTAAACCCGCAATTAAAGGAAGCTATTTAAGTTCCATTGATAAAAGATACAGAACACTGGCCTTGAGTTCACTCAGTACCGATTACGATATTGAGCAGCAACTTTCGGGGAAAACAGCACAATTTACCTTTTCCCATGATAAAGTGCAGCAGGCCGCCTATAGTTTGATTGACTCGCAAAAACTTCCTCTGGTGCATCTAAGAATTGGCCGGTTGCTTTTACTGAGTAGAGATGAATCTCAATTACAGGAAGGGATCTTTGAATTATTGAATCACTTTGTAATTAGTTCCCATTTGATTGATGTCGAGGAAGAAAAGAAACGAATATCTGAACTTTGTTTAATTGCCGGAAGAAGGGCTAAAGATTCAACTTCCTATAGTTTAGGAGTCCATTTCTTGGTAGTGGCCAAAAATTTACTGGGTGAAAGGAGTTGGATTGATAATTATGAATTGACATTCAATGTTTTGTTTGAGTTGGGTGAATGTGAATATTTGAATGATAATCCGGTAATAGCCGAACATTATTTTAAAGAAGTACTTGGGTATTCCAGGACAAATTTTGAAAAACTAAGGGTATATTATGTCCATTCATCGCTTTATCTGAAGATTGGGAATACAAGTGAATCACTTCGTTTGGGACTTGAAGCAGCGAAACTTTACAACATTCGTTTTCCTGAAAATAAGAGGGTAATACAAATTGCAACCTTCCTTACGATGGCAAAGTATCTTTGCCTTTTCTATGCCAAATACAGAAATCCTGAACCTTTGTATCATTTAAAAGATTGCAACGACGAAGCAATTATTGCGCTCAATAGATTTCTGATTGATCTGGCAACAAGTGCCTATCAGCAGGATCAGAATTTAATGATGCTTGTGATTTTCAAAATTGTTAATTTATATCTTAAGGAAGGGTTTACAGATGCCAGTGGCTGGGGGTTCTCAGGTTTTTCAGTCGTGGTTTTGTCTGCACTCAAGATGCAGATGAAGGGATTTAACCTTTGGGATATCACCATAAAACTCCATCAGAGAACGCACTCTCCGCTTATTAAATGGAGACTAAGTTACACTGTATTAAGTTTTTATAATCACTGGAAAATTCCTATCCGGGATGGATATGATAACATACTGGAGACCATAAAAGCATGCGTACTCAATGGAGACCAAATCTTTACAGGTTATTCTGTGGCTTTGTACTTAAGATCAAGAATAGTAGCCGGAGAAAACCTCAGAGTGATTTTAGATGGCTCAGAAGAACATTTGTCGCTGATCAGAAATGGGAAGGGGGGATTGGACTTCTTTCAATGCTTTTATCAGCTGGCCAAATCACTAAACGGCCAAACTGAGAATAATGGATGGGATGACGCTACTTTTAACAGCGCTGAGACTTTGGAACGTCTTAATCTGGAAGGGAATAATACAAAACTGGCATTTTTTCATTCGGCAAAATGCTACCATTTGTACTTTCTGGGAGATTACAGCGAGGCTCTTGCAGCAAGTCAGAGAGTACTAACCTATTCTGCCAATTTTCTTGGGGATATACTGGAAGTATTTCATGCATTTTTTACTTCACTCTCCATTTCTTCCTATTACGAAGCCATGAATTCCGCGGAGAAAAAGAGATCTTTGAAAATATTTAAAAAGCATTTTCAGGCTCTGAAACTTTGGACCAAAGGGTGTCCAGAAAATTATAGTCAACATTATTATTTGTTGCAGGCTGAACTGTTTGCCTTAAACAACAAGGTTGATAAAGCATTACAATACTATGAACAGGCCATAAATCTGGCTGCAAAAAACAGAATTACCTATGTGGAGGCTATTGCCAACGAAAGAGCAGCTTTGCTCTGTTCAAAAAAACACTTCGATAAACAAAGTCAGATATATCTTAATGATGCCTGGGAAGCTTACCACAATTGGGGAGCAGAGTCTAAATGTATCCAGCTGGAAAGTTCATATCCCGCCCTATTAAGAGCAAAATCAGATTACCGAAAAAAAGAACAGGCCGGGTTCTCTGCAAACACTACGGTTTCAAGCAAAACAGCTCTTGATCTCGCAAGTGTTTTAAAAGCATCACAGAGTATCGCAAGTCAGGTCAAATATGTTGACCTGCTCAGGAATTTAATGCACATTACTATTGAGAATGCAGGTGCAGAAAGAGGATGTTTACTGCTTTCAAAAGATGACCAGTTGTGCATTGAATCATTGGGAATTACAGGCTCTGACGATATCGAGATACTCCCTTCGGTTCCTTTAAATAAAATGAATATATTGCCAAATTCAATATTGAACTATTGCTGGCGGACTGAAGAAAGCGTTATCGTAAATGATGCGATCCATGAAGAGCCTTTTCGTTCTGACCCTTATATTCAGAAAAACGGATTACTATCTGTAATGTGTCTGCCAATTACTGCAAGGGGAAAGATCAATGGATTATTATATCTTGAAAATAGCCTTTTAAAAGGTGCGTTTAATAGAAACAGGATCGACCTTTTACAAATGTTATCCGGTCAAATTGGAATAGCCATTGAAAATTCAATCCTGTATGAGAATCTGGAGGAAAAAGTATCCGAAAGAACAAAGGAAATAGAAAAAGCATATACTGAGCTTAAAGCCACTCAGGCACAGCTTATTCAGGCTGAAAAAATGGCTTCCCTGGGTGAACTTACCGCCGGCATTGCTCATGAGATTCAAAACCCGCTCAACTTCGTCAATAATTTCTCGGAGGTTAATGCAGAGTTGATTGAAGAGTTGAAGGAGGAGATTGAAAATGGGAATCTCGATGAAGTAAGAGCAATTGCGAATAGTATTGCCGAAAATGAACAAAAGATCAAACATCATGGTAAACGAGCGGACGCCATTGTAAAAGGGATGCTGCAGCACAGCCGCACAAACAGCGGGACAAAAAAGCCAACAAACATCAATGCATTGGTCGATGAATATTTGCGACTGGCATACCATGGTTTGCGGGCAAAAGATAGTTCGTTCAATATAAAATTGGAGACAGATTTTGACGATACCATAGAGTTTGTTAATATCATTCCGCAGGATTTCGGCAGGGTATTGCTCAACCTTATTACCAATGCATTTTATACCTGTACAGAGAAAAGAAGAAAAGTCTTAAACGAAAAAAATGTTGTGGCAAACCCCTCCACCGGAGAAGACTCAGTCCCCGAGGGATTTGAAGATATCGGGGTACATTCCGTATATGAACCGATCGTAAAAGTGAGCACTAAAAGGATTTCTCCCTTACGGGATATTCCCGGCAAGGTTGAAATTTCGGTCAGGGATAATGGTAGTGGAATTCCTCAAAAAGTATTGGATAAGATCTTCCAGCCATTCTTTACAACCAAACCGGCAGGCGAAGGAACCGGTCTTGGATTGTCTTTAAGCTATGATATTGTAAAAGCGCACGGTGGAGAGTTGAAAGTTGTTACAAAAGAGGGTGAGTTTGCAGATTTTATTATAATCTTGTAATATCAAAAAACTAAACCTTTTATTATGTCACTTTCTGTTGCACCCCTGGTTGTCAGTTTGATTGTAACGAATCGGATCAGAAAATATGTCAGGACAAATATCCTGAAGCGTTGGGAGCAACCTCTTAAATATGCATTGTTCCTTTCTGTCATGCTTTTTGCTGCGGAAGTTATTTTTTCCGATACAGCGGTCATCAAATGGGTCTGGCATGCCTACCTGATAGCAATTATTGTCTTTGCCCTGAAACAGGAGGAATTACGACTGCTTCGAATGTTCATCGTGGCATTTATACCTTTTGAACTTTTCTCTTTGTTGGGTGATTTGACACAGTTGATTAATGATGATTTTTATAAGAATCATGAGAATTATTTTAATAATGCGACCGGCTTTTCATTTATTTGGATAGCAGCTATTCTATTCAGTCAAAACCGGCAATTTAAGGCAGCTGAAAAAGAACGAATTAAGAGACAACACGAGGATGAACTGAACCGTGCAATTGCAATCAGAAAGGTGGAACTCGAAGTATTGGTCGCAGAACGAACTGCGGAACTTACGGAACAGAAAGAGGAACTGGAACATGCCCTTAATGAGTTACGTGCCACTCAAACTCAGCTCGTTCAATCGGAGAAAATGGCTTCTCTGGGCGAACTTACGGCAGGCATAGCTCATGAAATTCAAAATCCGCTCAATTTCGTCAATAACTTCTCGGAAGTCAATACTGAACTGATTGAAGAGATGCAGGAGGAGATGGAAAAAGGCAATATGGATGAGGTCAAAGCTCTTGCCAAAGATATTGCCGAGAACGAACAAAAGATAAAACACCACGGGAAACGCGCCGATGCCATTGTAAAGGGGATGCTGCAGCACAGCCGCACAAACAGTGGTATGAAGGAGCCTATAAACATTAATGCATTGGCCGATGAATATTTGCGACTGGCTTACCATGGTTTGCGTGCCAAAGACAAATCGTTTAATGTAACCATAGAAACCCATTATGACGATAGCCTCGTCAATGTCAACATCATTCCTCAGGATATGGGACGTGCAATTCTCAATCTGATTACCAATGCATTCTATGCTGTAAATGAAAAGAAAAAAGCCTTCCCGCCCCCCCAAGATGGGCTTTATGAGCCAACCGTTATTGTAAGTTCAGCTTTCATTCCCCCGAAGGGGGGACAGAAGGGGGCCGTTCTGATTTCTGTTCGCGATAATGGCAATGGAATTCCTCAAAAAGTCCTGGATAAGATATTTCAACCATTTTTTACGACCAAACCAACGGGAGAAGGTACCGGACTGGGACTCTCCTTAAGCTATGATATAGTAAAAGCACATGGCGGCGAGTTGAAGGTAGATTCGACAGAGGGGGAAGGCGCTGAATTCTCAATTATTTTACCGGTCTAAATAATCCTAAGGAAAATGAAAATTTTAGTTGTTGACGATGAACGGGATATTCAAACACTGTTTGAGCAAAAATTCAGGAAAGAAATTAAGGAGAAACAAATGGAATTTGCCTTTGCCTTTTCTGGTGAAGAGGCGCTTTCCTACCTTAACCAACATGAACATGAAACAGTATTGATCTTGTCCGACATCAATATGCCGGGAATGAGCGGGTTGGAGCTGCTTCGAAAAATAAAGGAGAAATATCTGAAACCGCCACCGGTAGTTATGATTATAACAGCCTATGGCGATGAAGAGAGTTATAATAAAGCAAAACAGCTTGGGGCTGACGATTTCCTAACTAAACCTGTTGATTTTAACTATTTAAAAGAAAGATTTAAGACATAGCAATCTAACATCTGGTCACAAAAAAACAGTTGAAGTCAAGATAAACCCCGGAATGATTCAGAAGTTAGAGATTAAAATAGCGCAGTGATTTCATTAAACTCCAATAAAAAATAGATAGTTTTGTTATTTGGTAAATTGTTGGCGATGGTGCAAAGTTTGTCAATTTCAACCTCGTCTATCCAAGACATTACAATATTTAAAATCATGAATATCAGAAACTTAATTTTATTGAGTGTTTTTTTCGGCTTTCAATTTTTAAATGTTTATTCCCAATCCACTGGTACTAAAACAAGTAAAGTGAGGGAGAGGCTTTCGTTGGATAGGGGTTGGCGATTTTTCCCGGGAGATATCAGCTTCCCGGTAATCAAAGGTCAGGATATGTCTTACTCCAATGCAAAAGCAGGTATAGCCTGGGGTGCTGCCTCCCCCGAATTTGATGACACCAAATGGAGAATTATCAATCTACCTCACGATTGGGCAGTTGAACAACCCTGTGATTCAACTGCAAATCCTACTCAAGGTTACCGAGTACGAGGTTATGGCTGGTATCGCCGCAATTTCAGACTTTCTCCCAAAGATAACGGAAAACATCTTGAACTTCAGTTTGATGGGATTGCGACCCATTGTACCGTATGGTTTAACGGAACCATCCTTCATCGAAATTTCTGTGGCTATAATTCATTTTATATTGATGTTACTCCTTTTGCCTATTACGGTGACAAAATGAATAATATTGCTATACGCGTAGACGCAGTTCAGCAGGAAGGATGGTGGTATGAGGGTGCCGGAATTTATCGCCATACATGGTTAGTTAAACGATCGCCAACCCACATTGCAACTGACGGCGTTTATGCGCAGCCAGTTAAAGATTCAACTGGAAATTGGGTTGTCCCGGTCGAAGCAACACTTGAAAATTCCGGAAAAACCAGATCATCAGATCTAGAGGTTGAAGTCACCCTTTTTGATGGTACCGGGAATAAAATTGCTTCAAATAAAACCAAATCATCTGTAGGTGTTCTCAATCAGTTCAAGGCTAAATTAATACTCCCTGTAAGTAATCCAAAGATCTGGTCATTGGAACAACCTAACCTATACTCGGTTAAGACAGTTCTTTGGGAGCAGGGCATTAAACTTGACTCATTGATCACCAGTTGCGGATTTCGCACAATCCGATTCACCCCTGATTCTGGATTTTATCTGAATGATAAGCCATTGAAAATTAAGGGGGTTTGCAATCACCAGGACCATGCCGGTGTCGGAGTTGCTGTTCCGGATGCCATCTCGGACTTCCGTCTCAAAAAGCTCAAAGAGATGGGCGCCAATGCCTATCGCTGCGCGCATAATCCGCCATCAGCCGAATTCCTCAATGCCTGTGACCGGATAGGAATGCTTGTAATGGATGAGAACCGCAATTTTAATGTTTCACCTGAATATATCGGGTTATTGGAGTGGATGATCCGTCGTGACCGCAACCATCCCAGTATTTTTCTTTGGTCTGTTTTCAATGAAGAGCCAATGCAAGGAACCGAAAATGGGTATGAAATGGTTCGTCGGATGAGTCATGTTGTAAAAACTCTTGACACTACGCGATATGTTACGGCCGCTACAAGCGATGGTTTACTCAATCCCAAAAATGTAGCCCAGGCGGTTGATGTGATCGGGATGAATTATCAGTCGGCAAATTATGATATTGTACACAAAACATATCCGACTGTCCCGATTACCAGTTCAGAAGATGTTTCGTGTCTTACAGTTCGGGGGCAATATGTAACCGACAAGAAAAAATTCACCCATGACTCTTACGATACTCAGGGTGAACCGTGGGGTACTACCCACCGGGTCGGATGGAAGGCTGTTGCTGAACGCCCGTTTATTGCCGGATGTTTTATCTGGACCGGATTCGATTATCGGGGTGAACCTCAGCCCTATGAATGGCCTGCCTGTGGTGCCAGTTTCGGGATCATGGACCAATGTGGTTTCCCAAAATCGATTTTTTATCTTCATCAGGCACAATGGGTCAATAAACCTGTATTGCAACTGATCCCGCATTGGAACTGGCCTTCCGATAGCATTGGAAAACCGATTAAGGTAATGGCAATGACCAATGCAGAAAAGGTCAAACTATTTCTGAACGGGAAACTGATTTCCATGAAACCAGTGGATAAATATGATATGGTTGAATGGGCTGTTCCGTATAAGCCCGGAAAACTTGAGGCTATTGGATATACCGATGGCCAAAAGGTATCCGAATGTATAGTTGAAACTACGGGAAATCCCGTTAGTCTGCAGATGATTCCTGACCGGCAAACCCTTGCTGGTGATGGATATGATGCCCTTCCGGTGACAGTTCTGGTTCTGGATGCCAAAGGACGCCCTGTACCAACAGCTAATTTGCCCATTGAATTCGTGATCAGCGGTCCTGGTTCGATCATCGGTCTGGGCAATGGCAATCCGAATTCTCATGAACCGGAAAAAGGGGATAAACGGAGCCTTTTTAATGGACTGGCACAGGTCATCCTGCAAAGCCAAACAGGTAAATCCGGAATGGTGACACTCACTGCCAAAGCACCAGGGATAAAGCCTTTTACCATACAAATCTCTGTCATGGATGTTGAGCAGGTTCCATCGGTAGCGACTTTTACCAATTAATTAGCAGGTTTCGTCAACCAGGATTCATAATAAGTAGGTTCAAGATAAAACTCTAATCCTTTAATCGGTTAAAGTCAGTTTTAAATTCAACCTTCTTGCCACAATTCAATAAGCTCTTCTGTTTTTAGGAGAATCATCATGTTCTTAAGGTTTTCAAGCGAACGGAAATGCGCCTCCTGATTAAAGGACGAGACCGCATCGGTAATGATCACTGGGAAAAATCCCCTGTTTAAAGCATCCCTGCCGCTTGATTCCACACCATATTCAGTAGCAATACCTGTAATCACGATGGTGGTTATCCCAGCATTCTGCATGAGCTGCTCGAAATTAGTGCCGATAAATATGCTGGCCGTGTTTTTAGGAATGACAATATCATCCCTGGTGACTTCTATTGCCAGATCAAGGCCATCCGGTGTCTGCTTCATTGAAAACGACCTTTTTTTAAAAAAATATTTCCGGGTAGGGGACTCAAACTTTGCGGGAAGCGGTGTAATTTTTGAAAATATTACCGGAACCTTCAGCACCTTTGCCAGTGAAATCAGACTTCTTGTATTGTTCATAAATGATTCAGGATTGAAAATAGTCTGAACCAACATATTCTGAACATCCCAAACTAAAAGGGCCGTTTTGCCGGGATTTAAAATTTCTTCTAATTCTTTATCAATTTCCATATTTAGTCTTGTTTTGATTGTTTTTTAACCGGATAGCCAACTGTCTGTCCAAAAAGTACCCGTTGGTCTGTACGCAAATTCAATTTTGAAGCAAGAGCCTCCTTATTGCAGTTATGAAACCAAGCAACCAAACCATTGGAAGCCGCGAACAAATAGACATTAGCTGCCATCATCCCGGTATCGACAAAATAATACGATTTCTGAACTTCAGGGTTCTGCAAGCCGGGTTCCTGGTATCCGGAAGTATTTGCAAGCTTATCGATGTCCGCAACATAGATCAGGCGAACCGGAGCTTTATCTCCAAAACTTACCTGCCCCTGGCCGATTGCAAAGGGACGTAAATCCCCGGCTATAACAGGGATCAGTGTATGATTAATTGGATCATATAAATATGTTCCTTCCTCAAAGGCTGCATAAAGATCAATCTCCTGCGAATTACTGGCTGATGCAGCAGTCCTTCCTGGAATTCCAAACGGCCCCCTTTTGCGATTTACCCCGCATGCTGCCCAAAGAAGATTGGAAATGACCGGTAGCGAGAGTTTATTATCACTTATTTCACGGACCGTTTTACGCTGCTTTAATGCCTTCAAGACTGTTTTTCCACCATCAGACCTCGGTTTTGGCAGTATAATTTGTACCAGATCAAAGGTTATACCTTGACTACCTGCTGATGGAAAACCGCCTGATTCGCTTTCTATATTATCATTCATAATCCATGAATTTAAATAATCAAAATAATTTAATGTCGAAATTACATCTTTATAAATAGCTGATAATCTATTTATAATGGAGATGAACAGTATTTATCCGGAATTATTTAGAATATTAAAGATTCAATATAGGATGCAACCTCTTTGGAATCGGTACCGGGTCTGATATTCACATACCGGTGGTTGCCACATATGACATTTAGCCATGTATTACAGCCATCAGATGTAACCTGACAACGTCCATTTTCGCTGTAGGAAAAAAAATTCGCGGCTCTATCTGTTAACTGTAGGATTGCGATCTGATCCCAGCTTGGCCTACCTTCAAAATGATTGTATAATTCATAGGCTCGATAAATCGGATGTTTAGGATTCAATTTATATTTTAAACCAATTCCTCCGGTAATTACTTTTGTTCCCAATTCCCATCCGCAAAAGATCACTTTCTTCTCCCATTGCTTCATGCAATAGACCGTTGACTGGGGATCATGACGATAAAAATTTGATTCTTTCCCATTTGGAAACTCACCTCCCATACAAATCCATTCTTTGACTTTTTTATTAAACAGGGCTGTTCCATTTAAGGTTGAATTCTGATCGGATGAGGACTGTAATAATTTCTGCAGACTTGAAAGTGGTCCGATTGTAATTATTATAACCGATTCATCAGGACTTGTTGCAAGCAATCTCCGGTAAAGGCTTGTGGATTCTTTAGCTTCAGACCATGAATGTAATTTTGAAGGAAATTCACTGGCGATGCATTTGGTGTACCTGGAGTTATTAAACAACGGTCTTTGACTTCTTATAAAACCGACTGGGATTTGAGGCAATCCGTAATAACAATCGATACTACTCGCACATACAGCAGAATATGGATCATTACTTGTAACAATTATTCCAAGCAAATCCACAGCACCTATTTTATGGAGGTTCAACAGTATTGCCAAGGCTCCGACGTCATCAACATCTGTGCTGAGATCGGTATCCAATATAACTCTTTGATGGGCCTTTACTGGAGGATCAGGGTTGAAAGCCTGATTCTTCAGGAAGGGGATCAGCGTTAAAATCAAGAGTAGCATTTGAAACATGCGCCATGATATTAAAAAATTAAAACAACTTATTTTCATTTATCCCGTTCACCAAAGATAGTTTAATATTAACTAACCTGTAAAACCTGAATGACAGAATCGTAGGGATTATGGGGAAATCCATACCAAAATTGTAATATACGAGACAAGACGAATTTATACCAAATTTGAGTATATAACCGGCTTTTTTAATTCCTTTGCAAAATAAAGTGATTAAATATGGATAAATCCACCCAAAATTCGAAGGGTAAAATCAGTAAGCCTAATATATTCAATTTGCTCAAACCTTATTTGAGTAAGATTGTTTTGTTAATCGTGATGGCACTTCTCGGAAATGGAATTAACATGCTGATTCCTAAGATTATTGCGCACGGCATTGATGACTTTTCGTCATTGCATTTTGAGATGAAAAGTATCGGCATTGAATTTCTGGTTGCTGCTTCTGCCATTTTTATATTTACTTTTTTACAGAATATTATTCAAACCTATGTTTCGGAACAGGTCGCTAAAGATTTACGGTCGC
>Ga0359897_10121_pt1 | contig 16514 bp, 16 predicted proteins | sample SorcelJu500001C4_4_FD_206068 | JGI IMG/M metagenome (GOLD analysis project Ga0359897, IMG submission 206068) | Enriched cells from Trout Bog Lake Hypolimnion, Wisconsin, USA - BChl from Trout Bog BchlTB.July23.5000.01.C4 | ecosystem: Environmental > Aquatic > Freshwater > Lake >... | reverse complement strand
GAAAAAATGGCTTCTAATCCCGTTAGCAATTGTCATCATAGGATTGTCTATCTGGTTATATATTTTTTACTCTCAAGCGTATTTACAAAACAACTCGTCAGCGTCTGATTTCTATGCAGTTTTTTTGACAAACGGACAGGTCTATTTTGGACATATTGAACAAAGAGATAGTCAAATTCTAACACTCTCAGATGTCTTTTATCTAAGGGCAAATCCAAAATTACAGTCATCAAGCCAATTAAACGATCAAGAACAGGGAAATGTCAATTTATCTCTTATCAAACTTGGTAAGGAGATTCATGAACCAACAGATACCATGTATATTGTGCTTTCGCAAATTCTTTTCTGGGAAAAGCTTCAAAGCGATAGTAAGATAGTGCAGGCAATAAATCAGTATCCGAAATAACAAATAGATATGTGCTTACCGATTGACAGTTGAATATATATGATTGAAAAAAACAATTTCTGGATAGACTCGTAATATATGAAGAAACTTTTTTTGCTTGCGATATGTATATCTCTTTTCTCTTTTCCAACACAAAAAGCTTTAGCTGACTATCAAACTGATTACCCAACAATTCAATTCCCGGTATTACTTCAGGGGACAACGCTACCATTACAATCAAGTGACACAGTTACTGCCTGGGAAGGATCGCTTCCCATTTTAGTTTCAAATCCGACAGATGCGATTATCACTGATACTACACCAATTTCTCCTGAAAATCGGGAATTGGAACAAACTATTTATGCTAATCCGGATGCTTCTATTCTTTCAGCTCAAACTAAACAAACTATACCTCAAAATATACAAAAGCTTTCAGACACTTATGTAGATTCACCTGAGTATTCAATACAACCTGTTTCGACAATTCTTTTGCAAGGAGACACCACACCTGATACAAATCTTATTATTCAATCTGCAGCACAAAATCAGAAGTATACCGCAACAATACCGACACTTGATCAAAATGCAACGTTTGTGCTGGATACGGTAGCGCAAACATTAACTAATAAAGTCATCTCAGGTGCCGCTAATACACTAGCCGATATTCCCAATAGCGCTCTTATTAACTCAGGAATAAACCTTATTGCAGGAAATGGTATCAGTCTTTCAAGTACAACGGCAAATTTAGGAGACACTGTTACAATCACAAATACAGCATTGAGCAATGCGACCGATACATTGGACTCTGTTGTTTCTCGAGGTGCTTCAACCGCGCAACAAGTTGTCTTATCAAATACAGCAAATGAACTCGTCGCCGGAACGCTTACTGCAACAGGCGGGATGATAAATGGCGTTACTATTGGCAATACGACTCCTGCAACTGCGGTATTTCAGACGATTAATGGCTTAACTATTGATAATAACGGCAGCAACACTCTTTCAATAGAAGCGGGAAAAACAGTAGTGTTTGGCAATAGTGTCACTTTTAATGGTACTGACGGAACAACACTTACCTTACCTGCAAATAGTGATACATTGGTTGGACTTACAACTGCGCAAACATTGACAAATAAAACCATTTCAGCAGGATCAAACATCATTAGCGGATTATCTGTTTCAAATTTTGCAACTGACGCATTATCACAATGGACAAATGATGTAGGTTTTATAACAGCATTGGGTACGCAAACTCTTACAAATAAGACAATTGATGCAACAAGTAATACAATTTCTAATCTAACAAACACCAATCTTTCAGGCACTGCCGGAATTTCAAATTCAAATTTGGCAAATCCATCAATTACTATTTCCTCAGGCACAGGATTATCAGGTGGTGAAACTGTCAATCTTGGTGGGACTTTGACATTAAACAACACTGGCGTCACTTCCATAACAGGAACTGATAATCAAGTAAGCACAAATGGAACAACAGGAAATCTGACATTATCTCTTCCACAAGATATTTCAGCAAGCTCCTCTCCAACTTTCAATACATTGCAATTAAACAGTATGACTGATCAGTTGCTTTTTGGTACAAATGGAACACTGAATTGGTCACCAACTGCAGCAAGAGTACTTACGCTACCGGATGTTACTGATACGTTGATTGGTAAAACGACCCCAGATACATTAACAAATAAAACATTAACAGCACCTGCAATCAATGGGACCATCACAACAACAGGACTTACCCTTCCTTCTTTTACTGCAAACGGTACAATAAGCGGTTCCGGTTCGCCAACAATTACCAATTTCGGCTCTATTAATGGACTGTCATTTAATTCAAATGCCTCTGGCTTTAGTATCAGTGGAGGAACTACTGTAAAAATGCTGACTCTGGATAATTCTCTGACGTTTGCGGGGACTGATGCAACAACAATGACTTTTCCTTCTTCATCGGATACGCTTGTTGGACTGAATGCAACCCAGACATTGGCAAATAAAATATTGACAGCGCCTGCAATTAATGGAATCGTTACAACAACAGGACTCACGCTTCCTACATTTACAGCAAATGGGACGATTGACCAATCAGGATCTTCGGGAAGTATCCTCACTGGTAGCGGAGGAATGGAAATTAATGGCAGTGCAACTGTTTCTGCTGGCAAAACGTTTACAATTACAGATGCTGATAAATTAACTGTTGGTGGCACAATTATTCCTCAAGAAATTCCCGTAACAGTCCCTTTGGTGTCTACATTACTTACACAGCCTGTTTTTATCGCAGACAATACTTATCAGATTACGGGAACAAAGTGTTTTTATTCTATTGCAGCATTATTGAGTGGAGCGTTTCAAGTGACAGTTGACTCCGGCACAACAGCGCCGGGAGGAGGTATTGCACAACTTACCAGTGCCATCAACCTTTCCAGCACAACTGATACAACATATACAGGATCACTCATTTCAAATCCGACAACGATAAATGCAGGTGATCGAATTACAGCAAAAGTAACAGGAACACTGACGAGCCTCTTGGGCTCCTGTACTATTTATATAAAGAGGGTATAATAAATGCTTTCATTTCTTTGATTTTGTAAATAAGGATACAACCAAAACAAGTCAAGACCTCAGAAATGCTACACAATTATTAAAGTATTAGAGAGGCAACTTTATCGTGGGCACAGCAATAATGCTTCCTGAAGTTTTTTGGGTAGTTGATGAAGACTGATTATTGCTTGTTATACTTTGAATCACCTGCGGCACTTGTTGGATAACCTGTTGAACGGGTTGATTAACAACGTTGACGGTTTGTGGCACAACGGACTGCGTCGTTTGTGTTACCTGATTAACTGTTGTTTGTACAGGTTGAGTTATTTGTTGTGTTGTTACTGAAATAGGCTGGCTAATCGTTTCTAAAGTTGGTTGAGCAAGTCTTTCTGTTATTTGCGGCGTAAGTGATGAAATTGGAGCTGACGTATTTTGCAATTGTCCTTGATACATACTAAGAATTTGTCTATTGGTGACATCTTGCAAAAGATATGTACTAAGATTTTGATTATATCCCTGCATTAGACTTGTTCTGAAATAAGAAAGATGCTACGGTAGTAATATGAACTATCAAGCAGCCCTGCGAACAAAGAGGATGTGTACAGCCCTTACAGGTTTGACTCCCAATGAATTTCACGCATTCGTACCAGATTTCACCTATTACTACAATGAATTGCAGTCAAAACGGAAGAAAAGCAGGCAGCGAAAGATTGGTGGCGGAAGGAGCAGTAAGATAGAGACAATAGAAGAGAAACTGTTTTACATACTTTGGTATATGAAGACCTATCCCACCTTTGACGTCGCCTCATTCTGGGTAGGATTTGCCAGGTCAAATGCCTGTACCTGGATGCACGATCTACTTCCTGTTTTGGAGCTAACAATGAAGCGAAAGTTTGTGTTACCGCAAAGGAAGATAGCAGATCCTGAGGAGTTTTTACGCTTGTACCCAGAGATAGCGGAAGTATTTGTTGATGGAGTTGAACGATTGAAGCAGAGACCGAAAAAGAAAAAGACACAACAGAAGACCTATTCAGGCAAGAAGAAAGCGCACACAAGAAAATCAGTGATTGTATCTGATAACAAGAGACGGGTACTGGTAGTAACAAAACAAAAATCAGGAAGACGACATGACAAACGGCTGGCAGATAAAGAGGACATTTTCAAACAACTCCCCAGAGAAGTGAAGGTGATGGCTGATACTGGCTTTGTTGGATCTGAGAAAGATCATCCAAACATCTTTCTTCCCAGGAAGAAACCCAAAGGGAGGGAGTTGACTACTCATGAGAAAGAAATCAATAAAATCATCTCAAGTTACCGAGTCATTGTTGAACACGCGATTGGCGGGATCAAACGGTACAGGTGTATGAGTGAGAAACTGAGGAATCATAAACCCTTCATAGACGATACATTCCTTCTCCTCTCATCAGGACTCTGGAATTATCACGTGGCATCTACCTAACACGATACTTCCTCATAACGTATTCTCCTAATCATCCCTCCACTATTTCAGAACAAGTCTATTGCTTGAGCAATAACTCCTTGCGCTTGCGGAGTCAAACTTGAATTTACTTGAGTTAATAATTCTGAGGTATAGGGGATTGCCAATAATTTCTCCTGACCGTTTTCAACTTGTGTAACAAAATTTGTCAATGCAATATCTTTGGCATTTGTTAGTGCTTGTATCGCCTGAGTATTCTTTGTTTGTTGTATTTTTTGTTGCATTGCAGTAATCAAAGCCAGATCATAGATATCCGGTTTGGCAAGTAATTGTTGGACAAACGGATTGTTTTGCAGCTGTTGAGGATTGGCAGTAATATTTGTAATAATCTTCTGTAGCGCGGCATCTTTCGCGGATGCTATTTCTGAGGTAAGCTGGTTATTAGAATGACTAAGATGAGCATCCAAACTAAGAAGTGACTTAAAATCAGAGAGTTGGCCAGTGACAAAATGATTCAGAAATGTCTTCTGATTATTTGATGTAAATTTTGTCAATGTAGTTTCCAAATTAGCAGCAGTCAGATCTGATGCGGTATGAGTAACTTGGTTAAAATTTGAGTTACTGGTAATCGTTTGAAGCGTATCAAGTGTTTGCATAGCCTGCAACTGGCGAATAGGAGAAGATCCGGCATAAGCAAGTAGCGTTTGTAATTGTTCTTTTTCAGGCATCGAAGAAAGTTGTTGAATGATAGTATCGGTAAGTGCTTGCTGTAAAAGAGCAATAGCAGGTGAATTTTTTATCCCCGAAGAATTTTGTATTTCATTCAAAACATCAATTGTATGCAAGCTGTCAACCGGGCTTTGTATGGATGAACTGATAAAAGTCGGCAGAATACTAACATTATTTGAATGATTTAATACTGCATTAAGAATAGTCCCTGTTTCAGCAAGCTGTTTTTGTCTGATAGCATCAATCGCCAATGCAATTCTATTGTTATTGATATTTTCCGATGCAAGCATCAGTAATTGTTCTACCATCAACGAATTACTCATCCCATCAAAGAGAGGAACCGTTCCATTTGGCTCGTTGTCAAGAGATAATTGTACTAGTTTTCCTGCCGAACTAATTAAACTCGTTGCGTTACTGAAATTAGTAACGGTTAATTGGTCATCATCCGAAGCTTTATTTTTTTGCAAAAGCAATAATCCTTCAAGTGATTTATCATTAGCTTGCGTCATATAGTTATATGTCTCTTGTAATGGGTTAAAGGTAAACATATCGCTCATCTGGTCATTAAAATTTTTTACCATATATAGTGGATTATCAGGTAAAATTTGCGGGTATGATGCAGATAATGGAAAAGATGGGTCATTCACAATCGGTGGATCAACTGCGGGATCAAGACTAAATCCATTTGGTGTTATCCCACCATTGAGAGAAACAGGTTGTGGAGGGATAGAAATATTCAATGGAAGATTGTCAGGATTAATCGATACATTTGGTAGTTGAATACTTGGCACCTGAGCATTGGGCGCAACATTCCCAACAGTAATAAGACTATTTCTTTCATTAACAGTTCCTGTCGGTTCTGGTGTTACCACAACGGTTGTTGTCGTTGTTGTTTGAGAAGACGATCCTGTCGGTTCTGAAACAGGTGTCGTTTGGTTTTGCGGCACATACACAATCATGGGTTCCAAACTCGATCCGGATCCTCCGGCAGTTGTTGAAGAAGATGTCGTTCCATTCACTGGGGAGCCCACAGCACTAAGAGGAATTTCATCTGACGAACCAGGTCCCAACACCCCGCTCATTGTCGCGTTATATCCAAGCAAATTATAAAAAGGCAACTCTGCACTTTTCTGTACAGGAGAAGGTTCTCGATCAAGAAAATAAATAAGTAAACTCGCGAGAAGATAAATAAGCCCGGCACCTCCGATAATACCCAACGTTCCAAGAAAAATATTTCGTCCCGTATGAGAAACAGCTGCTGTGCTAGCAGGTGCAGTTGATGGAACTGATGTTTTCGCCATACTGTTATTATGTGTATGGCTAATTAAATATTCATTAAAACTTTCATTTACTTACTATCACGATTATTGCCAAAAGTGCCATACCAAAATCTTCTATAAGCGCAACTTTTGTCAACGGCACTTTAAGAAACGTTCCGAGACATGCGCATTGAAATTTTTCATGCTTCATCAGTTTTGTTATTACACCTATCCCGCTAAATAGCATTACAATTATTTCCAGAATAAGAACTATTTTTATTTGAAAATTGAGTATCATCGCTAATGCAAAAAATAATTCGATAAAAGGATAAACATATCCGTATTCATACACTTTTTGTGCCAGGAGATCATATGTAGAATAGCCTTGGGCAAAACCTGATAAATCAATCAACTTGAATCCGGAAAAAACCAAAAAGAAACCTATCATAAAAGTGGACAATAATGTTTTAAGAGAAAATCCGGCGGAAAATGAAACAGCAAATGAAGTTAATAAAATAAGTGCAATAATTATTATTAAAGGTTTATAACTCGAGTCTGATTCCTTTTTTGATTCAATCGATCTTTTCAGAATCAACTGCATGCCACATTTTGAACATTTGCCAGGACTTTTTGCAATTATTTCCGGATGCATTGAACAGGTGTAAATCATATAAACTATTATACTACGATTCGAATTCAAGGAATCTGTTCAATCCAGTACTTAAGTTTTCTTCGCAATATCATAGTTCATATGCTATGATGTTTTCCCTATGAACATAGAACAGATCCGCAAAATTATCCATGTTGATATGGACGCGTTTTATGCCTCAGTTGAACAACGAGATAACAAAAAATTGAGAGGAAAACCACTTGTTGTTGGATATACTTCAAAACGCGGAGTTGTAGCTGCAGCAAGTTACGAAGCACGTTCTTTTGGAATTCATTCTGCTATGCCTTTAGTTACTGCAATGAAATTATGTCCAACAGTAATTGTAATTTCTCCTCGATTTGACGTTTATCGAAAAGTGTCAAAACAAATTCATGAAATCTTTGCGGGTTATACAGATTTGATTGAACCTTTGGCTTTAGATGAAGCATATCTGGATGTTACTAAAAATAAAAAAAATATTCCTACTGCGTGGAAGACTGCAAAAAGTATTCGTGCAGAAATATTGAGAGAAACTGGCCTTACTGCATCAGCCGGTGTTTCTTATAATAAATTTCTGGCTAAATTAGCTTCTGAAGAAAATAAACCCAACGGCCAATTCGCAATTATTCCAGACATGGGGGAATCTTTTATTGAAAATTTGCCTATATCTAGATTCTATGGGATAGGACCAGTAACCACAGAAAAAATGAAAAAATTAGGGATATACTCTGGTGCTGACTTAAAGACTCGTTCCAAAGATGAATTAATAAAATATTTTGGAAAACTTGGCCTTTGGTATTACGATATTGCAAGGGGACAAGACAATAGAATAGTGGATCCAAATCGTGAACGAAAATCCTTAAGTTCTGAAACGACTTTTGAGGAAGATGTTATTGACCAAACTGTGATTGAGAACGGCATTATTTCAATGGCAAACGCAGTATGGAAATGGTGTGAGAATAATGGAGAACGTGGTCGGACTGTAACAATAAAAATTAAATGGGCAGACTTTAAACAATCAACTAAGAGCAAATCATTCAAAGACATAATTAAAAGTCGTAATCAAATTCAGGAAATCTCTCTCGATTTAATCAGATCAGTATTCCCTCTGCAAAAAAGTATACGACTCGTTGGTGTAACTTTGTCAAAATTTACCAAATGATAATTCAATTTTTATAGCTCAATTTTCGCAATAGCAACTATATAGTGCGGTAAATATCTCTTTTTTTCAAAAGCGATATATCTCTCGTGCCAACTAGGTAAGAATTTATTATTAAAATTATATAAATTATTTGTTTTATACACATGACTGAGTACTTTATAAAATAATATAAAAAACAGCCTATGTGCAGGTTTCTGAATATCTGCTAATGTGTGATGGAATGTTGCGAAGTTAAGACTTATTTTATTAATTCCCCGCGCTTTAAAATATTCGAATGATTGGATTAACAAAAATTCTGTAAGACCATTAGGAATATTTTTCTTTGTACGCAAAGCATCCAAAGACAAACCATTTGTTGCATATACAGGGACAAAGGTGAGATAACCAATCACCATTTCATCCTGCAATGCAAGCACAATTTCACAATCAGGATCCAGTTCATTAGGTATTCTTCCTAATGTCATGGTAAATCTTTTTTCTTTACTTCCTTTTTCCTGAAGCCATTCGTTAGATATAATTTGAAGTTGATTAAGATAGTATGATGGAATATCTTTGCGTTTATATATACGACATATGATTTTTTGATTAAGGATATATCGTTCAGCTCGTCTTACTTTTTTCTTCAATAAATCTTTTTTAAAATCTGCAAGATTAATAACTGCTTCTTTACCAATATGTAAATGTTCGTGTCCTATTTCAAGTAAATTTTGTAATGTTTCATAATTTACTGCCAGGAAACAACTACGAAGCTTCGCACCTTTCACAAAATAGTCGAATTCTTTTAAAAGAAGTGAGGTTTCATGTGCCGGACCTATCGGATCTCCACTTACAATTGCAATTTTCCCTCTAATTGTATAGGAAAGGAAAGATTGCCCGGTCGAAGAAAAGAAAAAAAGCTTTTTATCATGAAGCGCGAAATAAGAAAGAGAGTCCTTACCGTAGCTCTCAAGTAATGCCTGAGCCGCATTTATATTTTTAACAATTTTTGTCATAACCTTAATTATATCCTATTTCTTTTTGATATAGTGCTTTCCCGCACGATATGCTATCCAGAAGGCCATAAAAGCCATAGGTATTTCAATAACTATTGCAGAAGATAAAGACAACAAATATTCTCCTCCTTGTTTAGCTGTTAAACAATCAAACCAAGCATCAATAAGTAATAATATGCCGGCCGCAGAGGCAGGGATAATAACCCAGCCTGATTTTCGCAAGCCTAATAATGCTGTCAAACCAAGTGACAATACCAAGCCGAAATCAAAACCACTCCAAGCCAAATTCCAATTTCTGGCAAGATGCTTATACGGCAAGGACTGCCAAAGCAATATTGACCAGGGGACAAGAAGAAATGCTGCTACTGCAAAAAATTTAAATAAGCCTCGAGGAAGAAATAATTGATTGCTTTTAAGATGATTTCTGGTTACTTTTAACATGGCAGTAATAAATAAACACCAATTTTAGGATAAACCCAAGATAAAAAGCTTATAAATAAAGTATATCATTTTGAGACTTAGAAAGTTTTTAAAAGTAAATTGAAACGAAATTTTATAGGTGGATTTGTTTTATAGAAATTAAACTTTTCTGCATTTTCATCCAACCAATCGGAACGTTCTACAAAGATAATTCTTGCTTAAGTTGCTCCACATCATAAAATTGAACTGTATGCATTCCTGCATTCCTGGCAGAAATGATATTTTTATCCCAATCGTCAATAAAAATAATTGAGGCAGGGTCAACATTCAAATCCGTTAGAACATAATCAAAAATCTCCTTATCAGGCTTTGCAATTCCTATTTTCGCCGAATTGTATATTTTTTCAAATATATCAGACAGTAAAAATTTATTTTTTTTATCTTCCATTCCTTCTTTTGATTCGTTAGAAAGAATCATTACTCTATGTCCATTCTTTTTTAGATTTTTGGCTAAATCCAGCATATTATTATCAATCCAAATTTTTTCTCTGTGTAAATTTCTCATCTCTTCTGTCGTAATGGGGTTCTGTGCTTTTTCAATAATTGCTTGATGATAATCAGATAAGTCTTTTTTGCCAATTTTTAATTGATTCCAATAATTGTCAAAAACACTTTGGCAACACTGTTAAATAACCTTTACAAAGGGTTGTTCAAGGTGTCATACTCATGTTAGGATGAATCAATGGACTACTGCCTCAGTCTATCCACTCATGAGAAAAAAGTTGAATGAACGAGATCGAAGGATATATTTTGCCACAGAAGCACTTCGTATCGGACATGGAGGGATTTCTCAAATAGCAAAAGCCTCAGGAGTATCACGAGTTACGATTACGCATGGGATAGAAGAATTAGAGAGAGGAACTGTTGTTGAAGGTCGTATTCGTCATAAAGGCGGAGGGAGAAAAAAGATAACCAATAGATATCCAGAGATCAAACAAGAATTGTCACTCCTTACCCATGCAAAAGGAGATCCAATGAAAAGGCTTTTATGGACAACAAAAAGTATCGTGAAATTGGCAGAGGAATTGGAGAAGAAACAATATCAGCTCCATCCAGTAACCATTATGCATATACTCCATCAAATGGGATATTCGCTCAAGCCAAATAAGAAGAATATTGAAGGAGAGTCACATGAGGATCGTGACTTACAGTTTCAACACATTAACAAGCAATGCGAAATATTTGAAGGGAATAATAATCCAATCATTTCAGTTGACTGTAAGAAGAAAGAAAAACCGGGTAACTTCAAAAATAATGGACAGGAGTGGACAGAAAAAGGGAAAAAGGATGAGACACAAGTCAATGCCTATGATTTTTTTTCTTTGGCGGATGGGAATGTTGCTCCCTATGGGGTCTATGATGTACTAAAGAAGAAAGGGTTTGTGAATGTTGGCATTGATCACGATACGGCTGTTTTTGCTGTAGAATCAATCAGAAGATGGTGGAATACCTCTGGTCATCAGATGTACCCGCATGCCACAGCAATACTGATTACTGCAGACGGTGGAGGATCAAATGGAGTAAGAAACAAATTGTTTAAAAAGGAACTCCAGAAATTAGTAAATGAGATACAAATTCCAATAACATTATGTCATTATCCGCCAGCGACATCCAAGTGGAATGTGATTGAACATCAACTTTTTTCTTTCATTTCAATCAATTGGCGGGCGAAACCATTAACTTCACTTGCGGTAGTACTTGAGCTTATCTCTCACACCACAACAAAATCAGGGCTTACCGTAACAGCGATGGCTGACATGAACAAATATCAGACAGGAATAAAAATATCTAATGAAGAGATAGAACAACTGAATATCTTACGTAACAATTTTCATGGTGAATGGAATTACACAATCAATCCACAATTATCTCCTACTCTGTAAATATTATTTTGCAGTGTCCCCTTAGTAATTCTTCTTTGCTTAAACCTGTTCTTTCTACAACTTCTTTATCTATTGCTAGAACATTAGTTTCTGAACCAAGAACTTTTCCAAAATCAAAAAGAATTATTTTTTTCATATAAGTAGTATACCAGTTTGAAGCTGATTTTTTAAAGATTGAAGGCTAGGTATCAAGATTTTTTTAATACACGAGGGTATATCAACGAAATTAATTAACCATGCAAGGCTTATCATTTGGTTTTCGACACATATTTGCCCCTGCTGCGTCTGATATTTGAAACTCAATATATGAACCAGGATTCCCGTTAAGTTCTACACTATAACCTGTACGGATGATTTTATCATTACCACCAGTTACTTTCCCTTTAAGTACTTTATTCTTTATATAGCCTTTTGTAGTAAATTGTATCGTTGCGTTTATAGGACATGCGCTATTATTTTTACATGGTATTATACCTTTTGTGCTTCTTCTCACTACAGCAACTCCCGTCGTAGCGTTAAATGACATTTGCCCTCCTAGCGGATAAGAATACCACATACCACTATATGGAGAAAAATCTGACGAGTTCGCAGAAGCAACTTTTGGTAATAATAATAATGAAGCGAAAACTGTTACTGTTAATACACTTCTGATCATTTTAATTTTTTTCATATTTCTCTATATATAAATGCATAATAAACTAATACTTTATATATATCTGATGCTATATGTAGCATAACTATAGTTCAGTTGTCAAGCTTGTGTTATGTAACTATTCAGTTGTTTCCTAAATAAGGTATAATTCTATTTGAAAAATGACAATTCAAATAGCAAAAACAGATACAGAAATTAAACAATGTTTTCCTGTTATGGTGCAGCTTCGTCCCACACTGACTGAAGATGCATTTCTTGATCAAGTAAAACGTCAACAACAATCAGGTTATCTTCTCGTTTTTTTAACAGATAATAATCAGGTTAAGACGGTAGCTGGATTCCGAATCTCAGAATCCTTATCATGGAAGAAATTTCTTTATGTGGATGATTTTATTACTGATGCTGATAGTCGTTCAAATGGCTATGGTGATAAAATGTTTGACTGGTTAGTGGCATATGCCAAGTCGCAACAATGTAATCAATTACATCTTGACTCAGGAGTACAACGTTTTGAAGCACACAGATTTTATTTGCGAAAACGAATGTATATTTACGCTCATCATTTTACAATGCAGCTTGATGAAGGATGAGTTTTGAGAGTGTTTGAGGAAGTGGCTTCTTTTTCATTTGAAGTGTTTTGATAATGCTCATATTAATTGCATGGATTTTAGCACCATTGTTACTTCGTGACCCTCCTGATATTTTTCTTGTTACAACCATTGGTCTGATTACTCTTTCTGCTATGTTGTTAGTTAAGGGAACATTTTCATAGAGGAGGGCTGTCAATAAATTCTTGTTCTGGGAATCAATTCTGTGTTGAATTCGTTGTGCATCTTCTGCAGTAAATACAGTATTACTTATTGATAGTAGTTGTGCTAAAAGTTCATTGTATATTTTTTGCCTTTGTTCTTTGATAAATGGTTTTGCTGTCTCTTCTCTGAGATTAAGGTATAGCAGTTTGAGCTGTTGATGCAGCTGCTTCATCTCAACGGATGCAGTTTTTTGTGTCACTTCTTTATGACTTTCTCTAAGCATATGTGCCCAGCAGGATTGATGCACAAACGGCAACTTTTTGTATCCCGCATAGTCATCCCTGACTAAAACATCTTCCGGATGACAGTTTTTGAGTATTCTCTCTGGTACTCCTTTTCCCCGTGTTTCTTCTATTGTGTAGTATACGGCATCTTCTTTCAAAAATGCCCAACACCAATTGTTTATTCCATTTACCCGCCAGCCTGTTTCATCTGCGTGTTTCACTGGTGCTGCTCGCACCTCTTTGAGAATTTGGTGGTAGGGTTTACCAAAATACTGACTCGTTTTTCTCAAAAACAATACCAGTGTTCCACAACTGACATGCAGATCATAGGTTGTCTTGAGCATGGTGACAATAATATTGAGTGGTAACCTACACAGATATTTCCAGATAAGGACTTGCATGAGAACATTGAGCCCTAATCTACTGCCAGGAATCACCCCATCAGGTGTGACAGATGTCTCTTTCTTGCAGGTTTTGCACCATTGTCTCTCAACTTCATAACGAGTAACAATTGTTTGCTGTTTTTGAAGAGCAGGAATATCTTCAACAGTATGGATTACCGTAGCCCGTGATCTATTTAGCTTCCCATTGCAGGTAGGGCACTGGTTGGCAAAAACATGCAGGAATGTATCTATTCGTACAGGAGATTTTCTTCCATACCCTTTGTGTCCAAACTGTCCTCCTTGTTTCTTTTTTGGTTGTGATCCGAACAATGCTTCTTGTTCATTTGTAACGTCTTTTCTCCGGTTTGCTTTAAATACCATATCCCGGTAGGTATCCCGTTGTTTTTTTACTTTCTCTAATTCTTCCTGGAGCTCTTGTATCGTTTTTTGCTGCTCTTCATATTTTTTCTGCCACTCGTTTGTTTTCTCTTCAGCTTCTTCCCGTCTTGTCCGTTGTGTGGCAAGATGCCGTTTTAATGCTGCATTGACAACGCTTAGTTTCCGCTTCTCCTCATCCAGTCCTTTATACAAAACATAATTTGCCATAGGATATTTATCCTACTCATATTTGGCATGAAATTGCAAATTGTCGAATTTAACTGAATAGTTACTGTGTTATGTCGAGCAGGGGATTACAGTCCTCCCATTACAACTAAAAAATCAAAACTGTTTGCATCTTCGGGAGAAGTTTCGTCTATTAATCTATTTTTTGCTATTACTCTTACTGATGCGGCTTCAGCATCAAATTTAGCAGGAAGTGCGATTACTTCAAATTTGAAAATGTTTAACAAACTTTCCAGGTTAGTTAAATTCTCAAGAATTAAAATTTCTTTCGCAAGTAAAATTCGATGAATTTTATTATAAGGTGCAGTATCCGGACCTGAAGCATCAGTCCCGATGAATTTAATAGCAAGTTCTACCAATTTTTGTGCTAAATCTTCAGTAAGCACGGGATAATTTTCAAAATAATTGGCACTACGAAAATCCTTACCAAAACCAGTATAAAACAATACACAATCACCGGCTTTTATATCTTTATCATTTAGTACATCTGCTTCAATCTCAGATTTACTCCTCACATCTATAACGTGTCCATTGGCAATAAATTGTTCAGGATAGATTTCTGACAATTTTTTCCCATCTTTCACCATATGCAAAGGACCATCCATGTATATGCCTGCATGCTCCCTGTATTGACTGCATAATGGACAATTTCGTTTTCTTCATCTACAAATTCCTGTAAGGCTGGTGGTCTGTCTCCGGGAAAAACCGGCATTTGATTGGTAAACAAATGGGTTAAATCGATTATTTTCTTTTAATCAAAAATAACATGCGTTTAAATACTATACCTCTTTATAACGAAAACACTGTACTTGATGGTCATTTACCATACCAACTGCCTGCATAAACGCATAACAAATAGTCGGACCAACGAATTTAAATCCTCTTTTAAGTAAATCTTTACTCATTGCCTCTGCTTCTTTTGTTTTTGTCGGGTAATCTTTAAGGTGTTTAAAAGAATGATTTACCGGTTTGTTGTCTATAAATTGCCAAATATATTTATCAAAACTACCAAATTCTTTCTGTATTACGAGAAATGCTTTTGCATTTAGAATAGTTGCCGCAATTTTTAGTTTGTTTCTGATTATCCCACTATCGGCGAGAAGCGAATTTATTTTCCTGCTATCATAGTCAGCAATTTTTTGAGCGTTAAATAATTCAAAGGCTTTTCGATAATTCTCTCTTTTTTTAAGTATTGTAGTCCAGGAAAGTCCTGCTTGAGCTCCTTCAAGAATCAAGAATTCAAAAAGTTCTCCATCGGCATGAACCGGGACACCCCATTCTCTATCATGATAGGAAATCATAAGAGGGTCATTTCCCACCCAATCACATCTATTTTTCTTTACCATTGTTTTTGATTATTTCACATCATAAACAAAATGAAAAGGACAGCCTAAACGAAAATTTTTCGGATTAAATTCTGTTTGCTGACAAACCTTGAGGATTGTGGTGAACAAAATTATTTTAGAACAGATTTTATCCTTCTGCGCCTTCTGTTGAGATTACATCTTTAAGTTTTTCGGTTTTAGATGGGTAGAATTTTATAGCAATTATTGTGGGTAAAATGGCTGAGAGGATAACAGCGGTAATTAGAAGCGAGAATTGTTGAATGGTAATAATATGATTATTCAATCCATACAGAGAGGAAATTGTACCGAAAGTAAGCCCAGTACTCATAAGAAGCGTTGTAAACATACTATTCGCTCCATGATATTTTTTTGCAAACGGATACACACCAATAAATTTGGTTATCAATTTCAAAAAAAGAAGGGCAATAAATACTCCTAATCCAGCTAAAACAAATCGTAAATCAACATTAAGTCCTCCCTGAAAGAAGAAAAATGGTGTTACCATAGCAAATGCAACTGTTCTCATTTTCTTTCTCAGAGCTTCATTTTTTGTCAAGAAAGGAGAAAGTAACAACCCCAGGAAAAAAACAGGAAGTCCTTGTTGATTATTGCCAGTACTGCCAAGCCATTCAAGGATAAAAAGACAAAGAAATAAAAACTTTAATTCAGGTTCGACAACTTTATTACCAAATTTTTTTACAATCATTGGATACAATTTTGGCAAACCAATAAGAATAACGAGTGATGCAATAATAAACCAGAATGTGTACGAATTCACATGAAGAAATAAAAGTGTTAAGAAAATAGCAGTTAAAGCGTCTTCTACAAATGTTGCTGCCATAAGTCGTTTACCAAAGTTAGTTGACGACAAACCTGTTTCAACAAGAACAGAATAGACAACTGCAAGTGATGTTGTAGAAAGCGCGAGAGCTGTGATTTCCGATGC
>Ga0359897_10108_pt1 | contig 16655 bp, 9 predicted proteins | sample SorcelJu500001C4_4_FD_206068 | JGI IMG/M metagenome (GOLD analysis project Ga0359897, IMG submission 206068) | Enriched cells from Trout Bog Lake Hypolimnion, Wisconsin, USA - BChl from Trout Bog BchlTB.July23.5000.01.C4 | ecosystem: Environmental > Aquatic > Freshwater > Lake >... | reverse complement strand
GAATACCACTCTGTTGTGGAACAAGGAGGGCATGAATGGTATATGAATAATGGCACAGGCTACCAGCCCGGTACCGAATTTGATGTCACCCGTCCGGTTGAAGGACTTGACATGCAGAAAGTTTGTGATTATGCAAAATCCAAAGGGGTCATGATCCGCGTATGGGTCCACTGGGCTGCATTATACCCAAAACTTGAAGAGGCATTCATCCAATTTCAGAAATGGGGCATCAGGGGCCTAATGGTCGATTTCATGGACCGTGACGACCAGCAAATGGTCAATATTCAAACCGAGATACTTCAAAGGGCAGCCGTTCACCATTTGCACATACAATTTCATGGAGCTTACAAACCTACCGGTTTACACCGAACCTATCCCAATGAATTTACCCGTGAGGGGACACTGAATTATGAAGTGAATAAATGGGAGAAAAAAATAACACCTGACCACGACCTGAATGTTATTTTCACCCGTTTACTTGCCGGCGCCACCGATTATCATCTGGGCGGATTCAGGGCTGTGCCTGATGATCAATTTATTGCACGGAATATCAAACCCGTAATGCTTGGGACCCGTTGCCATATGCTGGCAATGTATGTCGTACTGGAAAGCTATTTGGGAATGGTTTGCGATTCCCCGGATGCCTATGAGAATCAACCTGGATTTGAATTTCTAAAGCGAATTCCCACAATCTGGGACGAAACCAAAGTCCTGAACGCCGAAGTTTCAAAATATATTACTTTCGCCCGGCGAAAGAATTCGGATTGGTACATTGGGACCGTAACGAACCATGAACCAAGAGTGGTAACAGTATCTTTAGCCTTTCTTAAAGCAGGCAGTTACCTTGCTGAAATTTATACCGACAGCCCCGACTGTAAAAGTAATCCGAACCTGCTGATCAAAGAAATAAAAACTGTAACCCCCAACGATAAACTAAACCTCCGCCTTGCCGCAGGGGGCGGAGAAGTTATCTATCTTCATCAAAAATAAAATATTGCGTTATGAGACTAAATTACATTTCACTGATTCTGTTCCTTACCTGGTTTACGAGTTGTAAAAGCCAGACAGATAAACCGGACTACCAAATCCACAGCGTTCCATTCAACGAGGTGAAAATCAGCGACCATTTCTGGTTGCCAAAGATAGAGACTACGCGGGAAGTAACTATTCCGGCCTCATTCGCCAAATGTGAGGAGACAGGTCGGGTTGCCAATTTTGTAAAAGCCGCTGAAAAGAAAGGGAAGTTTGGCACCACCTTCCCATTTGACGATACCGATATCTATAAAATTATTGAAGGTGCTTCCTATTCAATGAGCGTCCACCCGGATCCCAAACTTGACCGTTACGTGGATAGCCTGATTGTCATCATCGGCAAGGCTCAGGAGGCCGATGGCTATCTCTACACGGCAAGAACGATCGATCCTGTGCATCCTCATGCCTGGTCAGGAAATGAGCGCTGGGTGAATGAATCCATACTAAGTCATGAACTATACAATTCAGGGCATCTGTTTGAGGCTGCATCTGCCCATTTCCAGTCTACCGGCAAGCGGAATTTCCTTGATATCGCCCTAAAAAATGCCGATCTGCTGAGTCAGGTATTTACACCCGGGAAACGGAATGATGCACCCGGCCATGAAATTGTGGAGATGGGTCTTGTAAAGCTCTATCGCCTTACCGGTGAGGAAAAATATCTTTCCCTGGCAAAATATTTTATCGATTGCCGCGGTAAGGAGAATAATCCAAAGAATGCCTATTCCCAGAACCATAAACCGCTGATTCAGCAGGATGAAGCTGTAGGACACGCCGTTCGTGCGGGTTACCTCTATTCGGGAGTGGCCGATGTTGCAGCCCTCACGGGTAATGCAGCCTACATTTCTGCCATCGACAAGATCTGGGGAAATATGGTTTCTAAGAAGCTTTACATCACCGGAGGTATCGGAGCCCGGCATGACGGAGAAGCTTTTGGAGACAATTACGAACTGCCCAATTTGACTGCCTATAATGAAACTTGTGCCGCAATTGCCAATGTTTACTGGAATTATCGTATGTTTTTGTTGCATGGCGACTCCAAATACATCGATGTCCTCGAAAGGAGTCTTTACAATGGTGTGATTTCAGGAATCGGCCTTGACGGAAAAACTTTTTTCTACCCCAATCCGCTGGAATGCGATCTTACGTATAAATTTAACAGTGACGGCACGCTTGATCGTCAGCCCTGGTTTGATTGCTCCTGTTGTCCAACCAACATGTGCCGGTTTCTCCCTTCGGTTCCGGGCTATATTTATGCCCAAAGCGATAATAAGCTGTATGTAAACCTGTTTGTAACCAGCTCATCCAAAATTGTGCTGACCGGAAATCAGGTTACCCTCACCCAGGAAACCCAATATCCGTGGGATGGAAATGTGAAGATATCGGTTTCTCCCGAAAAGACCGGGAAATTTGCCCTTTGTTTGCGGATCCCCGGATGGGCTGAAAACCAACCGGTCCCAGGCGATTTATATGCCTATTCCAAACCTCAGAACGATTCAGTTTCCATAAAAATTAACGGAAAGAAGATTTCCTTCCTGACAGAAAAAGGTTATGCTCTCCTGGACCGTGAATGGAACAAGCAGGATGTTGTAAATTTATCGCTTCCAATGGGTATTCGCCAGGTTATTGCCAATAAGCAGGTCAAAGATGATCTTGGGAAAGTCGCCCTGGAACGGGGACCGATCGTTTATTGTCTTGAGGCGGCCGACAATAAGAATATCAATGATTTGTACCTCTCAGCCAATAGTGAAACAGTAAACGGCTTCAAGCCTGAATTACTGGGTGGCATTGAAACGATTTCAGGTCAGGAAAGTAATCAGAAAGAGGGGTTTACTGCAATTCCTTATTTTGCCTGGAATAATCGGGGAATCAACCAGATGAAAGTCTGGATACCGTTGAAATAAATTCATTTGATCATCAAATTAATTCAAGACGTTAGTTATAAAGCTGTCGCTATATTAGAATGAGAAATCTGATACCGGTAAAGTTCATAAGCCTATTCTGCCTGTTCTTAAGCCTGAATGCATTTTCACAGGAACAGATTATTTCGGTAGATGTCACCAAACCTGTTGCCCCCGTTCAGCCAACCATGTGGGGAATATTTTTTGAGGACATCAATTTTGCCGCCGACGGTGGCATATACGCAGAACTGGTTAAAAACCGTTCATTTGAGTTCCTCAAACCGCTGATGGGGTGGAAAATTATGAAACCTGATACGACAACCGGGGTTTTAATCCTGAATCAAAGTGAGACGAACCCTTTGAATCCGCGCTATGCAAGGATTTCTATTGCCCCCGGTGAACCATCCTTTGGATTGTCGAACGAGGGATTCCGCGGTATGGGTATCCGGCAAGGGATAACCTACCACTTTTCTGTTCTCGCCCGCCAAAAGGGGAAAAGCAAACTGAAAATGCGCATTGAACTGGTAAATCCCCAGGGCGCAGTAATCGGCTCTTCCAGTCTGTTACCCGATTCAGAATCGTGGAAGAGATGTCAGGTTAGTTTTGAGGCGACCGCAACAGAAAAAAAAGCAAAATTAAATATCTGGTTTGAAGGTGAAGGGGATCTTGATCTCGATATGATTTCACTCTTTCCCGGTGACACCTGGAAAAACCGTCCGGGTGGATTGCGTGCCGATCTCGTTCAACTACTTGCCGATTTAAAACCGGGGTTTATCCGTTTTCCGGGAGGATGCATTGTTGAAGGGAGGGAACTGGAGACACGCTATCAGTGGAAAAAAACTATCGGAAACATCGATGATCGCAAATTAATCATCAACCGCTGGAATACAGAATTTAAACGTCGTGACACCCCTGACTATTTTCAATCCTTTGGAATGGGATTCTTCGAATATTTTCAATTGGCTGAGGATATGGGAGCTGAACCGCTCCCGATTTTAAGCTGTGGTCTAGCATGTCAGTACAACACGGCGGAGGCAGTGCCATTGGATCAGCTGGATCCCTATATTCAGGATGCGCTTGATCTGATAGAGTTCGCCAACGGACCGGCCGATTCCAAATGGGGGAAAATCCGGGCTCAGATGGGGCATCCAATGCCATTTAACCTGAAGATGATCGGAGTTGGAAATGAACAGTGGGGACCTCAGTATATCGAGCGGTATACGGTTTTTGCAAAGGCAATTACCGAAAAATATCCTTTAGTCAAAATTGTATCCAGCGCAGGTCCTGCCCCCAATGGGAAGAATTTCGAATATGCTTCCGCAGAACTGAAAAAGCTAAATGCACAGATTGTTGATGAACATTATTATGCCAAACCAGAATGGTTCCTGGAAAATGCCACCCGTTACGATAATTACGACCGGAACAGCTACAAGGTTTTCGCGGGGGAATATGCAGCTCATGGAGCCAAAACCGGAAATCCCCAGTCTCATAATCACTGGAAATGCGCCCTTTCCGAAGCCGCATTTATGACCGGTCTGGAGCGTAATGCTGCAGTAGTTCAGCTTTGTTCCTACGCCCCGCTCTTTGCCCATGTCGAGGGGTGGCAATGGACTCCCGACCTCATCTGGTTCGACAACCTGCAATCCTTCGGAACGGTCAACTATTATGTTCAAAAATTGTTTTCCAATAATAAGGGGACAGAAGTTTTGCCAATGTTAATGGACAACAAACCGCTCTATGGTCAGGAAGGGCTATATGGCTCAGCCACCTTCGATCAGAATTCTCGCGAAATCATACTGAAACTGGTTAATTCAAAAAGTGAACCTCAGTCGTTAAAAGTAGTTCTTGACGGAACAAAGAAACTGGTTAAAAAAGCCAGAATGATTACGATGCAAAGCGATAGCCTTTCTACTTTCAATTCGTTGGAACATCCCATGTTACTCACACCTGTTGAAAATGAATTGGTATTGAAAGGGAAAACAGTCAATCAGGTACTTGCAGGTTATTCGTTTACGGTTATAAAAATAAAACAAGAATAAAAACTGTTAATTTTAATTTTCAGTCGTGTCAGGGATTAGATATGGGTAGAAAACAATTAAATATTGAAGGTTTCGTCCCGTACGGGACGAGATATTTTGTGACAAATTACCCTCCTACCCATATTTAATGCCTACGGCACAATCTTAAGAAAAAGAATTACTCCTGAATAAAAACGAACTCGAAAGTTTAACAGTTTCCAGATCTTCTTTAAAAACGTGGGCGAGTAACTTTTAAGAACTTGAAAAGTCACCCGCCCACTATAGACTATTCAATTTTCAAAACAAAACCTCCGGCCGGCTTAATCTTCAAATTTATCTTCCCCCCTTTTTTGATTTTTATATCCGATTTTGAAAAAGAACGGTTTGTATCGCCATCGGTATAAAGGGTCACATTCGAATTTCCTGAAATAAAGGGCACGGTGAAGCTGATATTCTTTTCGGAATTCTCGCCGTTTATCCCTGCGACATACCAGGTATTGCCCGATTTACGGGCTAAGACCACATATTTTCCCGGGAAACCGTCAATAAACCGGGTGTCGTCCCAGTGGGTCGGAACGGAACTCATATATTCCCGGATATATTCGGGCACTTTTGCCATCCCTTCGGGACTTTCGGCCCAATGCTGTATTCCAGACTGGAAAACAACCGAAAGGGCAAGTTCAAAAGCGCTGGATGTTTTCCGCTGCAAACCCGGAACCTCGGTAAGGTTAACCGGAGTAAAATCCATTGGACTGAAAACATTCCGTGTAAAAGGGAGCATACAGCAATGATTGGCCTCCAGATCAGCCCATTTTTGATCAAAAGTTACATTCTCAAATCCTCTCACCGCTTCCATGGTCACTAAATTGGGATAACTCCTTTGCCAGCCCTTGGGATAGGTTGCCCCGTGAAAGTTCACTATTAATTTATATTTCAGGGCATCCTGCAGGATGTCATTGTAATATTTCATCATCGACTGACCATCTCCGCCAAAAAAATCTACCTTAATTCCCCTGATGCCCATTTCGCTGATCCGCTTAAATTCAGCTTCTCGGTTCAGCTTAAATAGTAACCGGTCCTTGGGATGATAAGCCACACTGTTCCAGCTGCCTGCTGAATTATACCAAAGAAGCAGGCCGACTCCCTTTGCGGCGGCATAATCGGCCAGTTCCTTGATTTTTTCGTAACCAATGGTGGTATCCCAATCAACATCAATCAGGCAATATTCCCACTTCATTGCAGCAGACCAATCAATGTATTCCTTTTGAACGGGATAGGTTATCGACTCGTCCTTTTTCATGATCCAGCTCCACGAAGCCCTTCCCGGTTTTACAAACGAATAGTCAGCCTCTTTTGCAGGGATGGCAAGATCTGTTTCAAGTGTTGACTCCATTAATGTTTTGAGTCCGTCGCTGATGACAATAATCCGCCACGGGGTAAGCCACGGAGTTTTGGATTCCGGGAAAAGCGGAGCGAGCGGTGATGTCCTCTCCCCCTCCTGGGGAAACCTGATTTTGTAATTTCCATTTTCGGATAATTGCTGAAGACGGGCTCCGCAGTAGGTCCCATCCAAACCTGTTTCAGTCAAAAGTATCCAGGTATTATCCTTTTTAAACAACGCCGGGAATACCCATCCCGCTGAGTAGGGTGAGGGCTTTCCGATCTCCTCTCCCTGAAAGTAATAATCCTCATAGGAGGGTTGCGAATTGCACCATCCCATATAAACATCGGGGCAGGGACTCATGTAAATTTTACTCCCCGTTGTTAACCGGAAGGATGAGTTTTCCTCAACAATTTTCCGTGTTTCAGTGGATTTCTCCGGAAGAAAATACCGAAATGCCACTCCGTCATCAGAAACCCTGAATATCATATCGATGGGTTCCTTCATGGAATTTAGGAACCGGACGGTTTGTTCATTTCCAAGGTAGGAACACTGTTTTCTTTTCCCCGAAATCAGCTGGTAATCATCCTGTACAGATTTTATGGTTGACACCGATTCGATTTTGAGTCCTTGGGTAAAATTGGCATCTGAAAGCCGGATACCAAGACCGGACTGGCCGATAACCTGGGCTCCGTTGAAATCTATGGAATAGACAGGAGTTCCGTCGGCAACCAGATTAAACTTTAATTCGATTTTGCCATTCGGGCTGCTAAGTTTATAAACGGACTCCTGCGCGAATAAACTGTGGATGCTGAATAACAGGATCAAAAGGATCGATGTGTGCTTCATTTATGACCTTTATTTGACGACACCGAATTTTAAAATAGTCGTCGTATGATATGTTTCACCCGGTTTCAGAATGGCTGTCGGGAAAGCAGGATGATTGGGGGAATCGGGGAAATGCTGCGTTTCAAGGCATAAGGCTGAATACTGGGTATAAACTCTGCCATATTTTCCGGTAATGGTTCCGTCCAGGAAATTGCTCGTATAAAACTGAATGCCAGGCTGATCGGTATAGACCTCCATCGTCCTCCCGCTGACAGGCTCAACAACGTATACTGCAAGATCAGACAACCCTTTGGTATTGAGCACGAAATTATGATCGTACCCGATTGGGTTTCCGCCTGTGGCAATCAGATCTTTCCCAATAGGCTTAACTGTTGTAAAATCATAGGGGGTCCTTTTGACATCGCGCAATTCACCGGTAGTAATTAATGTACTGTCAACCACTGTATATTTTGTGGAGGCAATCATCAGTTCATGGGTTTTGATGTCTCCGGAACCGGCCAGGTTAAAGTAACTGTGCTGCGTCAGGTTAATTGGTGTAGCTTTGTCAGAGGTTGCGTTATAACCAATAGTCAATTTGTTATCATCTGTCAATGTGTAGGTGATATCGACGTTCAGATTGCCCGGATAGCCCTCTTCCCCATCCTTACTCAGGTAATGAAGTTTAAGGCCAACACTATTTCCGGTAGCGAAATCTTCGGCCTTCCACACCACTTTATCAAAACCTTTGAGTCCGCCATGGAGGTGATTCACCCCGTTATTCTGTGCCAGGGTGTACTGATTCCCGTCAATTTCAAATTTACCTTTGGCAATCCGGTTACCGTACCTGCCAACCACGGCGCCAAAATAGGGGTTGTTGGACAAATATCCGGAAAGACTGTCAAATCCGAGAACAACGTCAGCGCATTTCCCGTTTTTATCAGGCAGCAATAATGAAGTAATGCGACAGCCATAATTAGTCACTTTCAGAGTGATCCCGGTATGGTTGACCAGCGTGTAGAGATTGACTTCAGGTGCACCGGGAAGCTTTCCAAATGATTGCTTTACAACGGTTCCGGGAGCCTGAACCGTACTCGTATTATCACATGAGGAGAAGAAAATGATGGAACCGAACCCCATCAAAAGCATAACCAACGGAATTATTTTTTTCATTTTTAAACTTTTTATGTGCTGTAATTAATTGAGCTAAAATTACGGTTAATAAATCATTTTCCCCCACACTGAGACCCCTGAAGAGGTGAGACCTGTAAAAGTCAGTGTTGCGCTTCTGGGAGAACTTTCCCAATTATAACCATCACGTATCACCAATTTCTGATTCCCGATCTGAAGGATCTTATTGGCGCTGTCCAGCGTCCATTTCCCATTAAAAGCGCCTGTTGCCCTCCCTCTGGACCAAAGGGTGAGGGTTGTCGATTTTTGCATTACCTGATACTGATAGTTCAGCATTATAACCTCATAATTTCCACGCAAAGCAACTGTATCCATAGGAAGCTGCGGAACGGCCGCATAGCGCTCCGGCATAACCTCCGGCCATCCATCACTGGTCCAGAAGAGTTCACGCACCTGTCCCATCATGACCGCATTCGATGCAACTATTCCGGGTACCCCAACAGGCAATCTTCCCTGTGATGAGTAATACCATTGTTTGGTATCCGGATTCTGGAAGATGCAGCAATGGGAGACGCCAACCCATCCCGTATGATTATTGAAGGCATAAGGATGAGTGATCATCGGCCAGCATTCCGCACCATTGGTAACATCCAGTCCGTCAATGCCCAGATAAGGACCTGTAATGGTTTTTGAACGAGCAACCCTGGTATTATAGGCAACCGAAAGTTCATCATAAGCCAGGAAAAGATAATAATACTGCGTTTCAGGATTGTAAATTATTTCGGGAGCCTCAAGGGCCTGCCAACGATCGGTGCTTACATTTCCGCGTCCCGCAATCCGTACGCCATAGTCCGAGATAGTTTCCAGTTTATCGGGTTTGCCGGTAGCCGGATTTAGTTGCAGAGCGGCTATTCCCGAATGCCACGACCCGTAAATAAGCCACTGCTGCCCTTCAGGAGTGATGATAAAACTGGGATCTATGGCATTATATTTAAAATAGGCATTCCAGTCGTTTGGACCATTACGGATGTAACTTGTAACCCCATCGGGTTCCGAACAGACTACCATCCCTTTGTCTGTCCAAACATTTGTCGATAAATCTGCAGATTCGGCCACTCCGATAAAAGCCCTCTCGGACCAGGATAGGTTCGTATCTGTTCCTACAATCGGATTGGTTACTACCACACAGTAATACAACCTGTAAATGTTACCTGCTTTTCGGATGCAAGGGGCCCAAAATCCGTAAGTAGGATTATCGATAGGAAGAAGGGCCGGAGTCATGCGTGCCCGTTTATTGTTTAATGAATCTTTTACCCAGGCGGGGACATCCGGGAAAACGGTTCCCCTGAACTCCCAGTTGACCAGGTCTGTCGAACGGCGGCAGGGGAAGTGACCATGACCGTCGAGTACATTGCCATACGATGCATCGGTCTGATACATATAGTAATAATCGCCACATTTTTCTACTGTTGGATCATGTACATTTGCAAGATTCCATTGATCTCTGAGGTCCCATCCCGAAATTGGAATATAATTATCCGCATAGGTTGGGCCGACAAAAGAGACATTTCTGGGAACGCTTTTCGGGGGATCCTCTACAACCGGGATCACCTCAGGCACACTCCCTTTTTTACAGGCGAATGCAAAAAGAATAACATAGACGACTAACAGAAAATTTAAGTATCTCAGTGAAAGTAGCTTCATCTCAAAATTTATTGTTTTCCTTTTGATCCATTTGAGTATCATGAGGGGATATGTAAGTAATTGCAAATGGGACTTTCATTATTAATTTACCTTGATTGGCTAAATGATAACAGAATGACTAAACAAATTGGATCAGAATAATTTGCATGACAAAATTAATACAACATTTCCCCATTTTCATGACTAATCGACATAAAGAAAAGAAGTTATAAATGACTTAATTGTAACCTTTATCAATGAGTGGCCACCCGTCAGCATCCCAATTGAGTTTCCGGATTATAAGCTTTGGTTTTCCACCGTCATGAGCATCATAAGCATGATAAATAATATAATCCTGCCCATTGTAAGTACAAATGGCATTATGCCCTACTCCGGGATAATCCTTATCGCCCTGCACAACCACCGATCCGCCACCCGACAGCATGGGAACACCCAGCTTATCGGTATAAGGTCCCTCAATTTCTTTGGACCGGCCAACCATCACCTTATAATCACTCTGGATTCCGCGGCAACAGTAGTCAAATGAAACAAAAAGGTAGTAAAACCCGTTATGCTGTACCATAAACGGAGCCTCAATGGCACCGTTACCCGCCTCAGTTGGCGGGATATTCGGATCCCTGGACCGTGAGGCCAAGGGGACCCACATTTCAGGATGAGCAGGACCGGAAAGTTCGTCGTTAAGCTTAACCAGCTTAATCCCTGACCAGAAGGAGCCAAAACATAACCAGGGCTTCTTCGCATTATCAAGAATTAAGTTCGGATCGATTGCATTCCAGTCGTCACGACCCGGGACCGATTCGATGATTTTACCCCGGTCAACCCAGTGATAATTCGGATCAGCAGGATTTAGAGTCATATTCTCGGCCAGACCAATACAGGAGGTGTTCTTTCCAAATGCAGAAACAGAATAAAAAAGCCGGTATTTTCCCTGGTAAAAAGAAATGTCAGGAGCCCAGATATGCCCTTTAAAACCAGGTATTTCGTCTTTCGCCCATTGAGGGCCTGCGCTAAACACAGGTTTCTCCCTCTTCCATTCCTTCATATCCTTTGAAGAAAAAAAACTGATCCCCTGTCCCGTGCAAAAAAGATAATAAACACTATCCTGCCTGATCATAACCGGATCATGCACAAAGAAAGGTTGCGCCTTAGCGCCTGACATCAGGAATACCAGGAAGGCGATTAACGAAATTGTAATTTTTCTCATCTTATTCCTTCGTATTATTAAGTTGTTAGAATTATTAATCCTTTTTCAAGGTCAAAACGGTGACCGAATGGGGACGGAATGTATAATTGAAGTTTTCTGAAACCCCTGTTACAGCAGCAGTGGTGATGGAGACATTTTCCGGATTTTGGAGCGAATTCCCGGCAAAACGGTCATCATGATAAATGACACTCGCTTTTCCGACCGGATTTAACTTAACCTTTCCTTCAAACTTAAACGCTGTGGGTTGGGGTTCGCTGGTTGCATTCACCACTTTTACAATAATTTCGCCGGTTTTAGTCTCACCTGCACTGGAATAGAGTCCCGGAACTATTTTTCGGGGCAAAGCCACCTGCTGCACCAGTTTTTGATCGAGGTAACAGAACAAACTGTCCCCTTTAACCCGCATGCTGATGTCATACCAGCGGTTTGGTTCGATGAAACCCGGCTGCTGTCCAAAGTAAGAGCCATAACCGTTATCATACCATTGCAACCAGCTGTACCTTCTCCATTCACTCAAATTCCAATTGTAATGCTTGTTTTCTCCGGTGGTATAAAATAGGATATTAAAACATTCCAGGTCATCGATGGAATCCGCTTTAGCTTTTAGAGAGAGGGTGTAGTCGTTCCAGGAATCGCTACTGGTCTCGTCATACACACTTTTAAGAAATGGCATCGCCAGATAGGCATGATTTCCGGTCCAGATACCTTTGGAAGCCTTGCTCAGTACCTCCTTGGGAAACAATTTATCCCCTTCATATTTTTTGCCATTTACAGTCACCGATACATCCTTGTATTCAGCCTTAAGATCTGTATTCATAAATCCCAGCATTCCAACCCCTTTTTCAACAGGCAGTAATACCTTGTTTGGGTAGGTGTTTGTCAGTTTCAGAGATCTGTCAGCGAGGTTTGTGGCAAAAAGTTTCTGAACGTGATAAGCAGGATTGCCATAGGCGTTTGCATTATCATAGGCCAGGATATCAGGATTCCAGGTTGGGTCGTTCAGGTTGACAAATGTAGGGGCCATAGAACTCAGCTTCACGATATCGGCATTGCGCTCCATTCCGAGCATAAAGGCAGCTTCAGCCAGTGAGGCATCGAGATTTCCCCTCAGCGTGTTTTCCCATTTCTTTACCGCATATTCACCTGCATATATTTTTGGACCCTTCCGGTCATAAGTATCATATCGCGTGAAATTCTTGTAGAAAAAGTCAGGGCTCTCGTAGAAATGTTCATCGATCATTTCAATTGGCTCAGTAATACCGGCAAGGTCAGATCGTTTGAATTCGTTCCGCATGCCGGGATCAGTGCAGGTAATGGTATGAAGTTGCGGATATTTCTCCTTGATGGCCTTGTAAAAAATATTGTAATGTTCCCAGTACACAGGACCATAATTCTCATTCCCGATTTCTATATACTTGATATGAAATGGTTTGGGACGTCCGTTTTTTGCCCGGAGTGCACCCCCGGCGGAAGAAACCGGTCCCAAAGCATATTCAAGAGCTTCCAGGACCTCCTGGATATAGGGCTTCAGTTCATCCGTTGGAACCACTTCACATTTACGGAACTGGCACGAGAGTCCGACGGGAATTACATACATAGGTGCTGCACCCAGGTCCTCGCAGAATTGCAGGTATTCGTGAAAACCAACCCCGTCGCTGGACTGGTAATCCCACAATACCCAATGCCCGGGTCGTTTGGCAATATCTCCGATCGTATTGAACCATTTCACGCGGTTATCGAGGGTTGCACCTTCGACGATACATCCTCCCGGAAACCTTAGAAAGCCCGGTTTCATCTGTTCAATCAGCCCTGCAATATCCTTACGCATCCCATTGGCATGATGCTTATAGGTATCAGACGGGAAAAGGGAAACCACATCAAACCACACCGTACCTTCCGATAACGGAGTGATGCAAAAACGGGCTTGTCGGTTTGTGGCTGAGGCTGTAAAAGTACATGAGAACTTTTTCCATGCCGATCCGATCCCGGTAATCTTTTCACGTGCCAGGAAGGTGCCGTCAGCCCCTTCAAGCCGTACTTCAATACTTCCTTTAAATGCCTGGTTACAATGTGCGTACAGGGAGAGATTATACAATTTTCCCTTTTCCACATTGATCCCCCAAAAACCGGAATTCACAACGCTGATATTTCCGGAGTTAACCTCCTTTACTTCGAGTTGCAACGAATGGGGCGTTGCGCTGTTTAACGGACTTATTGCAACCTGGCAAACGGTCGCCAGGGCCTTGCCGCTTAATGAAAGTGACCATCCTTCAAGACTGGCCGGAGCAACGAAGTGATGTTTCCATCCATTTGGAGTGCGCAGGTATTCCCCTTCCCTGGTCATCCCTTCAGGCATCCGGTTTTCTTCAAAACCACGGTTACGAATCAGCTCTCCGTATAATCCACCCTCCACAGCGTGGTTAATCTCTTCGAAAAATACCCCGTAAAGGTCTTTACTGATTTCGGCGCCCGGTTTGGAGACGTCAATGGTCATCGTGGTCTGGGCGCACAGAACTTTAATTATCAGGATGTTTATAACAAGGAAAATATATTTTTTCATACGATAATTTCTAAACTGAATGGATTGCTCTACTCAATTTTATTAAATAATTAACAATGAATCAATTCGTTAATTGGAAGGTTGTTAAAATGGTATCGGGCCTTAATCTGCGAATTTTATACACGGGCATGGCTTTATCATTCCCGTTAAGATCAGGGAAAAGTCCATCCAAGTTTTATGAATGGCAAATTTGAACATCACAATTTAAAGATTCTGATATTCAGATAATTAAACAAGCTTCCGGGTACCCGGTATTTCTGAGGATACCCGGCAGGCCTATTTTAATCTGATTTTTTAACCGGATCCGGAGATGGAGGATAACCTTCACCTCGGGAATGTACAGTCATTTTAGCAATTAATAGGAAGGATTCTGAACAGCGTTTGGATTGGTATTCATCTCGATCTGAGGAATTGGCATATATTCCTTTCCCGGCAAATATCCATTCCATTCCGCATCATGCGATTTTAGTAATGCGAGTTTTGTAGGATCGCTTAACCATCCCCATCTAACGATATCGTCAAAACGGTGACCCTCTTCACAAAATTCCAATACCCGTTCGTGAGCAAGCTGGTCCATAAGTTGAGACTGAGAAGCTGCTGTAAATTCAGCAGTACGATCGGGAAGATTAGCCCTGTTGCGTACCATAGTCATATATTTGGCTGCTTCTGCATTGTTCCCCAATTGAATCTGGGTTTCAGCATACATCAGCAAGACATCGGAATAACGCATCAAACGTTCATTTATCCCTGAACGCCAGTCAAACTCATTGGCTTCGGTAAGGACATTTTCATATTTACGGGCAAAGAACATGGTTGCCCATCTTGAGGTATCTGCACCGGCATAAGGGAATGCCTGACGGAAATTTTGAAAGTAGAGCATACAACCCGGATAGTCATAGGTGATCGCAGCCTTAAGGCGTGGATCATCACCTCCGGTGACCGTCTTTTCCATTTTGAATTCCTGAAATAACCAGGGTCTGAGTGCCATATCACCCCATCCAAATGGCGGAGGTGCATAGGTAATTGCACGAGCTGTAGTATGATCATTATTGGATACCGGTGCACCTACCCAGTTTAAATTGGGTTGATTCATCCGTTGGAATTGTATTTCAAAGATGGATTCTGCATTGTTCTCCTTGGCATCGGTAAAATTATCCCCATAATCAGGCATCAGGGAATATACTCCTAAGTCAATCACTTGTTTAAAGCTGGCAGCAGCTCCGGTATAATCTTTATTAAAAAGGTGAGCCTTTGCAAGGTATGCCAGGGCAGCTCCCTGTGTTGCTCTTCCAAGATCAGCGGCGCCATAAGAGGCGGGTAACAATGTTGCTGCGGTTGAAAGGTCCTTATAAATCTGAGCCCAGACAAGTGAAGGATCAACCTGTTTTTGGAAGAAATCGGCAGGTGATGCCGGCGGAACAAGGATTAAAGGGATATGATGGAAAAACAGAACCGTATACATATATTCCATCCCTCTTAAAAACAAAGCCTCACCCATTAAACGGTTCTTATATTCCGGATGAACCGTAAAGGTAATGCTGGGAATATTGGCAATTGCTGCATTTGCCCTTTTAATAAGGTCATAGTGTGCAACATACATAGCTTCAGGCATATAATTGGTAACTGCCAGGTTAAACTGTGCGACTGCAAAGAAAGCATCCCAAGGACTTGGTGACCAGGTGATATCATCGCGGCTGTCCAGACATGCCGGGGCAAAACGCATAAAGGTTCCGTCATATCCGAGCGCATGATAAATACCGTTTACCCCAAGTACGGCCTCATCCTCAGTTTGCCAGAAAGTGGCGGTAGTCTGAAGATTAGGGTTACTTAATTGCAGATAGTTCTTCTTACAACCCGAAAATAATAATCCGATTGCAACGAAAAGTATAATGATTTTTTTAGTCTTCATTTTCTTAAAATTTTAAATGAGGTTATAAGTTACATTCCTAATTGTAATCCTAACATGAATGTCCTTGGATTTGGCAATCCCCCTGAGAAAGCATTAAAAGGCTTATTTGGATACGATCCATGGTCGACTGCCCTGTCAAAAAGTCCGTCACTTCCAAAGTCAGGATCAAACCCGGTGTACTTGGTGAATGTGTAAAGATTCTGACCTTTGGCAAAAACACGCAAACTACTGATATGTGCCCTTCTAAGTACAGCGGAAGGAATGGTTACTCCTAGTTCTACATTTGAAATTTTGAAGTAAGCACCATTTTCCAGCCAGCGGGAAGAATTCCTTGAGTTTCCGTTTGGATCTCCCATAACCACTCGTGGAATTGTTGAATTGGGATTTGAAGGTGTCCAGGCATTGAGCATCCGGGTTGAATACTGATCTGCGCCTCCTCCATATTCAAGTGAAGCAGCAATTGCATTATAAATTTTGTTACCCGAAACGCCATTTCCTGCAAGTGAAAAATCGAAAATTTTATAAGCCGCTGATAAATTAAGTCCAAAATAAAGATCGGGAATTGATTTTCCAAGGGAAGTTTGGTCTTGCGCATTGATGATACCGTCTCCATTCAGATCCTTAAATTTGTAATCACCGGGAGAGGTATAAAGTGATTGATAGACCTGACCGGCTCCGTTCTTTGAAGCAGCGGTAGCATTCAATGCACTGATATCTGCCTGATTTTTAAAGATCCCGTCTATTTTATAACCATACAATTCACCGACAGAGGTACCTACTGAAGACTTACTGATTGTTCCGTAGATAGGATTATTCCCGTAGCCCAACGAAACGATTTTATTTTTAAGCGTTGATACATTACCAGTTATCCCATATGAAAAATCACCTTTGCGATCTTTCCATCCGGCGGTAAACTCGTACCCTTTATTAGTAACTGTTGCACCATTAATCGTTGGGGCCAGCCAGGAATAAACGCCATTCGAATAAGGTATT
>Ga0359897_10047_pt1 | contig 19901 bp, 17 predicted proteins | sample SorcelJu500001C4_4_FD_206068 | JGI IMG/M metagenome (GOLD analysis project Ga0359897, IMG submission 206068) | Enriched cells from Trout Bog Lake Hypolimnion, Wisconsin, USA - BChl from Trout Bog BchlTB.July23.5000.01.C4 | ecosystem: Environmental > Aquatic > Freshwater > Lake >... | reverse complement strand
AAATTTCACGTCAAAGCTATGCCTATGTCCTAAAATCGAATCCATCTAAACTTCTGACAAACCTCACTTCCGATATCGACTCCATAAAGATGTTTGTTTCCCAGGCTTTTGTCACTATCGTATCTTCTGTTTTTGTGATTATTGGCACTTGTATTCTACTCATTCTCATCAACTGGGAACTGGCATTGGCCGTTATTTTAATTGTTCCCGTAATCAGTTTTGCGTTTTTTATTGTTCTGCGAAAGGTCCGGGTATTGTTTAAACGGGGAAGGGAAATTATAGACCTTCTAAATAAAATTATAAATGAAAGTATTATGGGTTCGGCCCTGATACGTGTATTAAACTCGCAGCAACCAGAAAGCATGAAATTTCTGGAGACCAATATAGAATCCCGAAATCTGGGACTTTCCATTCTGCGTCTGTTTGCTACACTGATCCCAACAATTATGTTTGTCGGCAACCTTGCTGTGATCACAATTCTTGCCCTTGGGGGTCATTTTGTGGTGGCGGGCACTATGTCGCTTGGCAATTTTGCCGCCTTCAACAGTTATATTCTACTCTTAATTTTCCCGATCCTCATGATCGGGTTCATGAGCAGTATCATCGCCCAGGCATCAGCTTCTTATTCAAGAATATACGATGTTTTTGAATCTCCCGAAGAGGTTGAAGCCGGGATAATTCAAAGCCATATTAAGGGGGATATTTGTCTTAAAAATGTTTCCCTTTCTTTTGCGGAGAAGCCCATTCTAAAGAATATTTCATTTTCGGTAAAGGCGGGAAGTAAAACAGCTCTCATCGGACCTACGGCTGCAGGTAAAAGCCAGTTGTTGTATTTGCTGACCAACCTGATATCACCAAGTGAGGGGACCATAGAATTTGATGAAATCAGTTCAGAGAAATATACCAGAGATCTGTTTCACAGTCAGATAGGGATAGTTTTTCAGGAAAGTGTACTTTTCAACCTGAGTCTTCGGGAAAATATTGCCTTCAATGATCAGGTTACTGCTGAATCTCTGGGAAAAGCCATTTCAACTGCTGAATTGGCCGATTTTATTGAATCGCTGCCCGACAAGCTCGAAACTATAGTATCCGAAAGGGGAACATCGCTATCAGGTGGTCAAAAGCAAAGGATTATGCTGGCACGTGCCCTGGCGGTAAATCCCAGGGTATTACTTTTGGATGATTTCACCTCGCGGGTTGACCGGAAGACGGAAAATCGAATTCTGAGCAATCTTGAGAAAAATTACCCGGATTTGACCCTGATTTCTGTTACCCAAAAGATTGCGCCGGTAAAACATTTTGACCAAATCATCCTTCTAATGGAAGGTGAGTTGATCGCTTCAGGGACACACAAGGAATTAAAAGAGACTTCCCCGGAATATGTTCAAATCTATAGCTCGCAACGAAGTACCCATCACTATGAACTATAATTTAAATCAAGCACAGGAGAAAACGGAGAAAAAAACCTCCAATCTCATCTCCCTGCGAAAACTGGTAGCGCTAATTGGTGAAGAGCGCCGAAACCTGATCATCGCTTTTGCGGCCATTCTCTTAAATGCTGTTCTTAGTTTACTTGGACCCTATTTGATCGGACACACGATTGACACCTATATCCAAACCCGGCAATATCATGGAGTTCTGGTATTTGCAGCTATTCTTCTTTTACTTTACCTGGTCGCCTATATTGTCAATTACATCCAAATGCTCATGATGGGTGGCATTGGACAACGGATGCTCTTCAGCCTTCGCAATGCTGTGTTTAATAAACTTCAGGAGTTGCCTGTTGATTTCTTCAACCAGAACAAAGCCGGAGATCTCATCTCACGCATAAATAATGATACAGACAAGGTAAACCAATTCTTTTCACAATCGTTAATGCAGTTTATCGGGAGCATTTTCACGATGACAGGAGCCGGGATATTTTTGCTCGGCATAAATTTCAACTTAGGTCTCGCAGCCCTATTCCCGGCATTAATCGTTTGGATTTTCACGAGAATTATTTCACCCTGGGTAAAACGCAAAAATACAGCCAGTATGAAAAGTACCGGAGGTTTAAGTGCCGAGATCCAGGAGAGTCTTGCCAACTTTAAGGTGATCATTGCATTTAATCGTCGTGATTATTTCCGAAAACGTTTTGAAGAGGCTAACCGGGAAAATTACGACAAGTCAATTCAAGCCGGAATAGCCAATAATGTTTTTATGCCGGTTTATACGCTGGCAGCCAATATCGGACAACTGATTGTTCTGCTGCTAGGAATATATTTAATTGTACAAGGGCAATTTACACTTGGATTGCTGATCAGCTTTATTGCCTATGTGACCAATTTTTACAACCCGTTGAGACAACTGGCGGCTTTATGGGCCAACTTTCAGGTGGCTTTGGCCGGGTGGGACCGGATTTCTCAGTTATTGTCCCTTGGAACAAACCTGCATGTGATACAGAATGCCGAAAGTGGTACGAGTAAGTCATTCCTCCATTTTCGGAATGTCTCATTCAGATATCCTGGTGGCAAGGATGTTTTGCACAAGGTAAATTTCGAACTGGAACGAGGTAAAACCTATGCTTTTGTAGGGCCGACAGGGGGCGGAAAAACGACTACCGCATCACTCATCTCAAGATTATACGATACAACCAAAGGGACGATATTTTTGAATGGACGGGATATCCGTTCATACTCCCCGGAGGAGAGAAGCAAAAAAATAGGGTTCATCCTCCAGGAACCTTTTCTGTTTTCCGGGACAGTAAGAGACAACATTCTTTACGGAAATCCAGGATATAAGAGTTTCTCAGACGAACAACTCTCCGGAGCGATCCTGGAAGCCGGACTCGAGGGCTTACTGGAACGTTTCGATCAGGGGCTCAATACCAGGGTACAGACAACAGGTGACAGCATTAGTCTTGGACAAAAGCAGCTCATTGCCTTTATTCGGGCTGTTCTTCGGAAGCCAGAGTTACTTATTCTGGATGAAGCAACCGCAAATATTGATACGGTTACCGAACGATTGCTCGACAATATTCTTCAGAAACTCCCGGAGTCAACCACACGTGTAATCATAGCCCACCGTTTAAATACCATAGAGAATGCTGATGAGATCTTTTTTGTGAATTCGGGAGAGATTATCCCGGCCGGTTCCTTCAATGAAGCGGTTAACATGTTACTTCACGGCAAAAATGAATCCTGATATCCGCCAATAAAAGAGCCGCCCCATTTTGTTTGAGACGGCTCTGTATTGTGGGTTTTACCTGTGAATCTATCTTGCCCGGATCTCCCTTTTCATGAATGAGATATAGGATAAAACGAAACAAAAAACGGTTGCAGCAATAAGTCCGGTTACCTGTGGCCAAACGAGGAGTAAACTCTGACCAAGCGGCAACGGACCCGGAATTGTTCCATAAACCTGCTCCATCGTCAAAGGTCCGAGGCTGCGAACGGATGGCATTAATAATGTTGTAGTGGCTTCACTGAAGAGCTCATTGGGCATTAACCTTAACAAACTTATTTTTAATTCCTCAAAATTGACAATTTGAGATGCTGCCGCATACTGGGAAGGGGCAAATACCTTGGTTATCAAATTGATTATCATTCTGTAGAATACCGTAAAAAACAACCAGACGGCAATTCCCGAGAGCGCCGATGTTGCAGGTTGCCGGAATTTAGTCGAAAATAACACGGATAAATTCAACCAAAAGGCAACATAAAGTATGCTTAGCACGATAAAAAACACAATTCGCAGAAACTCTTCAGGGGTAGGTGGTATCCCTATCACAACTAATCCAAAGCCGATTACCAGAAATCCGAGCGCGAAAAACATAACGCTTATAACGATTAAAGCGGCTAAAAATTTGGCATTGAGCAGATAATCACGATAGATTGGCTGCGAAAGAATACGGCTGAGCGTCCCGTTATTTTGCTCGGAATTGATGGCATCAAATCCAAGGCTAATACCAAGCAAGGGGCCGAGAAAGCTGATAAATACAAAAAAAGAAGGGAGGGTTCCATCAGAAATTGTAAACAGTTTCAGAAAGAAAAATGTTCCCTCCGGATCATTCGGTTTTACAGCTTTGTCAATGTTCGATAACGCTGTATACATCGAACCAAGGCATGTCAATGCAATGATTGCAATTAAGATCAGGAACCTGAGACTCCTTACATGATCGGCAACCTCCTTGTTTACAATGACCCTGAATGGATGAGGATTTTCATTTTCTTCCCTATTGTGAATCAACGTCCTGAACCATGGCCCAATGCGACTGGCAATTACATTCATAGCTTCATGGGAATGGCTTATTTGTTTTTCCGGATTATTCATGATTTTCACCTCCTTCAAAATAGCGATAGTAAATTTCATCAAGTCCATATTCCTTCTTATTCAGATAACTCAGTTGTGCACCAGATTCCATAATTGCCCTGGCAATTTCGGAGGTTGCATCGTATGAACTTGCGATCTGATAAATATCTTCCTTACGGTTAACCCCGGATATCCCCCCGATTTTTTGCAAGACCTTCATTAGCCACTCTGATGAAGATCCCTGATCCTTTAGATCTGAATCATCAGAATCAGTTAGGGAGAGACCCACTTCAATGAGAAACGGACTTTGGGTAAATAATATCTTCGACAAGGTTTGGATATCACCTTCGGCAATTAATTTACCGGAGATAAATAGTCCTACCCTGTCACAAACCTGCTGAACATGATGCAGATCGTGAGAAGAAAAAAGTACCGTCAACCCCTCCTCTTTGCTTAGCTCAACAATTAAATCAAGAAATTCCCGTACGCCGGTAGGATCCAGGCCTAAAGTAGGTTCGTCCAAAATAATCACCTCCGGGTTTTTGATCAGCACGTCTGCAAGACCCAGACGCTGCAGCATTCCCCGGGAATATTTACCCGTATTTTTTCCGGATGAGGCAGACAATCCAACCCGTTCCAAAAGTTGAAATACCTTCAGTTTTGCCTCTCTACCCGAGAGTCTGTTTAGCCGAGCCGTAAACATAAGATTTTCAAAACCACTCCGGTTATAATAAAATCCGACATCCTCGGGCAAATAACCCACCCTGCTCTTTACTTCCAGCGGATTAGTGGTTGGGTCAAAACCGCACACCCTGACTGATCCGGAGGTGGGTTCTGTCAATCCAAGTAACATCAGGATTGTCGTTGATTTGCCCGCGCCGTTTGGTCCAAGCAGGCCAAAAATCTCACCTTTGCGAATTTTTAGATTGAGATTACTGACTGCTTTAAATGATCCGTATTGTTTGTTAAGATCAACCAGTTCGATAATATTACCGTCCACGGTCTACCTCCTTCCATATTTACGAAACAGATAATAGACACTACCCAGGGCGACAAGAATGATCAGCACGCCAATCCAACCCCAAAGTATTGGTGTTTCTACAGAGATTCTGAACGCAATTTTGGAGGAGGCCTCCGGTGTTTTGGCATCCATATTCGTTACGTAATCCCCCGGAATAGCCTTTTTGTCCGCTTTTATCGTTGCAAATATCTGTTCCGATTTACCTGGTTGCAGACGGTCAATCCTTTTGGGATCGAAAACGACATCCCAATTCACGGGGGCATTGAATTGCAATGTAAGATCGCTAAGTTCAGATGATCCGGTGTTCTTGAGTAGAAGTTCAACCCGCTTCGATTCACCAGCTATAATATTCGTGCTCAACAACCCCGACGGGGTAGTCAGTTCCATGGAATATGAACCTCTGATCACCACCTCCAGCTCGAGGTTAGCGGATGAGCTGTTGGTTGTGGCATTAACCGGGATTTTATATTTCCCGGCCTCAACTTTTTCGGGCGGTTTTACTTCTAGAATCACGGGGGTAGTCGAGTTTGCCTCTGAGGCAACAGAGGTTACCTGCTGATTACCAGACTTAAAAGTTACATTCCAACCCCGTGGGGAATCAGCCATTAAAGCGTAAAGTTGTTTGTCTGCTGTACGGTTTTTGAGGACTGCGCTGAAGGTAAAATTTGAGTTCGAATGTCCTTCCATGTTCGGCTGCCCCGTAGTAAATTCAGTTTTAAAGGTTCCCTGCTCAGAGATGTTTATCACAAGTGGCATCGAATCAAATCCACCTGCTATAACCTTAAACTGGTAATTCCCCTTATTGACTTTCAAAGGGATCTCCACCTTGAGGGAAAAGCTCTTTTTCTCTCCGGGGAGTATAGAGAGTTGCCGGATGGTCCATCCCCCCGATTTTAAAACATAATTCCATCCCCTGGGCATTCCGGTTACCGAAATATCCACATTTTTAAGCTCCTTGCTTTTATTGATTACATCGATGGCATAATCAACCGATTCCCCGGGCGGAACCGAAATTTTCGTGTAGGGTGTGTACAGATTCACACTCTCGTCCGGCTGATTTGCGTAATTGTTAAACCAGAGTATCCCAAGTAACAGGGATAAGAACAGTCGTAGCCATTTAATTTGTGTTGACATGTAAAAATCCTCCTTAATTAGTTATTAATTTAAAATACGGGAGGCAAAAATAAAAATTCTGAAAAAAAATCAAAAATCAGATTATTTATTTTTCATTCAACTTTTGGTTGTTATCCAGGGGTGTCATTCTTCATGCCACACAAACGTATACGGCTGTTAATCAGTTGATATGATTTTCCAGATCAACCTCACTGGGTTTATTCCTTTGGACGGAAACAGTTGTGTAGATTAAATCGAACTAGTGGATAATATTAATCGTTCATTTTTGAGGGAATGGTAAACCGGAAAATGCTTCCTTTTCCCTCTTCACTTTCGACCCATAATTTCCCGTCATGTTTTTCAATAAAATCCTTGCAGATGATCAAACCCAGGCCGGTGCTCGATTCACCGTCGGTTCCCTTTCGGCCTGTATTCACATCGATTGAAAAAAGGTTATCCAGGATAAATTTACTCATCCCAATACCCGTATCCTGCACTGAGATTTCTATGTTCTTTCCATCAACCAGCTTTGCAGAAAGGATTACTTTGCCTCGTTTGGGGGTAAATTTCACTGCATTGTTAGTTATATTCCGAATGATACTTCCAAACATATTGGAATCTGAAAAAACCTGTAAATCGTTAGGGATGTCGAACGCAATTTCAATCTCTTTTTTGGCCGCGGCGGCAATGCTGAGCCCCAAACACTCAATAATCCTGGGGTGCAGGAAAAAATTTGTCGGATCAAAATTGGTAAAGCCTCTTTGCATGTAGGACCATTCCAATAAATTCTCAAGTAAGTTGTACAAATTATTTACAGATTTATGTAGAACTATCGAAATTTCCTGAATCTCGACAAGACTTAAATTGGGCAGGTCATTGGCCATTGCATCCGTCAAACCGAGAATACCGCTAAAAGGGCTTCGCAGGTCATGGGCAATTATGGAGAATAGCTTATCCTTTTCAGCATTGATTCGAATTAACTGTTCGGTTTTGGATCTTAGTTCTTCTTCTATCTTTTTACGCACCGAAATGTCATGGCCGATTGTGGATGCACCAATAATCTCACCCTCCCCGTTTTTTATCGGAGAAACAGAAATTGACACCTCAATAAGTTGACCGTCTTTCCGTTGGCGGGTTGATTCAAAATGTTCAAAAGAAATTCCGGATTTAATTTTTTCAAGGATCTGAAGCATTTGATCCTCTGATTCTGGAGGAGCCAATAAGTTAACTGGCTGACCAATCATTTCAGAGGCACAGTACCCGTAAGCTAATTCTGCCCCCCTATTCCAACTTGTGATTATACCTTCCAGGGTTTTGCTAATAATTATATCGTTGGCAGATTCCACCACAGCAGCAAACTGGGATAACTTCTGCTCCTCAATCTTCCGGTCGGTCATATCTACAAATGAAGCCAATAACTTTCCATTCCATAACATTGTAACCCACATGGCAACATTCCGGATATTTCCGTTCCGGTGATAAAATGTAAATTCGGAACTTTTGGGGCTGTGGATGGGGTTAGCCAATAGTTGTTGATTAAATTCCTTTAACCGTTCAAGGTCCTTAGGTGGTATTAACTGAGTCCAACTCATTCCAGTCATTTCATCCTTACAGTAACCACTAATCTTACAAAATTGGTCATTGACCATGACTACGGTTTTATTCTGTTCGATAATTGCAATTGCTGCGGAGTTATTTTCGAATATTTTACGAAAATTTTCTTCGCTTTCACGGATCTTTTCTTCAGCTTTCTTCAGATCTGCAAAATTTTTATCTATTGAATTACCAATGGAACGGGAGATCGAAAATATAACGATTCCAGATATCAGGAGCACAAATATGGTGGAAATGCCGTTAATGAGTCCAAAAGAACTTCCAAAAGTCCCCGAATAGAGAGACAGCACAAAACCCTGCACCTGAGACAAAATAAAAATAGCAGGAATCAAAACTCTTAACAATTTGGCCATGAAGGAATCTCCGACAAAATATTTGATCGGGTAAGTTTGTTTTCCGGCTGCAACCAGCAATCCAATTGAAGCCGTTATAAATAACAAAGAAGAAAGCAATGCCATAGGGATTACAGATCCCCCATAAAGAATGGGAACCTTGTACTCATATCCAACAAGTACAATATACCCTATGAAAAGGGTCAAAGCACTAAAAATTACCGAAATTTGTTTTGATTTGCATTGGAGCATTAAAAGTGCCAGGAATATCAGGATAAAACAAATTGCCGAAAGAAAAGACATAGTACCGGACTTAATACTTTCCACCATGACAGATTGCAACCCCAGGAAATTTCTTAAATTGAATGTATTACCGGTGGCAATATCCGTAAGGATTAATAAGGAACTGATGAACAATAAAGCGGCAATAAAGCTTATCGCAAAATGCAATATTCTGTTTTTTTGACCTTCACGATAAAATGCGAATATCGAACCAAATACCAGAAAAAGCATAGCAGTCTCATCAGCCATCGGGATAAGCCTTTGGCCAGGATGAATATGGTTAAAAAAGCCCAAAACCCACAATATCAAAACTATTCCACCCGTGAAGGCAGTAACGACACCGCAGAACAACATTGTAAGGTCGGCCAATTTATCAGCACTTTGTCCTTTTTCAGGATGAAATTCCAACATAGTTTTATCATTAATCAGCCATTTGACTGTTGATCAGGGATGAAAAGTTTAGGTGAGTGATACAAACTTACGAAAGCCTGTATTGAATACAAAATTTAAATGGCCTTAAATGTTAATTCAGAATTTTATAACTTTGATTCCTCCCGGTCCCAAGGCGGTGTAGGTCAGAAAGATCAAATTTAGGCAATTAATTTCATCAGTAAATGCCAGTAAATGCCAGCAAATGCCGCCTTAAGCTTATGTCTTCTGACTAGCGATATAAAGGGAAGATAGTATTCTTTTAAGGATGAAGCTGTATTTGAATCCTAATCATCTATACTTTGCAATAAAATTATCCACCTCATTACAAAACAAAACTTCATCCTGAAACATGAAATTGTGGCCACTTACGGGAGAAATTACCATTTTTTTTGTCATTTGTGGAAATCCTGTTATAAACCTCCTCCCCCAATTCATTGGGACAGATAAAATCATATTCCCCGTACAATAATAAGGTCGGAGTAACTATTTTGTAAAGTAACGTCGAAAACTGTGTTTTATCTAAAACAGCATTAAAGCTTGCATCTGATGAGTATAAATAATTTACCAATACGGCTGTTATTGGTAAAAAGTCAATCAACGAACTCGCTTCCATTGCAGATAACAAGTTAAATTGGTTAACTTCTGAAATATATGTTTCTGCATCTGCTCCATAGGATTCAAGTTGATTGGATTCTGCAAGCGTGAAATTGCCAGGATGGGCGTTGCAATAGTTAATAATTGGAGTCCAGTTATTTACATGATCGTTTAAGGCAATCTGTTGTTGTCCAACTCTTAAAAGCATCTGCCTGGTCAAGGTATCATTCAGTGGGTAGTTTGGTGAACCATCTACCATAATCCAGCCTTTAACCATTGTTTGATTCTCGCCGGTAGTCATAAACGAGGAGGTTAAAAGACCCCCAAAACTGTGTCCCAAAATAAACACACTTGAGTTTTCTCCATACCTGTACTTAATAAGCTCAATAACCTTTTTAAGGTCATCGGTCATTTGAGGCAAATTAAGGTTATTCCCGTTTGAATTCCCCTGTGATGCACCTGCATCCCTTTGATCCCAATAAACAACAGCAAATTTGTTTTCAATATGGTACGTAATATATTTAGTGTTGTAAACAAAAGATCCTTCGCCTGGTCCGCCATGCACAATAATCAGAAAAGTGTGGCTTAATGTGTTTCCCTGTACCAGGAGACGCATTGAAGCGCCGGCATTGTTAAGGTAAAATGTTTCAGATACATTGGTTCCAATGGTGATCTTCTCTTTTTGACAGGAGACCATTAGAAGCAATAGCAGATAACCTATTATACGTTGCATCAGGTTATAATTTTGACTTAACATTACCTATGAAACGAAGCTTGTAAATTAATCCAATTTCCATTGCCGGCCTTACATAAATCGTGCTGTTATAAGGATACATCGAAAGTAGATTCAATTTATAGAAAAGAATAAATGGTTTGTGTTTTACTTTCGAATAATCGTAACCTACTCCCCCACCCACAGTAAGAAGTGCATAATAATAACCAGCAAGTTTGACGACAGAAACATTTCCGTTGTTATCCACTTTGTAGGTCGTACCTCCCAAAAAAGTGCGGCTTAAACCGATTTCAGGCGAAACCTCAGTAAAAAAACCCTTTGAATGTGTGCGTCTCATGGTCCAGCCTCCGGTAAGATACATGTTATCCTGAAAATTCGGATGATGATACCAACCCAAATTGGCCGAGACAAATCGTTCCTTATCAAAATCCTTCTTCTTTCCTGATTTTTTAGTTTTAGCCACATTAAACGATTTTACAGAATATTCTGCACCCAACCTGGCTCCCGGATAAATGAGAGAACTGTTATAGGAGACTTTCAGATTTAAGGAATCTGAGAGTCTGCCGGGACTGTCACGTTGAGAGAAACAGAATAAGGCAAAAGCTAAAAACATTACAGAAAGAATGAATTTTCGGTGGTTCATATAGCTAAGTTAACAAATTTGTTCTAAATATGAACGTAAAATGATCATTTACTACAAATTTCCTGATTATTTTTTGTATCTTTAAAAAGACTTCAGATTGCTTCCGGGAATTGAATCATGTAAGGTTTAAAGTAAAATCATCATGAATTCGAAGATAAGTTTAAGTCTGGTCCTTGTTTGTCTTCTTTTGATCGGTTGTTTTGATCTATCGGCACAACCCAAATTAAACTTTTATACTGATTTGGGTGAGAATAATGTGTCGAAGGGATTATTTATTAAAACAGCCGGACTGGGAAGGTATCAATTTGGCAATAATTTATTGGAGTCCGGGTTTCAGGCAGATTTGAAGAATACCAATAAGAGTGTTTTTTCAGGATTTTCCATAAGTGGCTCAAGGAATTTTATGATAAGCCATTTCCATTTGGGAATCACCGGATTTTGGATAATTACCCCCTTCTCTGAACTACTCCGTGAAACCAATTGGGGGGGGCTGTTAAAGCATGAAAATAACCACTTTGAATTTTCGATAGGCTCAAATTTCCGAACTTATGCATTTAGGCAAAAGGCAATCCGGGAATATGGGATTGAAAATAATGCCATCAAATTACATGAGATCCTGAATCTTACGTATTCACTGGGTTATCAACTAAAACCAAGGGATAGTCAATGGAATGTCGGATTTACTCTGACCAACATTGACAATTTTCTGATAGAACAGGAAACTAATCCAATGCTCAGGTTAAATGGTCTATATAGGTTGAGAACACCCTTATCTATCTATGTTCAGGCCTGGTATAAAAGTGCCGGAGCTACAAATCTGGCCGTGAATTATTTTGGATTCTTTTTTAGAACAGGAATTATATGGACTCTCCGATATACAAAAGAATAATCGCCCTTTTGATAGTCACTCTGGTATATACCGCGTGTTTCAAAGAGACTGCATTAACCGGCATGTTTGTGTCATATAAATCTGTTAATCTGAGATTTGAGCAATCTGTTGCATGGAATAGTAACCATCATTTCAAAGTTATCGATGTACCTAACGATGATTATACTTTACTTAGCATGGGAGATAGCCATGTGGGGAGTACTATCAATCTGGATCGTTTCTTTAATATTGCCAGAACCACAAATGTCTCTGCGGTAGTGATGGTGGGCGATTTGACGAATGGTCATGCCGGAGACTATACCTTATTTCAGCAACATTTGCCCGATAAGGATACATTAATAACATTCCCCATCGTTGGCAATCATGATCTTCATTACGAGGGGTGGAATGAATTCTACACCCGGTTTGGATCATCCACCTATCTCTTTACTGTTAAAACGACTGTAGCCACGGACTTGTGCATCTGTCTCGACAATGCAGGAGGAACCTTGGGGGATAAACAACTCGCATGGCTGACTCAATTGCTGGAAAACACACGCCCGGATTACCGCCATTGCATCATTTTTACACACGACAATTTTTTTCGGTTCAGACACACCGACAGTACGAATCCGTTGGTTGAAGAATTACAGGTTTTGATGGAGTTATTCACCAGGTACCGGGTAGATATGGTAATTACGGGCCACGACCATATCCATAATGCAAAATTATTTGGGAATACCTGGTACCTTACCATGGATGCCCTTGAGGATGGTTTAAGCAATGCAGGATACTTGAAATTGAATGTGAAGAATGATGGTATGTTATTTGCATTTGAATATTTAAACTGAAAGATGGATTGCCCAACCCTATCTGATTTGCGATGTTTTGCGGATTGCCATTTCACAAAGTCATTATTCTAAAGACTTTGTGAAATTCCATAATTTATTCCTAATCCGTGGAAAATGATTATTCCCTGTTGACGAAGTCACAGGATTAAGAATCTTTAAAAAAGAGGTGAGCCCAAACTCCAATTTGGTTCCTAAGTTTAATAACTTTGCTGCCATGATCTTTTCTGACACCATCTTTACATTTAAGGCAGCGTATTTTATCAGTTCATTTATTACGCTGCTGGCTCTGATTAATCCCATTCAGAAAATATTTCTTATTAATTCGCTGCAAAATCAACTGAATGACAGTGAATTAAAATATATATCCATTAAATCCACTATCACAGCATTTATAATTTTGGTTTTTTTCCTGTTTTTGGGAAACTTAATTTTTACCTATGTTTTCCGGATTGAACTTTACTCATTTCGGGTAACCTGTGGAATGGTGCTTGTCTACAGTGGCTGGATGGCACTTCACCAGGGAGTATTGATCAATCTCGGAAAAGATGTGAGTATCCGGGATATCTCATCAGTACCTATTGCTATTCCGATGATAGCCGGCCCGGGAACCATTACCGCAACTGTCACATTTCCTGCACAATACGGCTCTCTGGTTACTGTTTCAGCGGTATTTGCCGCGCTCGCTGTAAACTTGTTAATCATGCTTTTCGCGAAGAATATAGGGAAAGTTTTGATTAAACTTAATTTAATGTCAGCGCTGGTTCGAATAATCGGGTTAATTATTGCTACAATTGGGATCCAGATGATTTTTGATGGTGGGGTCGAATTCCTGAAAATTCATGGATTAATTAAAATTCCATTATAATATGCAGTATGCCAAATTGTTGTAGAGTCCAGGGATGCCTTGGCTCTACCGATCCTCAACCTTTATCTTCCAATCCTCAAATTCTACAGTATATTGTTTCTGATCGGGGGATCCTGCCGCTAATCCAAGATCTATCGCTTTTTCGATTCCGGGAATCAGGTTTGTCTGTCGTTTTATGATCCATGTTTTACCGTCAAGGCTTACATAACCGGTAAAACGATCCCCGTGCCGTTCAAGGCGAACCCATACCGGGGTTGGCGAATTTTCAGGAAGGTTCTCGCTGACAGCCTTATGCATACATCCATTTGCAAACTCATCGTATTCTATTCCGGCACGTCCCGGAGTACTGAACATGAGCACAGAACCCAGGCTACCCCTATCTACATCAAAACTCTTACTGATGTCATTTCTGACGAATAGTCCGGACCGGAACCATTCACTGGTGCGATTTCCAAATGAAGCGATCTTTGCAGTAGAGACAAAGTCACCTCTTAATTTCTTAAGATAAACAGTCGCATAGGCATCTTCTGCATGGTAAAAATCCCATCCGCTGGCTTTCAGAATATACCTGTTCTCCTTTTGAATCACCTCAACATCCGAGGGTTTGGACTTGGGCGATATGTAGGTATACAATTTTTGTTTGGTCAAATCAAGTTCTTTGCCTCTGAGAACCTTTAAGCACACCACCTCACTGTTCCCGATACGGATCTGATAATCACCAGCTTCAGGATTAAGATCAAAGGAAATCTCTTTCGACTCTTTCCCCTTCAGGGAGAGATCCAGACTCATCGTCTCTTTACCATTGGCCAACAATGGTATTGACGATTCAATACCGGTTGAAAGAAGGTTGGTGGCAATGGCAGTAATACGGATGCTCTCTCCGGCAAGCAACCGCTCTTCTGAAAGCCTTATCCTGTCAAAAGCAATTTTTGGCTTTTCACCCAGTACCACAATTGACTGCGGTTTAGTTTCTCCAATGGAGATCTCCTCGCTACCCTGATCATTAAGTCTTAATTCAAATTCGATGGTCCGTGTGTTATTCCGGATAACCGGGAACGGCTTTTCTTCAATCACCTTCCTGTCTGACAATAGGGGCACCCGGGAAACCCCTGAACTTCCGGAATTAGTGATATCAGCCTGTACCTTGACTAATGAACCTGCCGGGACGGGACCATTAATCGGTTTACCATTCAAGGTTACCTGCAAATTTGAACAACTAAAGTTTGGAGACCCGTCAATAAATTGCTCAGGCAATTTGGCCGGAGATTCAATCAAAAAATTATCGGAATAGTCATTGTTGATCAGATAGGTGCCGCAAGTCTTCATATCCCCCTGTTCGAGATCAAAATAAATGTTGTTCTTCACAGTCCAATTGCTCGACATGTTGTCGAACCAGAAGGCGACATTATCGCTGAAGAATCCGCGATGTACCCGGTGAATGATGTTATTCCGTACTGAAGAATTGGTGGTCATCCCCGTGACCACAATTACTCCTGCGTCATCCGCATCCTGCTGAACATCCTCAAAATGATTGTATTCAACGACGACATCGCCAGTTACTGTCCCTTCAAGTCCACCAGAGCCAATATCCATCGTGTATGGCCTCCCTGATTTGGTGAAATAATTATGCGAGATGGTGGTATGAATAGTTCCTCCGATGCCCAGCGTGATTCCGCCACCAAGTCCGCAGGATGAGAAAATATTGTGGTCCACAAGCGTTTCCCGGGTAATCTGAATCAGTTTTCCGTTCTTCAGATCTCCTGTCCCGCTCACGCTTAAAGCCCCTTGCTCCAGTCCATCAAAGGTATTATTGAAAATACGCATTCCATAACATCCTTCGTCAACTGACATCCCTACTCCACCGCAGGCACGCAATTCAGAATTGGCAAACTCGCAATCCGTAGCAAAATCCCAGGTAATCGCGATACAACCTGGAGTAGGTTCGTAGTGATGGGGGAAATTCCGGAAGTTCTCTTTTGCCCCTTCGAAGACCAGACCGTAAAACCGCAGGTTCCGAACCGGATTCTCTTCATTTCCTGCGATCTGAACAAGTTGATTGATTTGGGGGACAGAGAGATTTGCCCGGTTGGGATCGAAAATCCCATTTTCAGGGATATAGCTGATTTCGTGGCGCTTTTTGTCAAAAAACCACTCTCCCGGCGCATCCAGAAGCTCTTTTATATTCTCGATATAGTACCGCGGTGGTACGACCAGAAGCCCATTGTTTTTTCCCGGGCCATCTTCGGGTTCCTTAAGATAAGCTATTTGATTTTTCTCGTCAACGTTTTTGATTGAATTATATGCAGTTCGCCACCTGAGCAAAATCACTATGCGGTTATCTTCCATATCCTTCCAATTCTTAAGATCACCGGATTTAAACGGGATTTCAGAGGTTGAGGCGGGGGTCTTACGTAGGGTCAGGTACCCTTCATTGGGAAATCTGGCCAGAATTTGCTTCTTCCCATTAGCATTTAAGGAGGATACCTCATTCAGGTTAAAAGGAGCCACCCAGACATTGCCTCTCTTTTCCCAGTTTTTAACAGGAACAGCGCCTGAAATTACCGGTTTTTCACCAGGGTATGCTGCATAGGTAACATAGTTGTCACGTAAATGGTGCCATTCGAACGCTCCAGAAGGAAGATTGGTTTCTACTCGTTCCCCCCCATCTTCCGGAGTAAAGACCAGGGGTTCGGAAAGAGGATAAAAACCATTCCGTATAAAAACAACGATATCCTTTCCTTTGCCAAATGGATGAGAGGAGCCGGCATACCGGGCATCAATCGCCTTACCTTTTGGCAGATAAACCTTTGCCTTCAGATCACGTACAGCAAGTTTGGCTCTGGCAATGGTTGCAAAAGGGCCGTCAGTATGGGTTTTATTTGGCTCATCAAGAGTTCCGGACCAGCGGTCATCACCTTTGGGTGAAACGAAAAAGTCTCCCTTCACTTTTAAGGCATCGAATGGCTGCCACAATTCACTCCGGAGCAACTTACCATCACGTACCACTTTAGTATTAGTTTCCTGTGAGAAAGAATTCGGTGAAGCTGAAGCAATATTGATCTCAGGGAAGAATAAGAGTAAGCCCAAAAATATTGAAAAGATGGAAAAGTGAAACAGAGAATACCGCAAAACGCTAAATCTCAAACTTAATTTCCTGATCGGGGCAGATTCAAACATTCGTTAGCAATTAATAATGATTATCATTCAATGAGGACACGCAGGCGGGTCAATAATGTAAAAAAAGCGTGGCAAACCTACTAAACGTAATACATATTTCCAAAATATCAGGATCTAAAAAACAGTTAATCCACTACCGGAAATCTATTTCTGATCAGGAGATCAGATTCCAAACATCTGGTTTTTCCCGATCTTTAACAATGCATCTGAAGATCAGAAACAAGTAACGCAAAATTTACCTTTTGTTAACATTAATAATTTGGAAATCACTTACAACGCCTCTATCTTTGTGATACATTTTTTTTCATAAGTTTAGGTTTAGTTAGGTTAGTTAGTTTGGTTGATTAATTTCACACCCAATAGTTTAGAAAGTGATTCTATTTCGTATTTAAAAGCAAATAAAATGAAAAAAACAGGAATAATTGTACTTATTGTAATTGTAGTTTTGGTATTCTGGGCATTCTCTTGGGGAATCTCAACTGGTAATAAAATGGTATCGATGGATGAGGGGGTAGCCGCTTCGTGGTCACAGGTCGAAAATGTCTACCAACGCCGCTCTGATTTGATTCCGAACCTGGTCAATACGGTTAAGGGTTATGCTGATTTTGAGAAATCAACCCTTACCGCTGTAATTGAAGCGCGAGCAAAAGCCACTCAGGTAACTGTTGATCCGACCAAACTTACCCAGGCTTCGATGCAGCAGTTCCAGCAGGCACAGGGTGGTTTGTCTTCAGCTTTAGGCCGATTGATGGTTGTTGTGGAAAAATATCCCGATTTGAAAGCCAACGAACAGTTTCTGAATCTTCAGGCACAACTCGAGGGGACAGAAAACCGAATTACTGTTGAGCGGCAGAAATTCAACGAGATAGCAAGAACTTACAATACTTATATCCGTCAATTCCCCAATATGATTATCGCTTCAATGCGTAACTTTGAGAAGAAGGCCTATTTTGAAGCCGAAAAAGGGGCAGAAAAGGCCCCAAAAGTTCAATTCTAATTTCGCCACGATGAACCCCAAAGATTTTCTCGGAAAAGAGAATGAAAGATTAATCAAGGAGGCAATTGAAGGTGCCGAGCACCAGACCAGCGGTGAGATTCGCGTCCATATTGAAAGTTCCTGTAAGCAAGAGGTACTTGACCGGGCAGCATGGCTGTTCAAAAAGCTCAAAATGCACGAAACCAAGGAGCGTAATGGTGTTCTGATTTACCTTTCGATCAATGACCGTAAGTTTGCGATTATTGGTGATTCAGGAATAAATAAAGTGGTTCCCAAAGGCTTCTGGGACGAGATCAAAGAGATCATGATTGGTCATTTCATTAAAAATGAATATTCCCAGGGGATTATCAGGGGTATTGAAAAGACAGGGGAGCATCTCAAACAGTACTTTCCCTGGCAAACCGATGATGTGAATGAACTATCAGATGAAATCTCATACGGAAAATAATGAAAAACAATCAATTAAGGCTTAATTCAGCGCTATTGACGCTTTTTATGGCGCTCTTATTTTGCCAGATCTGCCGCGCGCAGGGTGAATTTCCGGAACGCCCGGAGCCTCCCCGTCTGGTAAACGATTTGGCCGGGGTACTATCAGGGCAGCAAAAAGCAATGCTCGAAAACAAGCTGGTCAGTTTTAACCAAAGGACTTCAACGCAAATTGCAATTGTGACGGTAAGAAGTCTGTCAGGATATGACAAGGCTGATTATGCCATAAAACTTTCAGAGAAGTGGGGAATCGGTCAAAAAGGCAAGAATAACGGAATACTAATTCTGGTTAAGCCCAGAACAGGCAGCGAAAGAGGTGAGGTCTTCGTAGCAGTCGGTTACGGTCTCGAAGCTGTTGTACCCGATGCGGTAGCACGCCAGGCACTAGTGGGAGCGGAATTGCTGCCGGCATTTAAAAAGAATGACTATTTTACCGGACTTAACCGAAGTACAGACGTACTAATCTCGCTCACAGCAGGAGAATACACAGCAGACCAATATATTAAAGCCGTCAATAAAAAAGGGAAATCTGGTTCCGGAGGATTTATTATTATCATGGTTGTTTTGGCAATCATCTTCATTTTTCAACGTGCAGGCAATTCCTCACGGGGCATCAGCAGCGGCCAGGGATTCCTCGGTGGCTTACTGCTTATGGATCTTCTTGGCGGTGGTCGGAGCGGTGGATCCTGGAACGATTTTTCGGGCGGCGGAGGTGGAGATTCCGGTGGCGGTGACTTCGGAGGATTCGGCGGAGGCAGCTTTGGCGGAGGCGGCGCCGGAGGATCATGGTAAAAATAGTCAATTAAGCTGTTAGACTTTTAGCAAAAAAGATCATCAAGACTGGGAAGTACCGCAAGATTTGCAGAAAAGATTAATACGAGTTTTATAAGAGCCGCCAAGAGACTAAGAAATTACACCTGGCTTCTTGGCGGCTTAGCATGAAAAAAGAGTTATATAATATCTCAAAGTGATCAATATAAGTCCTTTGCGTTTCACTACGTACCATGCGCGAAATTTTTATTGGTACGTTTTATTTTGCCATCTTCTTCTCGTAAGCTGTTCTAATACTAACCGTAAGATACCCTAAGACCATGGCAATTGCACAGTAAACAAGGATGGTTATGGCCGATGAGGCATCTGTTGTAGTCTTCCCGTAAATTTGTCCAAATGCGAAGAATACCGCAGATGAAACAAAAATGGCAGGGACAAAATCGATTAACGAATGTGCCCTCTCCATGGAACACATCGGAACCACCATCACAAGTACTGCCAGCGGAATTGCCCAGAAACCCGTTGAGCCTAAAACACCTGCCAGTTTAATGATCAGTATGGCGGAGAGAATTCCCAATGCATAACCAAAAAAGGTACGAAGTCCACCTTTTACGGTACCTCCGGCCAGAAAATACATAGCCCATGCCTGAAAGGTTACCCACCCAAAAGTGTTATTGCCAGCAATTGGCATTAAGGGACTGATCAATTGGTCAAGCGCGATAAACAAGGATGCCAGCACTGCAATAAACAAGGGAATGACTACAAATTTTTTGAAATTCATAACGTTTAATTTTAGTTGTGTTAATTTTGAATCGTTGGAATGGCAACAAAA
>Ga0359897_10042_pt2 | contig 25830 bp, 29 predicted proteins | sample SorcelJu500001C4_4_FD_206068 | JGI IMG/M metagenome (GOLD analysis project Ga0359897, IMG submission 206068) | Enriched cells from Trout Bog Lake Hypolimnion, Wisconsin, USA - BChl from Trout Bog BchlTB.July23.5000.01.C4 | ecosystem: Environmental > Aquatic > Freshwater > Lake >... | reverse complement strand
TTGAATACCCCATCATGCAATTGCGCGAGAGGAACCAAAAGGAGTGCCCGAAAACAACAGCTAAAATGGCTATTGCCCTCACGAGGTCTAATCCAATGATGCGTTCGTTCCTGATAAAATTGTTTTGGCTAAAAGTAAGGTTTATTCAGGGGAAAATGAGTGGGGATGGGAAATGGCGTTTCAGAAGTCGGTTATTTCCAAAAAAAGACTCACACTCACATAGAACCTTCTTAGCATTTATTTTTCTCCAAATATAGCTAACGTCGTTATTGCCACAACTTAAACGCAATCGTATCCAACTGCCAGTTGGTGGTGGCGTTCTTGAATTGAATGTAGATGAGGCCCCTGATGGTATCATTGGAGATATTACCGTAGCCATAGGGAAGCACGATAAAATGATTGAATACCATGTAGTAAGCCGAAATAGTATCTATGCCGAAATTGGCACTATTTGTGCTGTCCAGGGTGCAGATGATGTGGTTGTATTCCTGATTGTTGAAGAAATTATCGATGAAGAAGGTAGTAGGCGTGTATGCCTGCGTAAGGGTAACCGTATAGTAACTGGTATCGTGGTTGTAAGCTGTGGAGTCGCTACCGGTGATCACCTGCTGCATATTCCAGTTGCCCAAGTACTTGCTGGCGGAAATTGTGGCGCAACTGGGGCCTTCGTAGCCGGTAGGGCACGTGCAAACAGGTTTACGTGTAGTCGTATCTATGCTGCAAACGCCACCGTTCACACAGAAGGTAGGGGTGCACGAAGCTGAAGATGACGACTTAGTGCAGGACATGTGGGCCACTGTAACAACAGCAAACAAAGCTACCAGGGCTGCAATAATAAAATTGCTTCTCTTCATTACCATGGGTTAAATTTAGTATTTTTTTTCAATTCCATAACATTCCAAACACAAATTTTCTCATCTGCGTGGCTTTTGAGGAGAAAATCCGGGATGGTCTGCGGCGACTATACGGACTTAAGTTCTGTGATCAGCGCCTGTAATACTTTCTTGGCGTCACCAAACAGCATGGATGTCTTGGGCCTGAAGAACAGTTCGTTTTCTATACCTGCGTAGCCAGGTTTCATACTGCGCTTGTTCACGATCACGTGTTCGGCTTTTTCCACTTCCAGTATAGGCATACCATATATCGGGCTGGAAGGGTCTTCCTTTGCCGCTGGGTTTACCACGTCATTGGCACCCAGGATCAGGACCACATTGGTGCCAGCCATCTGGTCGTTGGCGTCTTCCATTTCCAGCAGCTTTTCGTAAGGTACATCTGCCTCCGCCAGCAACACGTTCATGTGGCCGGGCATACGGCCTGCTACCGGGTGTATGCCGTAAACTACTTCCACGCCTTTTTCATTCAGCACTTTTTCCAGTTCGTGGCAGGTATGCTGTGCCTGGGCTACGGCGAGCCCGTAACCAGGGATGATCATCACTTTCTGGGCATAAGCCATAAGGACTGCGGTATCATTGAGCGAAATTTCTTTATAGTTGCCTTGTTCCTTTGCGCCACTTGCTGCGCCGGCCTTTTGGCCACCAAATGAGCCAATCAGCACGTTTTTCAGCGAGCGGTTCATGGCCTTGCACATAAGTATGGTAAGTATAGTACCTGCTGACCCCACGAGGATACCACCGGTGAGCATCACCGGATTGCTGTATAAAAAGCCACCAAATGCTGCGGCGACGCCGGTAAAGGAGTTGAGCAGGGAGATAACAACCGGCATATCCGCGCCACCGATGGGCATAACGAATAGGATACCATAAAGCGCTGCCAGCGCAGTGATGCCATAGAACAGGATATGCGAACTGCCGGGTGCGAAACCGCCGACAACCATAATGGCAAGGATGATGATGCCTGCAAAAAGAATAAAATTTATAGCTTGCCCACCGGGGATGGTCTTGTCCTTTATGCGGCCATTGAGCTTACCCCATGCGATCATACTGCCGGCGAAGGAAACCGTACCAATAATCATACCTAGCACGATGATCACCAATTTGCCCATTTCAGGGGCCAGATCATTATGGTATTCAATCATGGAAATGAGCATGGCGCACGCGCCGCCCATACCATTGAAAAGGCTTACCATTTCTGGCATAGCGGTCATCTGTACTTTCTTGGCCGCGAAGGTGCCTAAAACCGTACCGATAATGAGGCCAGCGAAGATCCAGATGTAGTTGCCCAGGCCAGCGAAGTCGCCGGAGCCTTCCACTTTGTGCTTATACAGGAAGATGGTGCCGAAGATGGACAGGATCATACCCCCTGCTGCGATCAGGTTGCCCTTGCGTGCAGTCTCAGGGTGCGACAGCATTTTGAGGCCCAGGATAAAGGTGATCGAACCAATGAGGTAGGCCAGGAGTAAGACAGAATTGGTATTTAAGAAGTCCTTGTATTGTTCTATAATTTGTTCCATTATTATACCGTTGTAAAAGCGAATGAAATAATTGTGTGTGTTTTATTTTTTCTTCTTCTTGCCAAACATTTCGAGCATCCTGTCGGTAACAACAAACCCACCCACCACATTCAGTGTACCCAGCACTACGGCAATGAAGCCCAGTATCAGGGAGAAATAGTCGCCATCCCTGGCCTCGCCCATAACAATGATGGCCCCTATGATCACTACCCCGTGAATTGCGTTGGCGCCGCTCATCAGTGGGGTATGCAACACCGCAGGCACCCTTGATATCACCTCTATACCCAGGAAAATGGAGAGTATGACGATGGTGATCAGATGGTAATTTCCATTAAAAAAATTGCTTAACTGCTCCATGTGAGAATTTTTATTTTTAATTTTTTAGTTTGTATGTCTAGATGCCTACTGCCTTAGGATCGGTATTTACGAGGGTGGCGACCCTTTCATTCACCACTTTCCCATCGTGGGTGATGCAAGTGCCTTTCACAATGTCATCAGCGAAGTTGAGGTCCACACCGCCTTCCTTATTGATGATGAGTTTTGAAAAGTTCAGCACGTTCTTGCTGTAAAGTTTGCTGGCATCAGACGACGCAGTAGCAGCCAGTGCAGAATTACCTATAATGGTAACGCCCTGGTGCATGATGGTCTTGTCATTCTCAGTAAGTTCGGTATTGCCGCCTGTAACAGAGGCCAGGTCTATGATCACAGAGCCATTGCGCATGTCTTCGATCATGGCACGGGTGATGAGAATAGGCGCCTTGCGGCCGGGGATCTGTGCAGTGGTAATAATAATATCTGATTTTTTGGCGTGTTCGTGGATCTTTTCACGTTGCTTACGCTGGAAATCTTCAGTTTGCTCTACGGCATAGCCGCCTGCCTTGGACGCATCTGCAGCGCCTTCCACTTCAACGAATTTGGCCCCGAGGCTCATCACTTCTTCTTTTACGGCAGGGCGGGTATCGAACACCTCTACCACGGCCCCGAGCCTCCGGGCTGTGGCTATGGCCTGCAGGCCCGCTACACCGGCGCCGAGTATCAGCACCTTCGCGGGCGGAATGCTACCCGCAGCAGTCATGAACATGGGGAAGTAGCGGCAATACTGGAATGCCGCCAGTAGCACTGCTTTGTAGCCCGCGATATTGGCCTGCGAACTAAGTACGTCCATAGATTGCGCACGGGTGGTACGCGGTATGGTGTCGAGGCTGAAGACGGTATAACCTTTGCCGGCCCACTGGTTCATCAGCGCCGGGTTGAACAGTGGCTGGTAGATGCCCATCAGTATGGCGCCTGGTTTTGCCTGTCCGGCATTTGCGGCCTGGATGGTCAATACCATATCTGCTGAAGCTAATATTTGCGGTGCAGTGTGAATTTCTGCGCCCACATCTGTATAGGATTTGTCGTTGAAAAAGGCCGAATCTCCGGCACCGCTTTCTACCCATACGGTAACATTCATTTTCACAAGGGCTGCAACCACCTCCGGAACGAGCGAAACGCGGGTTTCCGGCATCTGTTCTTTCAATACACCTATAATCATAAATTATTCGGGCGTCTCTTTGAAGACGGCGCAAAATAGGACTTTCCCAGAAAATATCATAATTCAAATATAAAATGAGCGCTATAAACGCAGATGATTCTTGTCATAATCTTTTTTAAGCGGGGAAATTGTTCGTTTTCAGTAAGTAGTCTTTAGTAAATAGCAGATCGTCTCGAGGTTGATGTGGCAGATCGAATTTAGCACATATAGCTCTGTCATATTTAGCGGATAGTAGTTAATAAACGGCACATCATTGCGGGGCTCGTTTTTGATAGTAATTTCAAATTTCGGTGGCCCTTATTGCAAGTTTAAAGTAACTTGCGCTAACAGATTTGAAATATGGCTTCTTACAGCATTGGTGACGCACTGAATTTATTCCTTGAAAAATCGCATTGGAAGCCCAAGGTGGTAGAACTGCGTATGCGGGAGGAGTGGGAAGCAATAGTGGGTAAGACCATCGCAAAATACACGCGCAACATCAACCTCTTCAATAAGAAGCTGACTATCTACTCTGATGTGGCGCCGTTAAAGCAGGAATTACAGCTTGGCAAGGAGCAATTGGTTGTCCGCATCAATGAGTATTTCGGTGAGCGGGTTGTGGAGGAGATCATTGTGAAGTAATTTATTTGATTCATCCCCTTGTCGCATCAAATAGTAGTGTCAAAGCCCGCAACCTAGCCATTGATCACATCAACATAAAATTAATTTTTTTTTCATTTAGCATTGATCCACGCCTTTGAGCATTGGTAATTCTATACTTTGATTTTCACCCGCCGATGCTACTATAAAGTACCCTCGCCCCCTTGTAATCCACGCTGACCAGGCCGTCATAATTATATCCCTCCCGGTTGGCTTCTTCTTCACGGCAAACGCATTTAGCTAAGGGGGGGCTTGTTACAAAGGTAATTACAGAACAGCTCGTTGCGACCCTTGCCTCTATTTGTATGTTAGAATAATTCATATTTAGGCATAGTGTCCAATTAACCATTCCCTATTCCATGATGGGGCAATCTAAAGGCACTTAATACCCAGCCAATGAATTGATTAAAGCCGGCCCTAAAAGACTTTTTCTTGTAAAAATAAATTTTATATAATAACTTTGAAGAGGGCGCGTTTTATATGCGAACAAAGACCTCTTTTATGAAAAACCTCCTTATCGCATCATCGCTGTTTGTTATCGTGATCAGCTTTGGGGCCTGCACCAAGAGCGACCAGGCAAAGCCAGCCACTAAAACGCAGGTAACCTCAATCACGGATACCACTCCAGTAGCCAGTATCTACCCGTTTACCGATACCTTCACCGGTGTACTTACCGACACATTCATTATAGACATGAGTGGCAGCTATGGCTGCAGATACAATCCCTATTCCGTGTATGCCACGCACCTAAGTGCCGATACAGTGGTGTACACCGGATCCGCCAGCATCCAGGTACAGTATTATGCAGTTGCCTTTAACCTCAGGGATACGTTATTTTCCACCAGTGTGGTTGGGTCCTTATATACAGGTGGTTTCACGTCCAATATGCTCTTTCTGTACCCGGGCACCGATCCGCAAAACGTTTATGTGCCCAATGCAATAGTGTTCACACAGGCGCGGCAGAACCTGGCGTTCAGCTGGAACGTAAGTTTCTTGCCTGCCATTAGCACGTGTGATTATGGCTCCAGCTCTGGCCAGTTCAACGGCATACTGAAAAGCACACCGCACGAGTAAGGTTGCTGCAGCAAGCCGGGCTGTTATAAGATAAGATTATTAATGGCGAAAGACCAGCCACTATTCTAGCTTCAGTACCGCCAGGAAGGCCTCCTGAGGCACATCTACGCTGCCTATCTGGCGCATGCGCTTCTTACCTTCCTTTTGTTTTTCCAGCAGCTTGCGTTTACGGCTTATATCACCACCATAGCACTTGGCGGTCACATCCTTGCGCATCGCAGATATGGTTTCCCGCGCTATGATCTTGGCGCCTATTGCCGCTTGTATGGCTATCACGAATTGTTGCTTCGGTAGCAGGTCCTTCAGCTTGGTACATAGTTTCCGGCCGAAGTCTGTTGCGCGGCTGCGGTGTATGAGCGCGCTCAGTGCATCCACATTATCACCATTCAGCAATATATCCATCTTGGCTATATCACTTTCGCGATAGTCAAGCGGGTTGTAATCGAATGACGCGTAACCGCGGGTGCAGGATTTCAATTTATCGTAAAAGTCAAAAACGATCTCCGTGAGTGGCATTTCAAATATCAACTCCACGCGGGTTGGCGTCAGGTAATGCTGGTTCATAAGCAGGCCACGCTTGCCCAGGCACAGGCTCATGATGTTCCCGATATAATCGGGTTTGGTAATGATCTGCGCGCGGATAAATGGCTCCTCTATCCGGTCTAGACTGCTTGGGTCGGGCATTTCGCTCGGGTTGTTCACGATCAGCATTTTATCCTTGTCACGTGTCTTGTAGGCATGGAAGCTCACGTTCGGCACGGTTGTGATCACGGTCTGGTTAAACTCACGCTCCAGCCGCTCCTGTATGATCTCCATGTGAAGCATCCCCAGAAAGCCGCAACGGAACCCAAATCCCAGTGCCTGCGATGTTTCCGGCTCAAAGGTGAGCGAGGCGTCATTGAGTTGCAGTTTCTCCATGCAGTCGCGCAGGTCTTCAAAGTCGTCCGTATCTACCGGGAAGATCCCGGCAAACACCATTGGCTTCACTTCCTGGAACCCACGAATGGCGTCGGTAGTCGGGTTTGCTATGCTCGTTATCGTATCGCCCACCTTTACGTCCCGCGCCGTTTTAATACCTGTAATGATATAACCCACATTACCCACGCTCACTTCCTGCTTAGGCGTGAGCGCCAGCTTCATTATCCCTACTTCGTCTGCGGTATATTCCGCATCGGTGTGTATGAACCTGATCTTTTCATTCTTATGAATAGTGCCGTTAAACACCCTGAAATAAGCTATGATACCCCGGAAAGAATTGAACACACTGTCAAAGATCACCGCCTGCAGTGGTGCTTCCGGGTCGCCCTTGGGGTGTGGCACACGTTCTATCACGCCAGCCAGTATCGCCTCAACACCTATACCGCTCTTGCCGCTCGCTAATATAATATCTTCGGCCTTGCAGCCTATCAGTTCCACGATCTGGTCCGTCACTTCAGGTATCATCGCGCCATCCATGTCTATCTTATTGATCACCGGTATGATCTCCAGATTATTGTCCAGCGCCAGGTATAGGTTGCTGATAGTCTGCGCCTGTATCCCCTGCGATGCATCTACCAGCAGCAGCGCCCCCTCACATGCAGCCAGCGCACGGCTCACCTCGTACGAGAAATCCACGTGGCCGGGGGTATCTATGAGGTTCAGCACATACTTCTGGCCCTTGTATTCATAGTCCATCTGTATGGCATGGCTCTTAATGGTGATCCCCTTCTCACGTTCAAGGTCCATGTCATCAAGCACCTGAGCCTGCATTTCGCGCGACGAAATAGTTTTGGTAAATTCCAGTAGTCGGTCAGCGAGTGTACTCTTGCCATGGTCTATATGGGCAATGATACAGAAATTGCGAATGTTTTGCATATATTATAAAGAGGTGCAAAGGTAGTCAATTAATGCCTTATTTGCGTAATGGATTGTGCCAGATCTTGGCTAAATCCAGATACTGCATAACCCCAAACAGAATTGCTAAAGATTAAAATAGTAGTTTTAGTGCCATGAAAAAACTGTTTGTACTTATATTATTATGTTTCTTTACGGCCACTATTGCTTCAGCGCAGGCTACGCCACCCTTTCAGCAGGATGTGCAAACCATAAAGAATTACGACAAAATATACAAGCCGCCCACGCACCCTATATTATTTGTGGGCAGTTCCTCCATCCGCAAATGGGACGACCTGCAACTCGATTTCGGCAGCTACAATGTCCTCAATCGCGGCATAGGCGGAGCGGTGATCTCAGACGTTAGCTACTACCTGCAAGACCTCGTGTTCGACTATGCCCCTCGCCAGATTGTGCTCTACGTAGGCGAAAACGATATAGTCATCGCCAATGAAACGCCCGATATTATTCTGAGCAAAACGATTGCCCTTTACAAATCCATCCGGGCTAAACTCCCGTATGTGCCCATTGTGTATATTGCCATGAAGCCAAGCCCATCCCGCGATAAATACATGAAAAAAACCAGGGAAACCAATAACCTCATCCGCAAATTTCTGTCCACTGAGAAAAACGTAACCTTTGTAGATGTCTATTCGTTGCTACTGAAAGACGGCCATTCCCGTCCCGAATTATTTGTAAGCGATATGCTCCACATGAACAAACAGGGATATGCTATTTGGGCAAATGCCGTAAGGCCCTACTTGCTTAAGTACCAGCCGTAGATAACGTTGTCGAAATGCCCCATACACATCAGTATTTTATTGATTGCCGCTCTCAAAAGCCCTCGCGCTCTCAAAAAAGCGCTGCCGCTCTCCGCTCTCTTTCTCTGCTCTCATTTTTGCCTCTAATCTCTTTCTCCGCTTTTCGCTATCCGCCGTCAATATGCTGCGCCTCCAATCGGCAAATGTCCATGGATGAGAACACTATTGCCGAGGACGTGAGCGTGTTTGTGCGCCGATTTCTTTAATTCCCTGTTGTCATCTAAAAGCAGCCACGTATCGAATTGGGGTGTAGCAGCACCACCAATTGCTCAATAAGGTCATCCTGGTTCAAAGATTTGACGAGCGTCGTACTACCACACACAAGGGTGGCACACCCTCAGACTCCATAAGGGCAGCTACGTTCCGCTCCACATTCATTAGTATTTGGCTATTGTTCCATTGCGCCTGTTGCAGCTTTGGGGACACCACATATTTTGGTAGCTAGATGATGGCTTCTGCAAACACCACATCCGGCGCCACTGCATTCCATTACTTGCCCTTTACCGGCGGCCTCTGAGCAGGCTTTGCCGGAGATTTCGCTGCCGGCCTTGACTGCGTTGCGGCGGTGCCTGGTGCCGGCCTTGGCGCAGTCCGGAGCACGGGCTTTACCACCGGCTTCGATGTTCTGTCCCTGCTCAGCAACAGGGATATTTTTTGTAGGATAATACTGTTGCTCATATAAAACAAGATCAGCGGCATCGCCTTGAATAGTCCCCGCTTTGTAGTATTCTCCAGCGTATTGGCTGGGATAATGTAGCCCATAAATGAAAGCCCAAAATAAACAACACCTACGCCGTATAGAAACAGCAATGCCTCCCGGTTTAAAGGTGTCTTCCATCCTAACCGGATAATAAGGTCTATAAACACGACGATACAAAAGAAGTAAATGAAATACCCGTAAGAGCCCTCGCCCATTTTACCGAAAACAAGGCGGTCATTTATTTCCTGCATTCGCCGCCATATCTCAGAAACGTCTATCAGGTTCTTGTTCAGGAGGCTGCCTACACTGGCCTTGTAGGGCACAAAATGTACCAGAAATACATCCACCGTGATAACATAAAATACAAATGACAGCGAAAAAAAGACGATCATCTGGATGGCCCAAGTCTTAAAAGGAGTATGCTTTTTGTAATAATGAAACAGCATCAACGGCGCCACAAACATCAGCAATATAAGCGTCTCCCCCCTGATAAACGTAGCAAAACCAAACAATGTCCCTGACCAAAGCAAGTAATTGAACTTATCATTGTTCAGGAATTTTATCAGGTAGAAATATCCAAAGAAAAAGAAGATCATATTGCTGTAATCATACAGCATCACATACGAATAAGCATACAGGTCGGGCGTGATCACAAACACAAACAGCAACAGCCCCGCAAGAAACCGGTGTATCCGCTCCACAAGCATTTGGTATACAAGCATCAGGAATGGGATATACAGCACGCTCATCCATAACTGCCCGAATGGCTGCACCAGCAACTTGTACATGATCTGCAACCCAATGATATACGACGACTTGAAAATATTGTTATTGTTGCTTTCGGCCAGGGAAACTTGCTGAATGCCATCTACTGTTATTTTCTTAAGGCCAAGGTCTATATTAAAGACGGAACTCAGCATTGTCTTATCACGCACCGCATACTCCGCCAGCAGTTCAGGCCCGGTAAGCATATCCCTTGCAAACGGCGGGAAGTAGAAGCAACGCCATACGCTAAGCACCACCAGCGCTGCGGTGACCAGAAGAAAAGGCCACTCGTAAATCTCGGGTAATTTGAATTGATGAAACTGCGGCCGCCGGAATGGAAAAAACAACGGAAGCGAAAAGATCGCCGTAAAAACCGCAATACCTATCGTCACATTCGATGCCGTAATGGGGTTGTGGGCAATAGTAAGTTGCAGGATACAAGGCACAAAGGACAACAGCACAACGCCTGTGATCAGCGACAGGCAAAAATTCACCATCGGTTTCAGGTCAAGCCGGAACAACCTGATAAAACCTTTTCCCGAAAAATAATGGGCCAGCAACAAATAAAAAAGACCAATAAAGTTCATAGTTTAATTATATTTTTTATACAGGTTGCGAACAGCATTAAGTACCGCAGTGTCCGTTATCTTCTTCAATCCCGGGCGGTGGTTCTCCACCACCAGCGCCCAGCCCGCGCGGTCAGACATCGGACTATTGAAACTGGTAGATTTATAACCCGTAAAATAGTAAAAAACCTCTGGTTCCACCACGTCAAAATCCCCTTCCAGTTTCATGGCTTTCAGGTATTTCCTGGGCGGGAGCAGCACTACCGGGTCCACGGCATTTTGCTGCTTTAGTGAATTGGCGATTGCATGGTACACATTGTAATTGGTCCCAAACCGGTTGATCATACGCTCTTCCGGGGCCAGGTGGCTCATCTGGAAATTGTAATCGGCGCCATTTATGATCTTACTGTTCAACCAATTGTTGTAGACAGGGATATATAATATAAGTACGATAACCAGTATCGCAGCAAGAAATAAATTTAACTTATTATAGAGCATAGCGGGAAATCAAAGAATAGGTTGAAAAAAACAAATGTAGTAATTATTGCCAAAAAGTGCGCCGAAACGCATTTAAAATCACACCTGAAAAACCCCCAGCTTGAACTCCCTTTCCGACTGCGAGTGGTTCGCTGCATTGATGCCTTCTGAGATCATTTTCCGCGTATCGGCGGGATCTATGATCTCGTCCACCCACAAGCGTGCCGCCGCGTAATATGCAGAGGTCTGGCTATCATACCGGTCCACAATTTCCTTCAGCATAGCCTTTTCTTTCTCCGGGTCTATCACCTCGCCCTTGGCCTTTAGCGATGCTACCTGTATCTGCAGCAGCGTCTTTGCTGCCTGATCGCCGCCCATCACGGCTATTTTGGCGTTGGGCCATGCGTAGATAAACCGTGGGTCGTATGCCTTGCCGCACATGGCATAGTTGCCTGCGCCATAGCTATTGCCAATAATAAACGTGATCTTAGGCACTATGGAATTGGCCACTGCATTTACCAGCTTTGCCCCGTCCTTTATGATCCCGGATTGCTCACTGCGGCTGCCCACCATAAAGCCCGTAACATCCTGCAAAAATATCAGCGGTATTTTCTTTTGGTTGCAATTCATCACAAACCTTGCAGCCTTGTCTGCGCTGTCATTATAGATCACGCCGCCCAACTGCATCTCGCCCTTGCCGCTCTTTAATATCTTGCGCTGGTTGGCCACAATGCCCACCGCCCAGCCATCTACGCGTGCATACCCGCACACAATGGTCTTGCCATAATCTTCCTTAAACTGGTCTAACTCTGATTTATCCACTATGCACTTGATCACGTCCACTATGTCATACTGCTTATTGTTAAGCACAGACACCATGCCATAAATATCCGTCATATCCCTTGCCGGCGGCTCAGGCTTCACCCTGTGGTAGCCCTGTAGCGGGCGCTCCCCTATTTTATCTACAATGCGGCGCACCTGGTCCAGGCACTCCTGCTCAGTGTCAAATTTATAGTCGGCTATGCCGCTCACCTCTGTATGCATTTTTGCACCGCCCAGCGTTTGCGCGTCCACGTCTTCACCTATTGCTGCCTTTACGAGGTAGGGGCCCGCCAGAAAGATAGATCCATTGCCTTCCACCATGAGCGTCTCATCGCTCATTATAGGCAGGTATGCGCCGCCGGCCACGCAACTGCCCATCACCGCAGCTATCTGGGGTATACCCATGGCGCTGATTTGAGCGTTGTTGCGGAATATCCGGCCAAAGTGCTCCTTGTCCGGGAATATTTCATCCTGCATCGGCAGGTACACCCCCGCGCTGTCTACGAGGTAGATCAGCGGCAGATGGTTTTCCATGGCTATCTCCTGCATCCTCAGGTTCTTCTTGCCCGTTATCGGGAACCAAGCCCCCGCCTTCACCGTATTATCATTGGCCACGATCACGCATTGCCGGCCATGTATATAACCCAGCCCTGCCACGGTGCCACCCGCCGGGCAACCCCCATGTTCCGGGTACATCTCGTAGCCGGCAAACGAGCCGATCTCTGTGAATAAACTGTCCTTGTCCACAAGGTACTGGATGCGTTCACGGGGCGTCATTTTGCCCTTTTCGCGCGCTTTTTCAATGCTCTTCTTGCCCCCGCCCAGGCTTATCACCGCATGGCGCTGCTTCACCTGGCTCACAGCCAGCCGCATTTCATCGTCCTTTTTATTAAATTCCAGGTCCATCAATAATAGTGTATTTGCTTACAGTTCACAAAAATAGTCCGAATAAGTTATACAGTTGGAAATTGTCACCATTTTATAAAAAATTGTTTTTTGTTCGGTTTTTCTGTTGTTATTCGCTAAATTACCCACTCATATCCTTTATTTTTGAACGATAATGTACTGCAAATGCCGGTTGACTACTACAAAGGTTTGTACGAACCGCTTACAAAAATGCTCAAAGCGCATTTACCTCTTACGGCCCTGCCGGTGAGGGAACTCGTGCAGATATGCCGCGAGCAAGGCTGCCCAATAACCCTGAACACAGTGCTTCACATTGAAGACGTATTCAACAGCGGCGATATTTCAGGGATCTTGTGCACGATCGAAAATGACGGTCTGACCCGAATGAGGTGCGCCCTATCGCATTTGATATTCATGCCCGGCAGCCCGCTGTATCCCGAAATAACAGGCTACCAGAGAAAGCGGGCAAAAAGGATCATGCAATTAAATATCATCAGCGGCAGATAAAAGAAGAAACTAAATTTGATGGTTTTGCTGCCACTATTATCATCTGTTTCCGCTAAATTTGGTGTTCTGGCAATAATTAAATTAACCAAACTATGGACGTTCCTATTGAAACCGAACGATTATTGATCCGTGAACTGCTGCCTTCTGACGACCAGGGCATGTTCATCATGGACAGCGACCCCGAGGTGCATAAATACATTGGCAAAAAGCCGGTTGAAAACATAGGCCAGACCCGCGAAGTGATCGAATATATCCGCAGCCAGTACGTCGAATTTGGCATTGGCCGCTGGGCCATCATAGAAAAAGCGACCGGTGATTTCGTAGGCTGGGTGGGCCACAAACGAATGACAGAAACTGTAAACGGCCACTCCGGCCATATCGACTATGGCTACCGGCTGGCACGCCGGTTTTGGGGCCGTGGCTATGCTACCGAAGCTGGGCGCGCCTCATTGCAATACGGCATAGACAAGCTGAAATTCAAAGATATTTATGCCATGACCGACATTGACAATGGCGCATCCCGCCATGTGCTTGAAAAACTGGGCTTTAAATTCATGGGGCTATTCGAGTGGGACGCCGCACCTACCTGGCGCAAGGAACGCGAACTGACGACTTGGTACCAATTGGATTAAAAGGAATGCCTAGTCGGACCTGGTAAAATTAGAAATCATGCACGAGCCGCAGGTAACGGATCACTAAGAAAATGATCGCCAGCAGCACCAGCGTAAACACCATGACATAAGACCATACGTTCTTGGGTTCTTCCTGTTCCATGCTCTGATATTTAGCCTTTCCAAAGGTACAAAATGGAATAAAAACCGGCAAATGTTGATTTTTCAATATTTCCGGCCGGGAATCAAAAAAGCTTGCACATATCGTCTGATTTACATAATTTTGAAATGAATGCGACTTATATTTATTCAAACCTAAATTGGTCGATAATGAAAGCGGTCACGGTTACTTTCCTCGCCATTTGTTGCTTTATTGCCGCTTCAGCGCAGTATCAAAAAAATTTTACGGACGCCGAAAAACGCATGGCAAGGAACCAAATCGGTAACCCAAATTATTGTAGGTCTGCCATGGCGCAGAAAATGACGATAGTGGCGGAGCAGCATGTAGGCGCAGAGCGTGAAGTATTTGCGAAACAGGACATTGACCAGGCCGAGAAATTATACATGCGGGGATCACGTATGCTCCTCTCTGGCGAGGAGTCTAAAAAACAATTTGATAGCGTAGTCTCATTATACCCCCAGCTTAACCGGGCTGGCTGCGCGCAACTCTACCGCGCACAGCAGGAAGTGGGCGGGGAAAAGGAACGCCTCCTAAAAGACTGCCTCGCCCGCTTCAGCAATTGTTACTACCTTGACGGCGCCCAGGTAGGTCCGCTGGCCACCTATCAACTCGCTTGTTACTACTGGAATATCGGCAGGTACCGTGACGCGGACGAGTTCTTTCGTCAACTGCGCAAAGACCACCCCGAAGCGGTAGGCCATGACGGGCGAATGCTGGTGGATAAGATAGATGAGCTTCACTGAATTATCGACGCCCCAACACACCCACTATTTTTCCCCTCGCATATCTTAAAATAAGAAGCCCTATTTTTGCAGATTGAACGACAGGAACACAGACTTGGGCAACAGTGAACAAAATAGAATATCCTGGTTTCCGGATAACGTGGTACGTGCGATAGCCCCACCTGAGCGCTTCACCTTTCCATTTTATTACGAGCCTCACCCCCTCACAAAAATAGCCGCCGCCGAACTACAGCAATACCTGGAAAACCAAACGCACCTCGATCATAATTTCGGCCTCACCACCGATAGCGATAAGATGGTGATAGGCAAAATGTTCGGTGTACTGGTAGTGCGCGACAAGGCAGGAAAGATCGGGTACCTGTCCGCATTCTCAGGCAAGCTCGCCGACTCAAACGACCACCCGCGTTTTGTGCCACCCGTATTTGATATGCTGGTAGAAAATAGCTTCTTCCTTCAGGGGCAGGAGGTCATAGACGCCATCAACGCCGAGATAGAAGAAATAGAAACCAGCGCAAACTACAATCGCCTGAAACTGGGCCTTGAACAACAAACGGCCGAGTCCGCAGCAGCAATCGCAGCCTTCAAGCAGCAGCTAAAGATCAATAAAGATATCCGCAGGCAACGCCGCGAAGAAAACTCGAATAACAAGGACGAAGAGGCCAATGCATTAATTGAAGCCGACCTGGCCAAACAAAGCCACCACGACCGCTACCGCCTCCGCGTGCTCAAGGAAGAATGGAAGCAATGCCTCGATGGGCTACAAGCTCAGTTCGCACCACTCGAAGCCCGCCTCGAAGCCCTGAAAAACGAACGCAGGGAAAGATCAGGCGCATTGCAGGTGCAGCTTTTCGAGCAATATGCTTTTCTGAACAAAGCGGGCAAAAGAAAAAGCCTGCACGATATTTTTGCCCCCACCGCCTTCGGTAGGCCACCATCCGGCGCAGGTGAGTGTGCCACACCCAAGCTATTGCAATACGCATTCATGAATGGCTACGAACCACTTGCCATGGCTGAGTTCTGGTGGGGCGCCGCGCCAAAGTCGGAGATCAGGCAACACAAACAATTTTACCCCGCCTGCGCCGGCAAGTGCAAGCCCATACTGGGGCACATGCTGGAAGGAATGACCATTGAAGAAAACCCATTCCTGCAACCGACCATAAAAAGCGCGAAAATCGAGATTGTTTATGAAGATGAATACCTGCTGGTTGTAAACAAGCCTGCCGGTTTGCGCTCCGTTCCGGGAGTCGACATCTTTGATTCCGTGTACAGCAGGCTTAAGTCCATGCTCGAAAACACCGAGCCGCTCCTCGTGCACCGCTTGGATATGGGCACATCGGGATTGTTGGTTGTAGCCAAAACCCCGGAAGCACACAAGCACCTGCAACAGCAATTTCTGGACCGGACCATAAAGAAGCGCTACACCGCACTGCTATCTAAAGTCATCGAGCAGCAGGAAGGCGAGATAACCCTACCCCTATACGCGGATCCTTATAACCGCCCTCGCCAATTGGTATGCTTCACCAACGGCAAAAAAAGCATCACCAGGTGGAAGACCATTGAAACGACCGACACAATAACCAAGGTGCACTTCTGGCCCCTCACCGGCCGCACCCATCAATTGCGCATGCACTCTGCCCACGAGCTGGGCCTCAACGCACCCATCGTTGGCGATGACCTCTACGGTACACCCTCTGAAAGGCTCTATCTTCACGCCGCGTATATAGCATTCGTGCACCCGGTAACAAAAGAGAAAATCAGCTTCGAGGTTATTGAAGATTTTTAAGGAAAAAATCGGCGGAAACTACCTTCCCGGTCGTGCTTACGGAAATAATGCATTTCTTATCGACGGAGTTCTGATCCATTGAAACCAATCACTGCTATAACGACCTCAAAATATCTTCAGCAGTTCTTCGAGGTGGTTTATTTCGTAAGTGGGCTTGCGTTTGTGGGGCAGTTTGTGGGGGTTGTAATAGACGGTATCCATGCCCGCATTTATGGCGCCGAGTATATCTATATCTATTGCATCGCCTATCATGATGCTTTGCTCCACATCTGCCTTGGCAAGATTGAGCGCGAATTCAAAAATATCACGGTGGGGTTTCATGCTATTGCTCTTTTCAGAGGTGATGAGGTGCGTGAAGTACCTGGCGATGCCGGAATATTGCAGCTTCATCCGCTGCGTGGTCTCGAAGCCATTGGTGATGAGGTGCATCTGGTAGCGGCCCTTACAGTGTTCCAGCACTTCGCGTGCGTGTGGCACCAGGGATGTTTGTACGGGCAGTATTTCCAGGTACGCGGTACTTAGTTCGTGTGCCAGTGCAGTGTCTGCCACTTTAAAATCAAGTAGCATCAGCCACATTCTTTTCCAGCGCAGTTCATCACGTTTTATGTAACCGTTTCTGTACCGTTCCCAGAGCTTATCGTTGTGCACCACATAAGCGCGGTGCAAGGCTTCAAAATCCAGTATACCGCGGCCTTTCAGGTCATATTCATCATACAGTTTCCGCAACGATACTTCTGAGTTTTTATCAAAATCCCATAGTGTATGGTCCAGGTCGAAAAACAGATGTTGGTATGATTTAGGCATCAGATTCAGTTGAAACGAGGTATGCGGCAAAAGTAGGTTAAATACTTTTACGATTTGGCTGCGGTACAAAACCTGTGCGGCACAATTTGCGCTTACTTTTTCTTACTGAAGAAATCCTTCAACTCACGGCTCATTTGTTCACCGCGTTTTTTTAGGTCTTTCAGTTCATTTTCCATATTGCGGGTAAAGTCGTGAAAATTGATGGGGTTCCCATTATTCATGTTGAAAAGTTCTTCCCGGCTGCGTGCCGCGGGTATCACCATCCACGCTATAATGTAAGCAATAAACCCTATGCCGGCAGTAAGGAACAATACTACCATCACGAGCCGGACAATGACCGGATCAATATCAAAATAATGGGCAATACCGCTGCACACCCCGCCGAATACTTTGTCGTACGGGTCGCGCAGCAGGCGGTCGTGCGTGTAGGGGTATGGCCCCTGTTGCGTTCTTTGCCTGCCACCGGAGTAAGTATATTGCTGGGAGCCATTGGCGCTGCTGTTGTTGGTGGTGCCGCCATCGCCATCATGCAGGTCGCTTGCTGCGCCCAGGGTGTCGATGACCTTCTGCACATCGCTACGGTCTATTGCCGGCGCGCCAGCCTGCAGGCGGATGGTGAACAATTCCGAGATCCGGTTTTCGATATCTTCGATGATGTTCTTGCCTTCATCGTCCCCAAACTGCCGGTCCAGGGAATTGAGGTAATCCTTCAGCAGGGTGTAAGCGTCTTCTTCTATTGGCAGTACCCTGCCGGCGATGTTTATTTGTACGATGCGTTGCATATAGTGGTTTTAAATGGATACTGTTAAATCGTTGACCGCCTTACTGAGTTCGTCCCAGGTCGTGCGTAATTGTTCATAAAATCTCACGCCTTCGTCAGTGAGCGTGTAATACTTGCGTGGAGGCCCGGAGAGGCTTTCTTCCCAGCGGTAGCCGAGGAACCCGCCATTTTTAAGCCGTGTGAGCAGCGGGTATAGCGTCCCTTCCAGCACCACTAATTTCGATCCCTTCAGTTCTTCGAGTATGTCGCTGGGGTACGCCTCCTTGTGCCGCTGTATAATACCCAGTATGCAGAGCTCCAGCAGGCCCTTCCGCATTTGCGATTCTGTATTATCTATTGCCATTCTTTACGATTTCTACACAAAGGTAGGTAAAAAATAGTATTATGCAATACAAAGTACCTTGTTAACTAAAAATTAAGAAATTTTCCTCAATGTTAGCTTTATGTGGATACCTTATATGCTTATTCCACCTTTCTATTTACCTAAGGTATTTAATTCCTTAACTTTGTGATTCTTTTCTAAAAAACAATTAATCAAAAATAATAAAATGGCAGCAGTATTAACAGATTCAAATTTCGAAGAACAGGTATTGAAGGCGGACAAGCTTTCAGTAGTGGATTTCTGGGCCCCATGGTGTGGTCCATGCCTTGCATTAGGGCCTACTATCGACGCTTTGTCGAAGGAGCATGAGGGCAAGGTGATAGTAGGTAAGGTGAATGTGGATGAAAATCCTAACCTGAGCGTCAACTACGGTGTTACCAGTATCCCCTGTGTGCTCTTCATCAAGAATGGCCAGGTGGTGGACAAGCAGGTAGGCGCGGCCCCCAAGAATGTATTTGACAAGAAGATACAGAAAATACTCGGTAAGTAATTCTGGTTAAGTCCAAAGGAAAAAGTCAAAACAAAAGAGTGCTTCCGCGGCTAACTATTAAATGTCGTTTGCACCGTTTTCTACAGAAAAATTGAGTTGACTGTACCTATTTATAAATGATGGCTGGCACGTTTTAGTGACCGGCCATTGTTTTTTTATGTGTAAAAGTTGAAATATGGCATGCGATTTGTGCATCAAGTCAATTGGGGCGACGGCCTTGCCAAAATTCTTTTACGAATATTGATTGAAAAAGTTATTTTTACACAAACTTATTATATACTCCCTCCTGTCGGGATAAAATCTTAATGTTATGATGCGTAAACTTGTATTTTTATTTTTGTTTTTGTTGGTCGCGGGCGTTGCTAATAAGGTGAGTGCTCAGATAGTAACGGACTCCGTTACCATCTACATGCCGCCTTATACCGACACTTCCTGCGACAGCGTGCAACTTACCTTTGTAGCAGTGCCATCAAGCGATACGTTCCGCAGTGTTCAATATCATTGGTATACAGATAATGTTTTTACTGGAGTTATAATTGATACTTTTTTAACCAGCGCACTGGTAGACGGAGATAGCGTTTATTGCCTGATCGTGGATACCAACAGTGCCGGTTTCCCGGACAGTACTATGTCTAACGTAATCACCATACACAGGGATACCAGCATTGCACCGGGAGTGTTCATCTCCTTATTGGTAGGTAGTAACCCCGACTGTGCGGGCCACCCGCTAACGTTTGTTGCCTACGCCAGGGACGGCGGGCCATCCCCGGTATATCAGTGGATGAACAACGGAGTGCCGATACCGGGCGCCGATAGCGCAACGATAACACGCGTATTCGGTGATCCTGATACTTTATCGTGTATGATGGTCTCCAATTCCCCCTGTGCCATTCATTTCAATGATACCGCCTACTCAAATGTGATCCCCGTGGTACATTACCATCTCACAGATAGCATTCATATCATCGTAAGCAAGAATCCCATTTGCTCCGGCGAACCGGATACTTTCACATCCACTTATTTCAATCCTGGGTCAGGATTTACATTAGCGTGGTTTGTGAATGGCACGCAGGTGCCTGGGGTTATCGGCAACACTTATTTTACAGATACGCTGCACAACCACGACCTTGTTTATTCTGTGCTCAGGACGCCAGACCCATGTATAGCCACAGATTCTGCTGTATCTAATCAGGTGAATATGACGGTTATTTCATTGCTTCCTACTTCATTGACCACGACGATGATCGCGGGTTCTAACCCAGGTTGTATTGACTCTCCTGTGACCTATGAAGGTATTTACACAAATTTCGGCACGGATCCTGTGATAGAGTGGTTTATTAATGGCGTGCTTGTAGACAGTAATTCGTCTATTTTTGATACTACGTATACTAATGGCGAGATACTCACCTTTAAAGCCTATGTTACCGACAGTGGGTGCTATACGCAGGATACGATCACAGCCCCCGCGATACTGATGCTGCGCGATAGCACGCCACCATTGCCCTGGATATCCATGATAGGCAACCTGCTGGAAACTAATAGTGGTGGGACCTATGAGTGGTACTATAGCTCATCGCCTACCGGGCCGTTTGCATTAGTTGCCGGCCAGACAGGCCAGACGCTTCATCCAGCTACAACCGGGTATTATTACGCTATCAAGGATTCTACGGTCAACTGTTATTCCTTGCCGTCTGATACCCTTTACATAGCGCTGCTGGCTGTGCATAATGTATATGCTGCTAATTTCAGGCTGTACCCTAATCCCACAAATGGTATTTTGAACATTGATCTCGGCAACCAGTCAATGGATATGAAAGTAGACATATACAATGCATTAGGTCAGGGATTGAGGCATGACGAAATCACGAATCAAACAAATTATCAGGTCGACCTTTCCTACCTGCCGGAGGGTGATTATTTTGTAGTACTCCGTGGCCTTGATGGCAGTATGGATACTTACAAGGTCGTATTAGCCAAATAATTTTAAACTGAATTAAATAATAAGCAAACGACTCCGCAAGCGCGGAGTCGTTTGTTATAAGGAAGTTGAGTTGCTCGATTTTGTTCCCATCTTTTTCAAATCATTAGTTTAAGATGAAAATAGTTTCTTCTTTCCAGGCGTTTCCAGGTATTAGCTGGTGGGTAGCCGCAGTGAAGGCCGATACCATATTGCTGGATGCGGGGGAGTATTTTCAAAAAATGAGTTACCGAAACAGGTACCGCATCACTGGTTCCAACAACAGCATATTACTAAGCGTGCCGCTGGTGGATGGCCGGAACCAGCGTATACCGATGGGGGAGGTGAGAATACATAATGGAGAGCGCTGGCAAACCCAACATTGGCGCAGCCTGGTATCGGTGTATAAGCGGGCGCCTTTTTTTGATCATTATGAGGACAGTCTAAGGCCATTGTTTGACGCAACCTACAGCAAGCTTATCGACTTTGACCGGGAATCTGTATTGTGGGTAAAACGACAATTGAAATTGGATATGACAATTGAAGAAACGGATACTTTCATCAACCAATATCCATCTGAGGTTCGGGATTTGAGGTTCGGGAAAACCAAGCTGGAATACTTTCCAAAATACTATCAGGTATTTGAAGACCGCATAGGTTTTCTACCGGACATGAGCATACTGGACCTTTTGTTTTCGGAAGGGCCTGCTGCCGCGCGGCTATTGAGCATGGGCGTGCTGAGTATTTAATGCCATTAGCTGAGTGTCCTGCAATGAGATGTACCTGTTTATTTTCTCTTGTGCTTAAAAAAGAAATACCGCTGGATACCCACGTTGTACACCGGATAAAAGTGAACGTAGGCCTTATCGAGAATAGGGAAGCCAACGGAGAAGTCGATCCTCAGGTTTGATTTGATGATGCTTTGTAATCCGGGATATGCTTCTATATAATGCCCGGCCTTGAGTGCGTGATTGTTGATGTTATTGATGGTGTAATAGCTGTTCGGATTTTGCAGCGTTGCCACCTGCACCTCGGCAGCGTTGTAACTTTTTCCAAGAAATTCCATGTATACGTTCCAGTTGGTCTGGTCATAGCTTTTATACTCGGCGGGGAACAGCAGGTACCCAAAAGACAGATCGTAGTTATACCCATCGCCATATATCACCTTTGCATTGAGGCTGGGCAACGAGCTGATGAGATCCGGGATGGAGCCATAATAAGCAGATGGGATAATGAAGCCTCCGGTGAAGGACGTGGCAAAATGGTGGTTCAGGTAGGTGGTTATCACGCCACCGCCGTATCCCTTTGTGTCATCCAGCAGGGTGGGTTCGGCCTCATCGTGGGCTGTTTTCAGGTACGAGTATTCGCCGTAAAGCGCTGCACGGAAGTGGTTGTTTTCGCCGTCGAGGCTCAGGAAGCGGTATTTTGCATAGCAATCAACGCCATTAAACAAATAGGGGTGATATACGCCGATCTGTGGCGTATTATGATCCGGGAATTCTTGCGGAAGCGTGCGGCTATGGTGATTGGAAACATTTGGCGTGGCCGCGATGGTAAGCCTTGGCGTGAGGCCATAGGTGATCTTCAGCGCAAACAAGTTCCTTACCTGATCGATCTCATTATATGTTTCGCTGAAAAATCGGATGCCAAGCGTGCCCTTGGCAGGGGTGTTGCTGGCAGGCTCCGTCATGGGAAACAGTTCCTGGCCCGAAGCCCGGCCTGCGATCAAGAAAAATACAATAAGGTAGCATCCATATACGCGCAACATCCCCGGTATTATTCAGTAAATTTACCTAAAGTTTTTAGTCCTTTCAAAGGGCAGGTGTTACTTTTGACTTGGTACCGATAAAAATGTTTGGTGGGTATGGATACAAAAATGCTGGTTCTATCAATTTGTTTGGCCATCAATAGCATTGCGGGTACAGCTCAAACCATTGATAGCGCGAAAGCTGTGCCTGCCACAAGGAACAATGTTCTGTACCTGGCGCCGGTTCAATTTTCTGAAAATGGCCCCGGTTTCGGCGTGGGATATGCCCGGTTTATAAACCATGAAAAAAATATAGCGGTCAATATTGATGGCGCCGTAACGTTCAACACGGCAAACACAAACAGGATATATAATTACAACACCGGATTTTACAACACCGGCAATCCTGATGCGATGTGTTATTTATTGCCCGGCATTAAATTTTTTCCATTTGGGAGCAAAGGATTGTTTACCTATGCCTTTGGGCTATCAGGTGACATGGGGAGTGGTGTGAAATCATCGGGCTACTACGACCTCAATGGGCTAAATCTCGCGGAGCGTGTGCAGAAACATTTCTTAGTGGGCGGCCTTATCGAGAATTACCTTCACTATAATTATTCCCGACGCACCTGCCTGGAGGCGAAACTAAGCGTTGGGAGCAGCTTATTGAATAGGGTAGGTGGCGCAAATACCGGCAACGAATTTCTGATAGAGGGGGGCATAAAAATAGGGTACCGCATATAGTTTGTGCCATAAAAAAACAGGGTCCTTGCCGGAACCCCTGTTTTCCGCACTGGGACACCCGGTTTTAAAAACCGAATAAATCGGCCAGGAGGCGCTGCTCTTCAGTTGTAATGATGACTCTGGCAACCTGTTCACGAGTCTTGGGCTTGGTTGCATTGATACGATATATGGTCTTAGCTATTTCTATTGCTTTTTCAGGACTGAGGCCTGCCTGCTTCTCCCTGAGCAGCCTTTCCAGTTCCTTGTATACCTTGTACGCCGTAAAAGCAATGCATATATGCGCTTCTATACGTTGCTTTAGCCGATGATAGATAGGCCGAACTTCAAGATCTGTTTTTGCAATTCGAAAGGCTTTCTCTATCTGCCATAGGTGGCTATAGTTAGTGATGATTTCCTTGATAGGAAGGTTTGTGTTGGTGATGTATCCCTTGAGTCCGTCCCATTGGCTGTCAGCAGTTATCTTATCTGCATCCAGCGCTACCTTTATTTCCCCTTCCATTTTCAACAAACGATTGTAGCCCTTGTTATTGATATGCGACTTGGTGAGCTTGTCTGCTTTCACAAGCTTTTCCAATCTGCGTATGGCCTTTTGCCGGTTATCGTTATCTTTTAATGCTCTGGCCGCAGCGTAGTTAACAATAAGCCTGTTGCCGTCATTGCGTGGCAGTTCAACGCTCTTTCCGTCTCCAAGTTCTAGGTTTAGAATAGCAGACCTGGTGTTTGCAGGCTCATTTTTGAGTCGGGCACCTATGATATATTGATAGCCGTTTAGCCCCAACGCCTCAAGGTTGCTGCCTGAAAGCAATCCTGCATCTGCCACCACGACCAGTTGAGTGAGTTTGTACTTTCGCCGGAACAGGTTCAGCACAGGCATCATCGTATGCCCTTCAAATTTGTTGCCGTGGAATATATCATAGGCGAGGGGATATCCACCGACGCTTACCAGCAGGCCTAGCAATATCTGTGGATTTTGGTGCTTCCCATCTTTAGAATAACCGGGTTTACGTAATGCATCCTCCTGTTTTATCTCAAAATAAAGAGTAGTCACATCATAAAACACTACACTGATCTGCTGGCCCAGTACTCGCTGTGTGTGCTTGTAACTGATGCATTGCACTTGCCGTTTCTGTGTTTTGTTGAGTTTGTCCAGATACCGATATATCTGGTCTTCATCAACAATAAACCCCTCATAGCGGCGCAGATATTCGGTGGTCTTCAGCTTACTGGCAGGATAACACAGACGGGCAAGTACCAACTTTCGAAACAACTCATCCGGTATGGCATTAAAACCAATGGCGTCAAAGATACCTCCCAATAAAAGTGAAGGGCCAATGATGCGTATGCTATTGATGCCAGAAAGGAATTGTTCAAATAACTTATCGACCTGATCAAAATCAAATTCAGCTATTCCGCTCTGTTCTGCAATCCATGTTTCAGCATGCGCAATCAAGTTGGATAACTCTCCAGGGTCAACAGAACTACCAATGGTCTTAACCACCCTGTATTTGCCACGTGATTTGTCAATAACCTGAACGCTAACAAGGCCGCTCTTGTTCTTCTTCTGTCGTACAAACATGACCCAAAAATAGCTGGGACACCCTAGGACACCCAAATAATTTTTGTAAGTAATTGATAATCAACGTCAGTCGAAATTTCAAAAATCGAATTTTAGAAAAGTGCGGAAAACAGGAAATAGGGTACCGCATATAGTTTGTGCCATAAAAAAACAGGGTCCTTGCCGGAACCCTGTTTCTATGTTTATGATTTGAGGATATATTAATCGGGAACTACGAGGCGGAAGCCATTGCCGTGGATATTCACTATCTCAACACTGGTATCGTCCTTGAGGTATTTGCGTAGTTTGGCGATGTACACATCCATACTGCGGCCATTAAAATAGGTATCGCTGCCCCATATCCGTTTCAGCGCAGTTTCGCGTGGCAGGAGGTCATTTTTGTATTCGGCCAGCATCAGCAGCAATTCATTTTCCTTTGGTGAAAGTGTGTGCGTCTCAGTGCCATGTTTTAATGTGCGGAGCTTACTATTGAACTGGTAAGCGCCAATTACAAATTCTATTTGTGAATGCTGTTTTTCGTGTAGTTCCTGGTTGCGTTTCAGTACGGCCTTGATCTTCGACATCAGCACATCGCTATCGAAAGGCTTGGTGATATAGTCATCAGCGCCCAGTTTGTAACCGGTCAGAATGTCGTCCTTCATGCTCCTTGCAGAAAGGAAGAACAGTGGTACATCCGGGTCTACGTTCCGGATCTCCTCAGCGAGTTTGAAGCCGTCCATGTTGGGCATCATCACGTCAAGAAGGCAAATGTCAAATTTTTCCCGGCGGAACGCAGCAAGGCCCAGTATGCCATCACGTGCTAATTCTACGACAAAGTCATTTAACTCCAGAAAGTTCTTCAACACCATTCCGAAGTTAGTATCGTCTTCTACCAGTAATATTTTATTTTTTTCTTTTTCCATATCGGTATTTTAACTCAGTTATTTACGTACAAATAT
>Ga0359897_10067_pt1 | contig 27646 bp, 27 predicted proteins | sample SorcelJu500001C4_4_FD_206068 | JGI IMG/M metagenome (GOLD analysis project Ga0359897, IMG submission 206068) | Enriched cells from Trout Bog Lake Hypolimnion, Wisconsin, USA - BChl from Trout Bog BchlTB.July23.5000.01.C4 | ecosystem: Environmental > Aquatic > Freshwater > Lake >... | reverse complement strand
ATTTTGTCCGCTCTATAAAGAATGGAAAGTAATTCCGCAATTTGTGAACGCAATGAGTAATCTTGATTACCCAAAAGATAAGCTACAAGTCATGTTGCTTTTGGAAGAAGATGATAGAGAAACAATTGATGCTATAAAAAATATTGATCTTCCTTCATACTTTGAAATTGTGGTTGTTCCTGATTCATATCCTAAAACTAAACCAAAAGCCTGTAATTACGGACTGAATCTTGCAACAGGCGATTTTGCAGTTATTTATGACGCTGAAGACATACCAGACCCTTTGCAACTTAAAAAATCGGTATTGGGTTTTGCCAAATCAGATATAAGTACTGTCTGTTTGCAGGCAAAACTTAACTTTTATAATGCCAAGCAAAACTTGCTAACCAAAGTTTTCACAGCAGAGTATTCCTTATGGTTTGATTTGATTTTAACAGGATTGCAATCAGTCAATGCACCAATTCCACTCGGAGGAACAAGTAATCACTTCAAAACCCAGGCACTCCGTCTAATGAAAGGCTGGGACAGTTTTAATGTGACGGAAGACGCAGATTTAGGAATAAGATTAGTAAAAAACGGTTATAAAACTGCAATTCTCGACTCCCAAACGCTTGAAGAGGCCAACAGCAATTTAAAAAACTGGTTTCATCAAAGATCCCGTTGGATTAAAGGATATATTCAAACATATCTTGTCCATACCAGAGATTTCGCATCATTTCTTCCTGAGAAAAAAGTTTTTAATATCCTGTCAATGGAACTTATAATCGGCGGCAAAGTATTATCTTTATTCATTAATCCTTTGATGTGGGCAATTACGATAACGTATTTTGTACTTCGTCCTATTGCCGGTCCTTTTATCAGTTCATTTTTCCCCGCTCCAGTTCTGTATATCGGAGTAATCTCCCTTGTTGCCGGCAATTTTCTTTATCTTTATTATTATATGATCGGTTGCGCTAAACATGGGCATTATGGACTTATTCAGTATATTTATCTTGTGCCTTTTTATTGGCTAACAATGAGTATTGCTTCATGGATCGCACTTATTCAACTTTTTACTGCACCCCACTATTGGCCCAAAACCAAGCATGGACTGCATCTTGAACAAAAAATAATAAACGCTAAAACATTTATCTCTGGAGACGGTAAACAATATGTGAATCCATCGTATGGACAAAATATAAACATATGAGCAGCTTTACCGTAACATACCATGAAACATCTAATGAGGGATTCTTTAAAAAACTAGAATCATTCTTTTCTAATCATATGGAGAGAATTATTTCAGTTTTTTCCATTTTTGCAGCTTTCATTTCAACGCTTATCTCCTATAGAAACGGATGGATTCTTGCTTACGGTGATGCGGAGTCACATATTAATATTGCAAAAGAGGTAGTAAATGGTTTGACGCCCGGATTTGCACAGCTTGGGGGAATTTGGCTCCCATTAACACATGTCTTAATGATTCCGTTTGTTATATATAATCCATTATGGAAGACGGGTCTTGGTGGCTCAATTGTTTCAGGAATATTCTATGTCATCACTTGTGTATATATTTTTAAGCTAACAAAGCTAATTACAAAAAATCTTTTCGCCTCTTTTATATCATTTATTGTTTTCGCAACAAACCTTAACATCTTATATCTTCAATCAACACCAATGACAGAAGTTCCGCTTATTGCTTTTTTTGTCCTGTCTACATATTACTTCGTCAGATATCTTTACAAAATTAAAACGCTTTCTTCTCTTCTTCTTGCGGGATTGTTCGCTCTCGGAGCTTCGCTTACGAGATATGATGGATGGTTTCTTGTTGCATGTGAAGCTTTTTTTATTATTATTCCCGGACTGTTAAATAGACGTCTTTTTACAAGAAAAAAAGGTGACACAATTCTTTTTTCAACACTTGCAGGATTTGGCATCATTTGTTGGTTTGTATGGTGTTGGTTAATTTTTGGCGACCCTAGATATTTTGATGACAGTATTTATTCTGCAAATGCCCAACAACTTGCATGGCTTGCAAAAGGAGAATTACCAGGATATCATAATCTACTAATTTCTCTTATTTATTATGTATATACTAGTTTGTCAAACAGTGGATTTATCATTTTTGTTATCGCTTTTATTGGTGCTATTGTTTTTGTTTCAAGCAGGTCGAGTAAAGCTGCAATTGCAACACTTACGGTGCTTTTTGTACCTTTTATCTTTAATGTGTTGTCGTTGTTTTTGGGACAATCTGTCATTTTTATACCTAATCTGACACCCAAATATTTTGAATATCATCTTTTTAACGTCAGATATGGAGTGACTATGATTCCTTTCATGGCGGTGTTTTTTGGTTATTTGGTATCCCGGGTTCATGTAAGTGCAAAAATGTTTCTGGTAGGCCTTTTTTTAGCGCAGTCATATTTCTTTTTTACCGGTATGACACCTGTTATCACGCTTGCTGATGGGACACATGGATTGTCGTCTGAAAAAGTACCTGAAAACGTAGAGGAATTTATTGATAAGAACTACAACGGAGGACTAGTTCTTATGGACACATATGCAAGGACAATTAGCATTGCAAAAAGCACAATACCTATGCAGGATATTATTTATGTTGGAAATAAGCCTTATTGGAATATTTCACTGAAACACCCCGAAAAATACGCTAGCTGGGTTATTATGCAAAAAAATGATGCCGTCTGGATGGCGCTTTACGCAAACCCTGGCCCACGAGGAGAATTGTATAAATACTTTAAGAAAGTGTACACATCAAATAACATTCTTATATTTGAAAGCGATAATAAATAATATAAGATAAACTCTATTTTTTTACCGCTATAAATATCTCTCATTGCAAGATTCACAAAAGATGATTTTAAGGTTGATTTTCAACTTATAGTATGATACTATATTAATATTACGAGTGATGTTCTATCAACTTTATACGGAATTATTGTCTTAAAAATCATACTATGCGACAGAAAAATATATTTGTTAAGAAAATCGAGAAATTACAATTTTTTCGACACATTACTTTCTCCGAATTTTTATGGCCATTCACTCTTGGGCTTATTTTTGCAATCTTAACATTTTATGCTATAACAAATCCTTTACGATTCACAATTGACCTAATTGTATTTCTCTCAGTAACAATGATTCTTCAAGGAATTTTCTTTATATATCTCATGTTATATGCTTGGGAAAATGATACAAAAATAGCAGGTAATAGAAATACACGTTCATTTAGTAAAAAAAAGCATCATATTACTGCTCTTGTACCCGCACGCCATGAAGCAAAAGTAATAGAGGATACAATCCGTGCAATTAATAACATCGATTACCCTGACAGATATAAAGAGACGATTATTATTTGCAGAGCTGATGATCTCACAACAATTAAAAGTGTGAAAAAAACGATAAAGGCTATACGCAAAAAAAATATCAAACTTATAATTTTTAATAGTTTGCCGATAAATAAACCTCATAGTCTAAATATCGGACTAAAAGAAGCAAAACACGAAGTTATTGTTATTTTTGATGCGGAAGATCAACCGCATGTAAATATCTACAACAATGTCAACACCGTCATGCAAAGAGAAAATGCCGATGCTGTTCAGTCAGGTGTGCAGTTAATGAACTATAGATCTTCCTGGTTCTCACTATTCAATGTTTTGGAATATTATTTCTGGTTTAAATCATCCCTTCATTTTTTTGCAAAAAAGGGAAGTGTTCCATTGGGCGGAAATAGTGTCTTTTTCAAGAAAAATCTTTTGGAAAAAATAGGCGGATGGGATGAATCCTGTCTTACCGAAGATGCAGATGTCGGTTTTCGTTTATCACTGAGTGGTGCAAAAGTGAAAATTATTTACAACGAAGGAAACGCGACACAAGAAGAAACACCCCCTACTCTTAATAGTTTTATAAAGCAACGCACACGCTGGAATCAGGGATTTATTCAAATTCTATTAAAAGGGGACTGGCTACGGTTGCCTAAGAAACGACAGAAGTTACTTGCAGGTTATATTTTACTCATTCCTGAATTACAATCTCTTCTTTTTCTTATCATTCCTGTTTCAATTTTCATGGCTTTTATGATAAAACTCCCTCTTTTCATTACAATGTTAACGATTATTCCACTTATGTTGCTGCTCTTACAACTCACAATGCTTAATGTTGGTTTATATGAATTTACAAAATCGTATAAACTCCGTTATCCTTTCTGGATTTCACTTTATACAATTCTTTATTTTTATCCTTATCAAATTATACTTGGTTTGAGTGCTCTGCGTGCGATTGTGCGACTTTTTCAGGGGAATATTAACTGGGAAAAAACTCATCATACCAATGCTCATCGTGAGCAACCGGAACTTACATCCTACACACCGGCGACTATTACATAATTATGAAAACTATTATAAAACGCTTTATGGCTAGAACGTTAAATGACTATAAAACTAACAATCATTCAGACATGGAACCATTTAACCAAATTAGCCTTTTTTTCAAAAAAAATAGTACATTATTGCTTCTTATTTTTTTATTAGCTGTTTCAGGTGTCGCCCATGCGTATAATATGTTCCATTTTCCTTATTATGAAAATGATGAAGGAACATATATGTCTCAAGCCTGGTCTTTGCTTACTCAAGGAAAGCTTGAGCCTTATACCTATTGGTATGATCATGCTCCTGCAGGATGGATATTTATAGCCTTATGGACTCTTTTGACAGGCGGATTTTTTACTTTTGGAGTTGCAGTAAACTCGGGAAGAGTTTTTATGTTGCTTTTGCATATCGCCTCAACATTTTTTCTTTTTAAAATAACCAAAAAAATTTCGGGTAAAACATTGGCAGCGACAATTGCGGTTATTTTTTTCGCACTTTCTCCGTTGGGAATTTATTATCAAAGACGTGTGCTTTTGGACAATATTATGACTTTCTGGATACTGTTTTCTCTTTTTCTTTTGACAAACACCGGCTCTAAACTTAAATACTCAATGCTCAGTGCTATAACATTTGGGATAGCAGTATTATCAAAAGAAAATGCAATATTTTTTATTCCGGCTTTTATCTATGTTATTTATACTAAATTTCATCCTCGCCACAAAACATTTGCCCTTATTCAGTGGCTTTCTATAAACGGCTGTATTATATCTCTTTATTTTATTTTTGCGCTTCTCCGGAATGAATTTTTCCCTGTCGGTTTTTTAGGGAATAATACGCCTCATGTCAGTCTTATCACAACTCTCCAGCAGCAATTTGGCCGGGGAGAAACTCTTCCCTTCTGGAATTCTGCAAGCGATTTTTACAGCAGTTTGCAAACATGGCTCTTAAAAGACAATTTTCTTATCATTACAGGAGCAATATCGTCTCTCATTACTATCTTATTGAGCTGGAGGAATAAGCAATTCCGCCTACCAGCACTTCTGGTAGGATTTTTTTGGTTATTTTTATTACGCGGCAAACTTGTTATTGATTTCTATATTATCCCGCTTTTACCTTTCATGCAAATGAGTATTGGCATGGTAATTGAGTTTTTTATCGAAAAAGTTACCAAAAACGCAAAATATCTCTATATTCCGTTAGGTATTTTAGCAATAGTGGGTGTCGGTGTTTATTATTATTTTCATCAGATTGGTCAGTACACACATGATGAGACAACCCCACAAGTTGATGCAATCAACTGGATAAAAAATAATTTACCCGCAAATTCAAATATTATTATTGATGACTATATGTATGTCGACTTGCATGCTCCACGCTTTCCCGGAGACAAAGTATTTCCCAATGCTAATTGGGCATGGAAGATTGAAGATGACCCGGCAGTTACGTTAAGTAAAACGGATAAAAATTGGACACAGACAGTTTATATAGCGCTATCTCATGAAATAGTCAAACAAATAAAAGGAGGCAGTTTCCCTTTTATAAAAAAGGCCATGCTTAATGCGACGATGCTTGAGGATTGGGATGATGGATATGATTACAGAAATCTGGCACAATTCATCAGTACCAATGGAGATTGGATGAGTATCTATAAAGTCAAAGACAGATTCAATATCATTTTGGACAATTCATGGAAGTATTACAAAAAAACCTTTATCCATTCATACGGACAGGTAATTGATCCGCAAACGAATACAACAACTTCTGAAGGACAAGGACAAGCAATGTTAAAAGCTGTGTGGGAGAATGACCAATCAACATTTAAGGGAATTTGGGCATGGACGCATGACCATTTCCAATACCGTCTTCAAGACAAATTATTTTCATCTGAATATATAAAAATAAACGGCAAGTATGGTTTTGGTGAAACAGGAACATCTTCGGATGGAGACCAGGATATTGCAATGTCACTTCTTTTGGCTTACGATCGTTGGCATAATCCAAAATACCTGGAGGCTGCCAAACCTATCATTTCTGACATTTGGAAAGAGGAGGTTGTAAAAATAAATGATACTTATTATTTGACGGCAGGAACAGGCACAAATCAACCTGACGGTTATCTGGTAAATATTTCATATCTTTCACCTGCTTACTATACAGTTTTTGCACAGGTAGATCCGGTACATCCATGGAATCAACTCAAAACAGACACATATAATTTATTAAATCGTCTTGCCGCGGGGGAGGATTCACCACCTCCTGATCAAATTATAATTGAAAACGGAACCGGAGAAATAACTTCCGTTCCAACAGAAACTGCAAATGAATTTACGAATGATATATCATCTGGAATTTTCTTCAGAGTAGCTCTGGATGCTAAATGGAATAATTCAAAAAAGGCTATTGAATATCTTAATTATTATAAAACATTCTTTGAAAAACAAACATTCCCTTTGAGCGAAGAATCAACTGAATCATTGGCTATGGCAGCAAATGCGCTTTATACATTTTCTGCAACTGATCCGACAAAGGCAAAAGCTGTCTTTACAAAAATCTTCAATAAAGAAAATAATATTCAATTAGGATATTGGAATAATAAGACAAATTATGATGAACAAAATATTGCGTGGTTTGCAACAGCACTGTATTCAAATAATATAACTGTCTTAAAATAAAACAAATACGCATGATCTGCATCCTCTAATATGAAGGGATTATCCTCATCAGAATAGCCTTAGAAATCAATCTAAAATAATATGAAATTTGAGTTTCTTAAATTTCATATAGTAAGATTGTAATATCAATCTATTCATTCCAACCTAAAAACGCTGAAAGAAAAATTTGATGCTGTTTCACTCATTTTGTATTATTTTAATTGTATTGACAATTATTTCTTGAAGCCCTATAACTATTTTAGTAAATAATTATTAGATTACTATTGGAAAGGAGGATAAAACAAAAACTTTAACAGATATACCATATTCTTTGCAGTCTTTTTGGTATTGTTATTAACCAAAAATGTTATTCTTGATAGTACAGGTAGCGCTGCTTGCACTATCAAGAAACGTTTGGAATAAATTAATTGAAGGACAAAGTAATCGACTCAGTTTTCTGAAGATTACCTACATTAATTGTTACATCAACCGGCGCTGTCTTTCTAATTGTATTAACTGTTCCATCGAATGTCATACTTACAGGAACCTCCAAAAAGAGTGCGTGACAATCACCGTTGAGTTGACCATTTATTGTACCGTTATTTCCGCCTGCATAATTACCGGTTATTATCCCGCTACAATCACCAGATAAACCACCCTCTATCTTACCACCATTTTTAGGTACTTTTAATGAACTACCCCGAAGCAGAGCTTCGAGGTATCCTTCCTATCACGCACCTCTAAGGTAAATCCTCAAAGAAGGTGAGTTGCCCACGATAGATTTGGTTGTATGTTTTCCCTTGATTCTTGACATAGTTCTTAATTATTTCTTCATTGGCAAACTGTCCTACTGTATTAAGATAATACCCACTTGTCCAAAATTTCCCTCCCCACAACTTTTGTTTTACCTCTGGATGCAACCTGAATATCTCCTTTGCTGTGATACTCTTGGTTGTCTGCACAAATCTTGTTGGTAGCATCATTGGCACTGTTTGAATCAAAAAGTGTACATGATCCTCGTCTGATCCTATCTCAACAAAATGTATCTCGTACCGCTCACTGATCTCCAAGCACGTCTCTCTCAATGTCACCTCAACTGATTCCGTGAATACTTTCCGCCGATATTTTACTGGACATACCAGATGAAAAAGCAATAACGTTTTATTGTGACGCTTGACTATGTGTTCACTCACGTGAACATTATACCCCGAAGCAGAGCTTCGAGGAAATCTTCTTGATTATAAGCTTAACATTATATCCCTCATAGTTAACACTACGAGTTACTCTGTAATAATTTTCAGCGGAGAAATTTTGACTGGTAACTGCTGGTCCTGTTGATTGACCTAAAACAGCAGTAGGATGACCGCCTAAAAAAGAAGAAAAGAGTAAACCCGCGCCCGCAAATAGATGTCCAGCTTGTTGAAAAAGATCCATAAAGTTATTATAAAAAATAAATCACAATATGGCAAACTTAGTTTTATTTTGGTTTAGCAAAAACGAGAAGGCGATAAAGTGAAGTTCCTATAGGCGTGCATGTCTGGACAATAAGTTGCGGTTTTTTAGAATTCGTAAGATAAGTTACCTGCCAAGGGTCAACAACTTTTTTATCTTCGACAATATAAGTATAATTCTTTCCGTTTCTCCTCAAAATAATCAAGTCACCATTTTGTAATTCTCCCAATCGCAGAAAGATTGTATTAAAATGAGTTATGTCCCACGGTGGTCCGGAGGAATGAGCAAATAAATAAACGGTTCCTTTTTCACCAGGAAGAGCAGTACCTTTCGCCTGGGCAACACCACGGGAAAGAGCTTGATCGTAAACTACTTGATTGTTGGGATCAACATTGGGAATAACAGGAGACTGAGCGTGTATTTTGGAAATTGTGATAAATATTCCTTTTGTAGGAAGATCCTGTTGTGATTGAATTTGAGGAGGTAATAAATAAATCTGGATAATCGGCAAAAAAATATAAAAGAAACCTAAAAACGAAGTAATTAAAAAAATATTGCCAGGATAGTAAAGAATAGAATGCCTTTTCATAAAATTACAATTGTGTATTATACAAAATGTTTATCATAAACACAAAAAAGCCCCGTTAGACGGGGCTAAACATTAAATAGTATATGCAAATCCCGGAGATCTCCCCGAACGCAGTCTTAAATATCCACCCATAAGCATCATCAGAATATTGCCGATAAATGCTATAAAAAACCAATTATTCCCTGTCACAGGAAGCATACTTGTCGAAATTCCAACGGATGAACCGGAACCGCCTGATGATGAACCAGAAGAACTACCGCCACCACCACCTGAACTTGATGAGGAAGATGATGCAGGCGAAGATGAAGACGTTCCACTCGTTGGTGGAGGTGTTGGCCACGCCGGAATTGTTGGTTTACTTTGTTGCTGCGCAGGAGTACAGTTTACTGAAACAGCACTGACATTAATAGGACCGTTACCCAAATTAATAACGTTTGTGATGCCGCCTGTTAAGACACTTACATTTCCATTATTATAATACGCGGAATTCGCACCCGTAAGGTAGACAGTTTTTAAATTATTAATAAGAGAAATCGAATTATTTATCGCGATACTAGTTTGATTGTTATTTGCATTTGTAATGTTATTTATCGATCCGGCGCCGTTACCTGCAATCTTTTCATTACTCGTACTATTATTTGCAGCAACTGAAACATTGGACACATTGATCGGACTATTTGAAACACTAATGCTTGCAGATATATTTCCAGTTTGAATAGAAACATTACCATTGTTATTATTAACAGAATTACTTCCTGTATCTGCGCTTTGTGAAATAGTATTTGCGACAGACGCGTTTTGATTTATTGAGACATCGGTAGTAGATGATGATGAAGTATTTATCGAGTTGTTTGAATTGGCGCCATTACCATTTATTGTTGAGTTTAATTCTTGTGATGTTGTCGTTGATTGACTGACAGTTGATATATTCGCGGTAGTACTTACTGCAGTCGAGGTGTTTACGTTTCCTGTTTCTACACTTGTTGAATTACCAGTATTATTTGAAGAAGTATTTTTACCGGTTGTTGCGGTTGTATTAGTATTATTGGTGACTTGCGCATTATTTGACTGCTGCGTTGTAGTTTGTTGTGTTGATGTTACATTGACTGTATTATTTGAATTTGATCCGTTTCCGGTTACTGTTATTCCATCAGCAGAAGTAACCCCGGGTGAAACAAAAAATCCAAAAACCATCAAAAGACACGACGTGAGGATAGTAATTTTTTTTGTATTATTATTCATAGGACTTAAGGTGCATTACGAAAAAGTAATTCCCTGAACAGTTATAGCGAGGAGCAGTTTTATGCACTAACTTACTTAGCGTATAAATCGTTTTACCAATACTTTCTTCCCAACAAATCCAATCAGAAGTACAGGTAAGATTAGAAGAAGCCAGGCCAAATTAATAATTATTGCTTTCTTACTGTCTTGTGCACCTAAGAATGCTGTTGAGAGAGCATCACCTGGATTTGCATCTGCTATTTTATTATTTGTGCTTCCCTGATTACCTTGGATAACTTCATTGTTGGTTCCGAAGTAATATCCTGCACTTGAACTGCTTACAGAAATTTCTGTTGTTGCAGCTCCGGCAGTTGGTGTTGGAGTAGGATTTGAACTAGTTGAACTGCTCGAGCTTGAATTGCTGTTATTTGAGTTTGATGAACCAGTTGATGTTCCACCAGTTGTAGCAACACCGGAAGCCCCAGGAGTAGCAGGTGCTGTCTGTCCGGGGCCTACAAAGCTGCCCAGCCATGTTCCGAACACATTAACAATCGTTACGACCAAGTGGCCATTGCCTACAACATTGTTGTTAACAAAGTTCACCAGGTCGGCGACGATATTTGCACTTCCAGTGTTGATTGTTGTATCTCCGCCTGTATTTGCGTTTGCAGTGTTACCACCTGTATTAGCTGACAAATTCAAGGTATTTGTAATGTCCGCGTTATTATTTTGCGTTGTTGAATTGTTACTTGACGATGTGTTCGTTGCTGTATTTGTCGATCCTGAACCGTTTCCTGTATTTGATGTTGAACCGTTTGATGCTGTGACTTGGCCATCAGGTCCTACAGTGAACGTTGTTCCAGGTGAACCTTCTTCATTTGATCCCGGTGCGCCGACCAATTCACCCATCCATGTACCGGCATTATTAACTAGAACCAGCCACCATGTGCCGCCGTCAAGATTAGAATTTGCGATATTCAATGTATCTGCACTTACATTTGTACTACCTGTGCTTGTTGTTGAGTCGCCACCGGTATTTGCATTTGTTTGATTGTCGCCCGTTGTACCATTCAAAACCAGATCATTGGTTATATTGGCGTCGTTATTTTGTGCCGCATTTGAATTTGAATTCGTTGAATTATTAGCATCATTATTTGAATCTGCACCATTGCCAGTATTTGACGCGCTCGGATCTGATCCTGTTGTAACAGGACCATTTGAGAAATCGGGAAGAACGATATTTCCATCCAGGTTGCCATAGATGTTTACAACTCCGACTGTGACGTTACCTGCAATATCATTGTTGGCAAAAGTTAATTGATTTGCATCCACATTTGCATTGCCTGTATTTATTGTTGTATTACCACCTGTGTTTGCAGAAGAATCATTGTCACCTGAATTTGCGGAAAGTGTCATTGTATTACCCACATTTGCGTCATTATTTTGAAATGTTGTACCATTGATCTGTTGTGATGCATCTGCCGTGTTATTAGAATTCGCACCATTATCTGTATTGGATGCATTTGAATCAGTACCACAGTTTATTATACAGTTGGCTGCAAATGCTTCGGGTGTTAGCACCAAATCTCCGTCCTGATCGCCGTTAACATTAAATTGAGATACTGAAACACCACTTATATTCGTATTTACATCTGTTATTCCTGTCCCGGACGTATTTGAGTTGCCAGTGTTGACAGTTGTATTTCCGTTATTGAATGAAGACTGATTAGTACCCGTATTACTTGACTGAGTTTGGTCGTTATTCACCTGTGCACCGTTATTTTGTGAATTATTGTCATTTGCAACTGTTGCTGATGATCCGCTATTATCTGAATCAGAACCGTTACCGCTATTTACAACTCCGCTTGAACCTCCATCATTTACCGTTGCACCAGTTCCTGAATCAGTTGTAGCACTGTTTGTATTTGCATTTGTTACAACTGCACTTGAATTATCTGCGTCTCCGGTGCTTAGTGTTGTGTTACCGACATTTCCATTTGATGTCGTCGAATATGTTCCATTTGTTGAGTTGGTAAGACTTGCGTTGTAAGCTGCTTTTGCTGCTGCAATTTGTTGATCTCTCTCGGTTTGCTGCGCGGTAGGTGTTGGCGTTGGTGTCACAGTAGTTGAATCTGAACTGTCACTTTGCCCTTGTGAAGAACCATCCGGTGTAGGTGTCGGCGTCGGTGTTGTTGAATCTGGTGCAGCAGGAGCAGTTGGTTGAAGTGGTGGTGTGACAGAGTTTGTTGGAGCAGGAGGAGCAGTTGGTGCTGTATTTTGAGATGCAGGCGCTGAGGTAGGTGCAGATGCCGATGTAGGAACAGGAGCAGGTGAGTCATCTGCGAGAACATACACAGGCTGAACTATTTGAAATAATATCAATGCTGCTGTCGATAAAATTGCTATGTATTTTTTTGCTATTTCCATATTTTAAAACTTTTAAAGATAAAACTTAAAACCCAAAATAAATAATTTTACTTTTTAACTTTTATCTTTCCCTACTCCCTGGTCTTGTTGGTAGGGTGCCTTACCGAAGTGCCAGCAAAGCACCGCTACCCAACAAATACTTAGATCAAACCGTTAAGGATTGACAAAACACCATTAAGGTTAAATGTCGTTCCTAAAGTCAAACCTCCTGGAAGAGTAACATCGTTTCCATTGTTGTAAACGTTACCGTTACCAACATTGTTAACGTCGGTTGTTGATGTACCGTCACCACTGACGACTACTGGATCGTTAGAAACAGAACCAGTACTGTATCCGAGGTCATTAGAACCTGTTGCAGCACCACCCTTTATTCCGTTGAAAAGAGCTTGGTCATTTACTTGGCTTGGGTATTCAGAACTATTATTTGCAGCACTTACTGCATTATTTGATTCTGCACCATTTGTACCTACGCTAATATCGGTTCCCATAAGAGCACAACCACAGTCGAGATTTGCAACGTTGAAGTTGGCATCGTTAGTTACGCCGACATTATCTGTTGCATTCCCACTTTCAATTCCGACGAATCCGCCGGTATTGAATTTAGCACTGTTGTCTCCTGAGCTAGCATTCGCATTTACATTATTTCTAATGGATGCGTCATTAGCTTGATTCACCACTACTGCTGAATCTTGATTCAATGCAACTCCGCTGGTACTAAATGCACCGTTACCACTAACATCAATATCGGAAGGATCAGAACTTCCGTCATTTCCGCCTACATTTGCAACGTTTGCGTTTGCTGCATTTGTGACAGAAGTGTTTGTTGATGCGTTTCCTGTTACAACGACACTTCCACCGCCGGTATTGAATGAAGAATCATTCTTACCAGTAGTTGCGTTTGATGTAACATTATTGTTGTAATTTGCATTGTTGTTTTGATTCAGGAAAGCTGTACTTGTGTTATTAGCACTTACACCATTACTGGAGTAAGCTCCGTTACCGCCAACACTTACGTTGACAGGGTCACTACTACATCCACAATTTGATACAGTTGCTGCGTTCAAATTTGCTGCGTTGTTGATTGAAACATTTGTTGTTGCATTTCCAGTTTGAATTGTCGATGATCCACCTGTGTTAAAATTTGAAGTATTACCACCTGTAGATGCATTTGAATTAACATTATTGGAAATGTTCGCATTGTTTGTCTGGTTAACGACACTTGTTGTGTTAGTAGAAACACTAACTGCATTATTTGATAATGCACCGTTTCCTGTAACATTGACTGTGTTGTCTGCAGACGCGATTGGCGCTAAAGCACTAACTAAGACTGCTCCGGTTGCTATAGCTGTTGTTAATCTTGATTTAAAAGTCATAATTTCTTTTCACCTCCTCTCCTTTAGAGAATCTCCTATAAAGGAGCACTTCCATCCGTTTACTCTGTAAAACAGAAAAACGGAGATAACTTCATCTAAAAAATTTAGGTAAAGTTACCTCCGTTCTAAATATATTTATATTTTGTAATAAATTCTTGTACATATTTCTTCTCGCTCACTTTATGCCAACAAAAAAGGCACCTTTCTCTGAATTCATTGTCTGAATTCACAAAAAGATGCCTCCGTGAGCGGTCAGCGATTATTGACTTGTCAATTTACTTAACCTATCTAATTGATAGGATAAGTAACAATATATATTAAACTAAATCACCTTGTCAAGAGCCAGTTTTCACAGCATTGTGAACCTGATTCGTTTTCTTAATATTCCGTTCAATAATTTGTACTACTTTAAAATCCTGTACGAATATTTCAACACTGCCCCAACCTCTGATATTTTTTAATGCTTCAACTATTTCTTTCAATAATTCATTATTTATATCTTTTGTTGAGTAATCTTTCATACTGTTTGTTAAAACTTATTTCACAAGTCTTAGACTATTTCAAAGTAAGTTGAACTGTTTGTTTCGATCCGTCTATTTCGCCAACCTCTAGTGCCAGATTGGTTGCATTTGAATTAATTGGGAAACCAATTCTTGTAAAGTTTGTTGAAATCGGTTCCACATCAACTGGATCATTATCAATATCTGCAGCTAATTTTTGATTAGTATTATTATTAACGATTAACCGTATATAATCTATTGTATTCAATTGCACATCTTTATCGTAATTGTTTGTAAGCTGCAAATTAACTACTAAAAATACTTTTCCGGCAACAGCTGTGGCCTCTTGTCCTTTTACAATTATTTGATTGTCCAGTTCCGCACTTTGGATGACATATTGAATGTTACTTACAACTTTGCCAGTTGAATCTTTAATAGGAAATTGAAATGTTTTATTCAGTGTTTCAGTTGCTAAAGGTTTGGCTATAGCTACTTGTTGCACATTATTATTCCCTGCAGCTACTGATGGTGTAACGTTTGTTGTTGATTTGCGAATAACTCCTGTAATGCCAATTATTGCAATGATTAGGACGATGAGGACAATAACAGCAAAAGGCAGCATTGGTGATTTTTTAAAATATCGCTGGAATTTTTTGAATTGAGATCCATTTGTTTGAAATGAGCTATTGGAGGAGCTTGCTCGAAATGTTCCTGCTGAATAATCTGTCATAGCCACTGTCGCTGTTGGCCTGCCGGAATTGGACAGTGATGAGAATAAAACTGTAAAAGGATTTGCCATAGATTTTGTTGTAAAGAGCGAGCAGGAACGGTTTGGATATTATCAAAGCTTTTTTGCTGTGTCAATAAGCAATTTAGATTTAAGAGATTAAAAACATGGATTAAACATCAATTTTTAATACTAAAAACCCGATAGAAATGTATGTTATAAATAAAATGTGCCAATCAAAGAAAACAACCAATCAAAATCCACGACAACATTTCTTATAATGATGGGGATGAGTACTGCGTTTTTACTCGTAACTCCTGTTTTATTCCTGTTGGTAATTGGTTTTTTTGTTGACAAATTTTTCCATACTGCACCGTTTTTTATGATTATTGGAATTGGAATCGGACTGATCGGAGGGACATTTAATGTTTTCCGTTTACTACAGGCAATGCAGAAAAGAAAGAAAAATAATAATTAACCATGCTATAATACACGTTATGAAATTAAAACAATACGCGATTTATCTACCGTATTTTGTCTTTGTCGTTTCGCTGCTTTCAGCGCTCACCAGCCTTTTCTTTAGTGAAATTTTGAAATTTACTCCTTGTCTTCTTTGTTGGTGGCAACGAATTTTCATGTACCCGATGGCTTTCATCAGTGGAGTAAACATTATGAGAAAACAAAAAGATCTTCATTATTATATCCTACCATTAAGTATTATCGGTTTTTGCATTGGGCTCTATCAAAACTTTCTTATCTGGCATATCCTCCCTGAAGCGATTGCACCCTGTACTGCCGGCGTTTCCTGTGTTGATCAACCTTTCGTTCTCTTTGGATTTATTACAATTCCACTTGGATCAATGATTTCCTTTGCAATAATCTCAGCATCTATGATATTATATGGAAAATTAGTTAAAGAAGAAAAAACTGTTAAAAACAAAAGTAAATAAACATTATCTTATGCAAATATCGAACGAAGTAAAAATAATAATTGGTATAAGTCTTATAACACTAGTCCTCGTCGTCGGCGCGGCATTTTTATTCGGAGGAAATTCCGCTTCTTCCCCACAAAGTACTCAACCGATCAAAAATATGAACATTCTTATTCATCCTGATAGTGCAGAAATAAATAATCATTCAAAAGTGACTCTTGTCGAATTCGGTGACTTTGAATGCCCAGCCTGTGGCGCAGAATATCCTGTTGTCACACAAATATTGCAAAATTACAAAGGTAAGATAAATTATGTATTCAGAAATTTCCCATTACCACAACATGCGAACGCTCCTGAGGCAGCTGAGGCAGCTGAAGCAGCAAAAGCACAAGGAAATTTCTTTGGGATGTTTAATTTATTATATGAAAATCAAAATACCTGGGCTGATGTAAGTAATCCTACGAGTTATTTTGTGTCGTACGCAAAAGCATTACATATTAATGTCAAAAAATTTGAAAGTGACGTAAAAAACAAAAAATATTCAAAAATTATTCAACAGGATATTAACGATGGTTACGCAGCAGGTGTAAATGCAACTCCAACATTTTATCTCAATGGAGTGCCAATGATTGGAGTATTGCCATACAGTGATTTCCAGACAGCAATTGATAAAGATTTAGCATCTTCATCTAAATAACGTTTTTTAAATCGAATCTATACCTGTTTTAAGGCCTGTGAAAGATCTTCAAGTAAATCTTCTACATTTTCTATCCCAATAGATAAGCGGAACAAACTATCTGATAAACCGATTTTCTCTCTTTCATGTTTTGGTATTGCTGAATGCGTCATTGAAGCTGGATGATCTATCAATGATTCAACTGCCCCGAGGCTTTCAGCAAGTGGGAAATAGGTGAGTGCTGAGATAAACTTTTGGGGGTCATATTCTTCTTTCAATTCAAGAGATATAATTGCTCCCGGACGTTTCATTTGTTTTTTTACTAGCTTTCCTTGTTCTCCGGTAAATAAACCAGGATAAAATATTTTTTTTATCTTTTTATGTTTGTTTAAAAAATCAGCTATTATTTCTGCATTATCAACTTGACGGTTTATACGAAGTTCCAATGTTTTCAAACCCCGCAAAGTAAGCCATGAATCAAACGGTGAAAGTATGGCACCAATACTATTTTGGATAAATTTAAGCCTTGTATATACTTCTTTATTACTTGTTGTGACTGCTCCCCCTACAACATCACTATGACCGTTAATATATTTCGTTGTTGAATATACCACAACATCGGCACCCAATGATGATGGCTGCTGAAGTATTGGTGATGCAAATGTGTTATCAACAACGAGCATTGCTTTGTACTTTTTTGCCAGTTGAGATAATTTTGATATGTCAGAAACTTTAAGTAAAGGGTTTGAAGGAATTTCTATCCAAATAATTTTAATATTATTATTTTTTAACGCCTCTTCTGTCATTTTTAGATCCGTAAGATCGGCAATTACATATTTTATTCCTTGCGCACCTGCAACCTTGACAATAAAACGATATGTTCCTCCATATGCATCCGAAGAAAAAAGTATCGATTCATTAGATCCGAGAAGCGCCACAATATTTGCAAGAGCTGCAGAACCGGAGCTATAACAAAGACCATAGGTATTATTATCCAACGCCGCAATTGTCTGCTCCAGAAGTATTCTTGTGGGATTTGCGGTGCGGGAATAATCATAATGTGTATAGTCATTGTTAAATTTGAATCTATTTTCTTCTTCCCATTCTTTTCTTGAAATTGAACCATCATAGTAACCTCCATTATTTCCAAATTTAAATGTCGTACTGAAGTGAACGGGCGCGACAATCGCACCGTCATCCTTATTTGGTTTGTAGTGAGTATGCAATGCTTTTGTCGAGAATCCTTTTTTGTGTTTCATAGTTTTATAATAAATGATTTAACCTCATCCAATCGTCATTAAAAATCTTACTCAGATAATTTCTCCCGGAATCCGGCAAAAGTATAACAATAATTTTATCTTTTGATATTCCTTTTTGCTTTATATATTTAAATGCCCCGGCAACAGCTGCACCACTAGAACTTCCTACAAGAATCCCTTCTTCGCGAGCCAGGCGTCTTGCCATTTGATAAGCCTCCTTGTCGCTTACTTGAATAGTATCATCAATAAAAGAAAAATCAATTGTTGTTGGTATAAAATCTTCGCCAATTCCTTCAATCAAATATGTCTTTGCAATCTGCTTGACTCTCTTATCTTTAAAATAATCAGTATAAACGCTACCTATAGGATCAACACCAACTATTTTTATAGATTTTTTCTTTTCTTTAAGAAATTTTCCGATACCCGAAATTGTTCCTCCGGTTCCCATTCCGGCGATAAAATAATCAATTTCTCCATTTGTCTGTTTCCAAATCTCAGGACCAGTTGAAAGATAATGTGCTTTCGGATTACTTTTATTGCTGTATTGTCTTGCGAAAAAAGAATCAGGAATCTCTCTCGCCAGTCTTTCAGCGGTTTTGTAGTAACTTCTTGGATCATCAGGAGGAACATTTGTCGGACATATGATCACTTCTGCACCGTATGCTTTAAGAATATTTGTTTTTTCTCTACTATTTTTATCCGGCATTGTAAAAATTGCTTTATAGCCACGTACCGCCGCAATAACCGCAAGGCCAATTCCTGTATTTCCTGCACCGGTACTTTCAATAATTGTTGAACCTCTTTTCAACAAGCCATTTTTTTCCGCATCATTAATAATTTGTAAGGCCATTCTGTCTTTTACACTTCCGCCCGGGTTCATATACTCAAGTTTTACGTATATGTTTGGTTGTACCTTACCGGAAATATTTTCTAATTGTACCAACGGTGTGTTGCCGATAAAATTTGTTATATTTTTTTTCATATCTCTTTAAAAACAAAAAAAACCCGCTGAGCGGGTTGTCAAAAAATAAAAAAACAACCCCGCTAAACGAGAATTGTGAAGCAACAAATAATATTAATATTCAAACTCATAAGTATAAAATATCACAATCTTTGAAAGAAGTAAAGTGCTTATTTCGTAAGTTATTAGCGTTTCCCGGTAGGATTTGTAAAAAGGTGAAAGGTATGCCTAAAATACTAATCCACCCATAGGGGATTGACTTAAATAACCTGACAACTATATAGAGGCTATTATTTGCGGAGCAATGGTGTAGTTCCATTCACCATGAAACGCATCTCGTTTAATGTTGAGTTGGTTAAACTCCTTATCCTTGATTTTTATGCCTATTGGATAGGTATTCATATCAGCCATAGCAGTAACTTTGAGTCCTGATTTGGTTGTGGTGTGTGAGATAAGCTCGAGAACAACAGCAAGGGATGTTAGGGGTACTGCCCGCCAGTTAATAGAGATGAAAGAAAAAAGCTGGTGTTCAATAACGTTCCATTTACTGGTTGCAGGGGGGTAATGACAGAGGGTAATTGGTATACCAATAGCATTGACTAATCTTTGCATTTCTCGTTTAAATAATTTGTTTCTCGCCGCGTTTGATCCTCCCGAATCTGCTGTTATGAGTATGCCTGTTGCGTTGGCATAGTGTTGCTTCCCGTATTCCTCCCACCATTTCCGTATTGAAGCAACCGCGAATGCGCCTGTATCATGATCTACCCCCACGTTCACAAATCCTTGTTTTTTCAACACATCATAGATACCATATGGAGCAACTACTCCTTTTATCAAAGACCAAAAATCGTACGTGTTTACTTTTGTATCGTATTGTTTCCCTTTCTTTTTCCACTCTCTTCCGTTGTTCTTGAAATTACCAAGTTTCTCTTTTTTCTTGCAGTCGATGGAAATGATTGGATTTTGGTTCTTCTCAAAAATATCACATTGTTTATTGATATGTTTAAATTGGAGATCCCTATCAGGGTGAGATTTCCCCTCATCGTCTTTTCTGTTGCCTCGCATGGAGTAGTGCAGATCGCGAAGAATTCTCTGAACAGTCGTATCCTTAATTGTATGTCCCAGATTTTCCAGTCCCTTGACAAGGTGCGCAACTGACTTTGTTGTCCATTTTACAAAGTTTATTGGATTTCCTTTGGTATCATCAATCAATTGATCCAAATCAGTAAGGAGGGTACTATCTGTATCAACAAGCCTCTTCCTGCCTCCGCCAGTGTCCCGTATCCTTTTCCCTGGCTCATACACATCTCCACTTTCAACTTCTCGTATCCCTCGTTTAATTGTGTTCTTTGACACTCCTGCCGTTTTTGCTACAGTTGCTATACTTCCTTTCCTTTTTGCTTCAAATGCTAAATACTGCCGCCATTGTTTCTCATTCTGAGTCCTCTTCATATTCTGATATTGTACCTTAACACTGACTTTTACCATACAATATCAGCCTAAACTACCCTTTTGTAGATGTCAAGTTATTTAAACTAGTCCCCTAAGAAAGTGGAACATATGAGTTTTGTACCCACCAAAAGTACGGATGAGGAGAAACGGTATTTGCGTATCAGGAATGACCGTCTCAATCGGGCAATACTTTTCCATAAAAAAACAATTACAGAATTGGAAACAGAGCTAAGTAAACTACGGAAACAAAACAATCAACAGCAAGAAGAGATTGAGAAATTAAAACAGGAGAAAGAAAAAGTACGTAAAGAGCGGGATATGTACCGTAAGAAGCTGTTAAAAAAAACAAAGTAAAAAAGGAGTTGCCAGCTAACAATGATCAGGTGCCAATGGTGCAGAGGATAACCAAACGAGGCGGGAAAAAAGGACACAAAGGGAAATCACGTTCTCTCCGATCTTCTGCTGCTGATAGGATAGAACGAGTATTTTTCTCACATTGTCCAACCTGCCATAATGCTCTCAAGCGTACACACAAGAATGATACGCATACAGTAGAAGATATTCCATCACCAGAGACAACACCAGTAGTTGTGACACGGTATGAAAAAGAGCGGCAATGGGTGTACACATTGCCATAAAGAAGTTGTAGCAACAGCACCCCTGGAGATACCAGGATCACGGTTTGATATTCATCTGCTTGTATATGTACTCCTGCTTAAATTAAATATGGTTGTAAGATGAGCTATGATGGCATAACCTTGCTCTTGTTTCATACCTATACGCTTAGGATTTCTCCAGGAGCACTCATCCAGATATTGTACCGTGCAAAAGAATACCTGGGATGGAAATATGATCTGATCCAGGATGCTGTACGAGCATCACCAGTAAAACATGCCGATGAGACAGGATGGCGAGTCGATGGGATTACTAGTTGGGTATGGGCATTTCTAACAAAGAAAGAAGTCTAACTCACTAGTGAGGAGTCAAGAGGTGGAGGGATACCAAAAAGAGAGCTTGAGGGAACACACGCTGGTGATGTGTTAGTCAGAGATGATTACAAAGGGTACCAGAAACTACCACTCAAGCATCAATCGTGTTGGGCGCATCTATTGAGAAAAAGTCATGAAGCAGCGGAAGAAAAAGGAGCATCACAGGAGATAAAAGAGTTGCATAGCGTACAAAAAGATCTTTTTGTTCTGCTGCAACAATCATTGTCTACGTCAGTTGTGCAAAGAAAAACAGTTTACCATCACGCATGGAGTATTCTTTCAGAAATCATTACGACTTCCTATACACAGGAAGATGCACAACAAATTCAGACACGGATAAGAAATCAAGGCAGGAATTTATTAACTGCCCTTTTGTATGAGGATGTTCCCTTGACCAACAATCTTGCTGAACGAGCTCTGAGACCATTGGTGGTGCAGAGGAAAATGTCTGGTGGATCACGCTCCTGGAAAGGAGCAAAAACAACAGCAGTCAATACCAGTGTGTATCAAACATTACAACTTCAACACTTACCGCTTGTTGCTACTTTACAAGAATACCTTCTTGCTGGTGCTACCGGGAAACGCTAATAACGTACCATATTTCAAGAATTTATCTATCCTCTCTCACAAATATTCCTGCATATTTATCCTGATAAACTAACTTCCATTTGCCTTGTTTTACGAGTTGAGCTAAATAACTATAAACAGGCTTCCTGGGTGACATATAAACAACATTATAACTCGTCTTATCAATATCTTTTGAATTTTGTTCAATAGAGTAATAGTCTATAAATGCACTGTAGCCATTTTGAACCCACATGTCCATTCTGCCATCTATCACAGGTTTTATCTGAGGATAATTCCATATAAGCCATCCTCCCCAGCCATAGAGTGAAAAAATATTGTGGTTGAGATGATGAGAAATTAGAAATTCTGCCGATTGCTCGGAACAGGGAAGTATTTGAATTTGACAATAATCGTTCCATCCAAACTGTGTATATTTTGTAATCGGATATTTCGAATAAGCTCCAAGAGCAAAGAAAATAACAAGTAACATAGTTGAAATATGTTGGGTCAATTTTTTACCATCAGGTTTAAGAAAAGTTGCGGTCATAGAAAGAAGTGGAAAAAGCAGATAGTATGCCGGCCATGCATAACGAAGAACTCCCAACGAAAGAAGAAAAAGCAAAAGTCCTCCTCCAAGAACTGGAATTTTTTCTAAAAATTTCCCTCTGAACGAAAGGATAAATAATCCAAAAATAAGAACAATCCCTACAACAATTTCGTTCCACCAGCCTTGTGTATACATTGCAAAAGGCAAGTATTCACCGATATCTTTAAGTAAGGGGCTTCCAATATGTCTCAATGCGTCCAGATGAAGCCCGTAACCAAAAGGATTAATAAACGTGACAATTAAACTTGAGATCAGAATTATAAATAAAAAACCTGTTTCTTTTTTTTCTTCGTAAAAAGCCTGTTTTAATTTTTCAAGACTAAATCCAAACCTTTTTTGTACTTTTCCTTTTTTGCTATTCTGGATTAATGATTTTTCTATCAAATTTTTTGTTATATAAAGTACCACCCATGATACGAATAAGATATACCCGAGAAGAAATTCACCATCAATGTCAACCCATATCCAAAAAAGAGGAACTGTTAACCACAATAATTTAGGCTTTTCTTCATAAAGACTGATAAGATAAAATAATATACCAATAAAAAGAAGCACTATTTGCTGACCCCGGAAAGATACAACATTTATCGGTTCTTCAAGATATAAAATCAATGGAAAAACTATTGTCTGCTCCCACAGGTTCATCCGAGCTGCTTTTGTCAAAAAATAAAATGTGAGGGTAACGACGAAAGCTCCAGCCAATATTAATCCAAAAAAACCGCCAGAATGATAAATAGTATATGAAATAATGTCAGTTAACCATGAGGTATTTGCCCAATGATAATTTGGCATCATTGTCGAAAAGTTATTATCGCGAAGAAGTGTCCCGTGTTGCCAAAAATATTCCCCATACTTTAAATGCCATCCGAGATCAGGATCAGAAGGTTGATAAAGAGAGTAAACAAAAACGATAAGATAAGGAAGTACCGATATAATTTTGTTAATCGCTTGGTGAAATAATTTCATTTAAAACGGGGCAGATATAATTTGAGATAAACAAGGACTAATTGGGCAACAAACTAAACTCGTCTTACTAATTTTGATGTCTTCACAATTTCCAGGACTTTACCATCGCGGGTTTCAATCTGAGTTGCTCCTGTTTGTTCTGTAAAATCCTGCAAAAGATCTGATAGTGTTTTACTTTTTTCGTTCATGTCAAAACGCAGATCTTTCACCTTTTGTGCAAGCGTTGCCACCGATGGCTGTTTAGATATCTCCTGACGGACAGAATTTTTAGCTTTTGAGACTTCCTTAACACGCTCTTCATGTTCACGATAGGTAGGATTATTGTTAAAAGAATCTTCAAGCATCTCGCGCTGCTGTTTGATCTCTAACTTCAGCTTGTCAATCGCTTCAATGTGGTTCTTGATTAACTCTTCAAGGTTAAGAAGAGCGCTTGCTTGATCCTCACCGCTGACTGGGACCTCAATGCTTTCATTTTCACCAGCATCCGATGTGACTTCTCCTTCTATAACTTCATCTTGTTGATCGTTCTGATCCATAATAATTAACTATACAAATATCAAACTCCAAATGCAAGTATGAAAACGTGGTATAATATTTTTGTGACAAGAGAAGAAAAAACAAAAGAGATTATAAAACGGCTTTCCAGATTATATCCTAAACCAAAAAGCGCTCTCCAATATGAAAATGCCTGGCAACTTCTCGTCGCAACAATTCTTTCCGCACAAGCAACTGACAAATTGGTCAATACAGTAACCCCGGCACTTTTTGAAAAATATAAAACAATTAAAGCAATGGCAGATGCTCCTCTTGAAGACATTAATGAGATGGTGAAGAAAGTTAACTTCCATTACAATAAATCAAAAAATATCAAAGCCTCAGCGCAAATGATACTGGAGAGATACCACGGCGAAGTCCCACAAACAATGGAAGAACTTGATGCTTTACCGGGAGTTGCGAGAAAAACTGCTAATGTCGTTCTCGGCGATGCCTTCGGTAAATCGGAAGGTATTGTCGTAGATACCCATGTTATAAGACTTTCAAACAAATTGGGCCTTACAACACAAAAAGATCCGGTCAAAATCGAACAGGATTTGATGAAGATTGTCCCAAGGGATCAGTGGAGATATTTCGGACATTACCTCACTTATTTCGGCAGAGAATACTGTCCCGCCCGTCCCCACAAATGTGACGATTGTCCACTGAAAGAGCTATGTCCTGATAAATAATACTATGTTAACAAACAAAAGAAAAAGAATATACTATTCTCAAAAGACAAAACTATGGCAAGTCCAGATAGATTCCAAAGAAGACCACCCGTAAATGTACAATGAACAGCAACTATCAACCTTTCAGATGTGTTCTTAGATACACCCGGATCACCTGGTTAACGAAAACGACCTGCAAGATTAGTAACAGTAGAACTTGCAATACCAGTGGTTTTTAGCTGCAGTTGCATGTACTTCCTCAGATTCCGGAAAAACAGAACTCAAGCCAACGGGAGGGCAAAGTTCCTCTGCTAAGGGAATCACCCCGATTCGTCCGTAAATATACGCTAAGAAAATAATTACCTCACCAAATCTCTATTGAGCTTGTATTCACCATACAGAATAACATTGCTCCATTCAATCGGACTGATATAGGCAAGAAGCGATATATCAATGCCTGCTGCTTCTGGATCGTTTTCTTTGATAACCTTACTGATTTCTTTTGCTTGCCAGTAAGTAATGGCAGCAATGATAGCGGCAGTACAATTGCCGGAACTGTTAATCTCTTCCAGGCTTTTTCCTTTAAGCCGTCCTCTATTGCCATAAGTAATATCCCGTGCCAGTTGATGCACTTGTTCAGTTTTTAGAAGACCCTTGCGGGTTTGTCGTCGTTTTAGTGGATCTGCCATCCATCGAAGAATATGCTCAGTTTTCAGTATTCTTCCCAATTCACGATTAGCTTTATAGAACAAATTTTTCTCAGAATGTCCGGTTAACCGTTTCAATGCAGTTGAGGCAGTAACATGCCCTGCCTCCAATGAAGCGTAAAAGTGTGCCATCCGATCCCACTGGTCAACAACGGGACTCATTTTAATGATGTGTTTTGCACCTTTGAGGAATGTATTTAAGCTACAATAGTCCTTCTCCCCATTAATCCTGTAGAGCCATTGATCTTTAATGTTTTTGATGCGGGGACAAAAGGACTTTCCAAGCATGACAAATGCAGTAAAGTTAATTTCTGCATATGCACCCTAGTCAAAAAACCATTCATTTGGATCTAGATCGCTCAAAATGTTGGTGGACTCCTTGGCACTATTTCAAGAACTTGGCATTGACTTTATTTCCTATAAAGAAAACATTGACACTACAACCAGTATGGGACGCTTAATTTTCCATATCAATAGCGCATACGCTGAGTTTGAACGTGAGATTATTAAAGATAGAGTGATTGCGGGGATTAAGGCAAAGCGGGAGAAGACTGGTACCTGGGGAAGAAAAATATTAGCAGATGAGCTACAGGAAAAGATTAAGGAATTGATAACTTCTGGAGCCTCCATTAGAAATACGGCTAAGCAGCTTCATCTCTCAACGAGAACGGTAAGAAAGTACAAATAGTGGCTTCCCCCTATTTACTGTTTTTATGCTATAATTTCCTCCCATGCCAGAAGCACTTCGTACTGGAAAAGTGGATATGACACCTACGAGAACCGGTATTCTACAAAGTGCAGCCACCTTGTCTCATATTATTGCAAGAGATCCTTTTGTAAGCGATTTTCAACTTGGACTGTTTGCTCCCCAATTAATAGGTCGCCATAGTCGGATCAATGTAGTGGGTCAACGTCCGCAAGCTGCACGGTTAAATGTGGACAGAGATCTCAGACGAGTAGAGATGGGAGCGATTGCTGAACGCATTGGGTTATCATTGTTACCATATACATATGATCTTCTGCAGTCTGAATCAGCAATAGTTACACGATATCAACAAGAAGGATGGTTTGACAAATTGCGTGGAGACAAGGTTTATTTTAGAGGAGATAGAGAAAGGATACACTATGGTGATGAAGCTCGATTTGCGGTTACCTTTTTGCGTCTTCGACAGGATGCAAAACAAGCTCTTTATGACCAATTAAGAAGAACTGGTGAACACGATGTTTTTATTAATGAAGTTGGCAGACTAACTAGAAATGTTAATGAGCAGGTTCGAAGAACCAAGGAGGAAGAGGAAGATGCATTATTAGAAAATCAAGGTCGAAATACAGAACCTTATTATAAACATGATGGAGATACGAGAAGTGGTAAAGAAAGAGTACTTGCTTTTCTTAGCAGCCCCACATTTAACCCCGATCTGGATACAATTCTTGGTACAAATATCAATGGACAAGCAGAATTCTATGCCTCCGCACTAGCAGATTTGCAATATGCTTTTAATGAAGCTGGTTGCCCTACGGAGTACCGTTTAGATACAGCTCTAAGGCACATTCCAATATTGAGTTCGTTGGCAGGATTAAAAGATGAACGGTCAGGAGATATTTTTTTCGCGGAAAACATTCCGGGGAACATGTAAATCCCTGGTCAGTACAATTTGATCCAATAAAGCAAAAATGGATAATAGTTCCAACGGTTTCACCATTGAAAGAGTTTGCTAGAAACATCGCTGATAAAAGTCGTCATGGAAGATGTCCGGCTGAATCGGCAATGCAACTCATTAGTTGTATTGATAAAAGTAATCACGCTCGTCTTCTACAAAGCTATCCTGCACTTGGAGATCTATCCGAGATGACCTCTGCAGATAGTATCGCGCTTTCTGCTGTTGGAGTTGCGGATCAGCTGTTAAGAAATGGAATTATTACCTTTGAGAGCTCACCCGAAAGATTTAATTTAGCATCTGGTAAAGAGCTTAATAAAATGCTTTCTTAGCGTATATTTACGGACGATTCGGGGTGGTACC
>Ga0359897_10039_pt1 | contig 43177 bp, 23 predicted proteins | sample SorcelJu500001C4_4_FD_206068 | JGI IMG/M metagenome (GOLD analysis project Ga0359897, IMG submission 206068) | Enriched cells from Trout Bog Lake Hypolimnion, Wisconsin, USA - BChl from Trout Bog BchlTB.July23.5000.01.C4 | ecosystem: Environmental > Aquatic > Freshwater > Lake >... | reverse complement strand
ACGGAACAGGGAACAGGGATTATCATCGCAAATCAGAACTCAAAAATGGTTATCCCGCGACTCTCCGTGATGTCATCCGCCCTGACCGACGGCCCGTCAGGAGTCAACAGGGATCCCCATCCTGAGGGAGCAACCGAATATTCTTATACAACCGCATTTCCCACTTCGACATGCCTTGCCTCGACATGGAACACCGAGTTGGTGGAGAATGTTGGAAAAGCCTATGGAAATGAGGCGCTTGAATACGACTACGACGTGGTTTTGATGCCTGCCATGAACCTTCACCGCAATCCCAAATGCGGACGTAACTTTGAGTATTATTCCGAGGATCCAATGCTATCCGGGAAATTGGCCGGAGCAATGGTAAGAGGGGTGCAAACCACCGGTGTAGGAGCAACACTGAAACATTTCCTGGCCAACAACCAGGAGACCAACCGAAGGTCTTATAATGCAGTGGTCAGTCAGCGGGCATTGCGCGAAATCTACCTCCGTGGATTTGAAATAGCGGTTAAAGAGGGTCATCCCAAAGCAATCATGACCTCCTACAATAAGGTGAACGGTTACTATACCGCCGAAACCCCTGAATTACTGAATGATATCGTTCGCAAAGAGTGGGGATTCAACGGTGTTTTCATGACCGATTTTGACGGTTACGGAAGCGCCGTTGCCAAAGTACGTGCCGGTAACAACATGCTGATGGGGGGCAGTCAGGATGAGGTAAAAGAACTTACCGCAGCACTCAAAGATAAGACGCTTGACGAAAGTACCCTGGATAAGAACCTGGTTTACAACATGGAGCTTAAGCTTAACTCTCCGCGGGCAAAAGGGCATATACCTACTCAAAAGCCTGATTTGGAAGCCCATGCAAAGATCGCCCGTGAAGCGGCTTCCGAAGGAGTGGTGCTGCTTAAAAACAATAACAAGACGCTTCCGTTTAAGGGGGTGAAGAAAGTAGCCGTTTTCGGCAAGATTTCCTACTACCTGATTGAAGCCGGGACCGGAAGCGGCGGCATCCGGAGCAATAAGTATGCAATATCAGTAAATGAAGGACTTAAAGCAGCGGGATTCAAGGTTTTAAAAGAGCTGGAAGACTCATATACTGCTTTTAATGCCAATATTATGGAGCAGAATCTGGTACCTGATTACTTCAATAATCCGGTGATGCTGGCTAATAATGGGATAAAGGATGGTAAGGCTCCCGGTCATTTTAAAAAGAGACTAATCCCATTTCATGACGAAATGGCTATGACTCCGGAGCAGGTTAAAAAGCAGGTTGCAAATTCAGACATTGCCGTTATTACACTCGGTCGCAGCGGCGGCGAGGGTTATGATAATGGCTATTTACCAACTTCAGATACAGAGCTTAGCCTTATCCGCAACGTATGCGAAACCTATCATGCTGCCGGGAAAAAGGTGGTTGTGGTATTGAATATCGGCGGGGTATGCGAAACTGCCAGCTGGAAAAATTATCCCGACGCCATCCTGGTAGCGTGGCAGCCCGGACAAGAGGGAGGTTATGCCATTGCCGACGTTTTAAAAGGTGCAGTCAATCCGTCAGGTAAACTTCCCGACTCCTTCTTTATGAAGTTTGAAGATGTGCCATCTGCCAAAACCTTCCCGGGAGAACCGGCAGAGAATCCGGTCAATTCGTTTTACAAGGAGGGGATTTATGTCGGGTATCGCTATTATGAAACATTCAATGTGCCCGTGTCCTTCGAGTTTGGATTTGGGTTATCGTATACCACCTTCGGGTATTCTAACCTGAAACTGAGTTCAGATACCTTCTCCGACAAAATCAATGTCACCGTTCAGGTAAAAAACACAGGATCTGTTGCCGGCAAAGAGGTAGCCGAATTATACCTCTCGGCCCCAAATTCGGTCTTGGAGAAACCGGCGCAGGAGCTTAAGGGATTTGCCAAAACGCAATTGCTCAAACCTGGTGAAAGCCAGACCCTCTCCTTTGAACTCGATAAACGCTCACTCGCCTCTTTCCGGAGCGGAATCGGAGCATGGGTAGCCGACAAGGGTGATTACAAGGTGCATATCGGGGCATCATCAAAAGATATCCGTCTGGACAGTTCTTTTAATCTGCCTGAAGAACAGATTGTTGAAAGGGTCCATGATGTGATGTACCCAAATTTTGCGATGGAGGAACTAAGTCAGCATAAAAAATAACCCTATGGCCAAAATGAATGTCCGGTTAAGTGTTGTGTTGCTTTTGGTGGTGCTGCAGGCACTGTTGGGCAGTTGTGTCCGGCATACTGGTTTACAGCACCCCACGGATAAACTTCATGATCTAATCGCGGCATTGACAATTGATGAAAAAATTGCCCTCATTGTGGGAGTCGGGGACGGAAAAACTCCTCCTCCTGGTGTACCGGTTTATGATCCCAAATCGGGAATTAGTATTGAGGACAACACCACCGCCATTAAATCACCCCTGTTCGTGCCGGCAGTGGACGGGCAGGTTTGGGGCATCCCGCGGCTGGGTATTAAATCTACAGTAATGGGGGGGATTACCATTGCAAGCACCAATCCGAAAGATTCAACGCAGGAAGTTCGCTACACCGCCTTCCCAAGCGAAACTGCCATGGCTGCAACCTGGAATACCCCTTTAATCGAAAAGGTGGGGAAGGCTATCGGGAAGGAGGTTCTGGAATCCAATGTCGATATAATGCTCGAGCCGGGCCTCAATATTCAGCGTAGTCCGATGTGCGGACGTAACTTCGAATATTTCTCGGAGGACCCCCTGTTGTCGGGAAAAATGGCTGCAGCCTATGTGCGCGGAGTTCAGTCACAGGGTGTGGGAGCCGCCATAAAACATTTTGCGGCCAATAACCAGGAGACAGACCGGAGAAGTTACGACGCGATCATCAGTCAGAGAGCCCTGCGTGAGATCTATCTGCGCGGCTTTGAAATCGCCGTTAAGGAGAGCCATCCCTGGTCAATCATGACCTCCTACAATAAATTCAACGGATACTATACCTCCGAAAATCCCGAATTGCTCAATACCGTCGTTCGGGATGAGTGGGGCTTCGACGGAGTATTCATGACCGACTGGGACGGACTTGGTAATGCAGTTGCTAAACTCAGGGCCGGAAGTAATCTGACTGATGAGCGGAAGTGACACTGAAAGAGCCGAATTCAGGGCCGCGTTAAAAGACAAAACCATCGATGAAAGTGATCTCGACAGGAGTTTGGAGTATGTCCTGAAATTTAAAATGAAAACTCCCCGTGGCAGAGGTTATAAACCTTCACTTAAATTTGACACGAATGCCCATGTCTCGCTCTCCAGAACTTCGGCAGCAGAGGCAATCGTCTTGCTAAAGAATAACGCAGGGACACTTCCATTCAATTCGAGTATCAAAACGGTAGCACTCTTCAGCAAAGGCTCCTACTTCTTCGTGGCAAGCGGGTCGGGAAGCGGCGAATCAAAGCCTGTACATTCGGTCACGGTTAATGAAGGGATAAAAAAGGCAGGCTACCAGGTGGTTAAGTTCCTCGATGAGACCTATTCACATTTTATGGATACCATACTGGTCAATAACCGCAAAGTAACCGATTATTTTTACCGGCGAATTATTCCCTTTCATCCGGAACTTGATCTTTCAAAAGCCACCATTTCAAGGCAGGTGGCCGAATCCGATATCGCGGTGATCACCATTGGACGGTCAGGAGGAGAAGGTCATGACAACGGTTTTATTCCCCTCGACCAAACAGAACTGAGTTTAATCCAGGATGTCTGTGAGAGTTACCATGCCGCCGGGAAAAAGGTTGTTATAATTCTGAATGTCGGGGGATTCTTTGAAACCAGCGGATGGAGCGACCTGCCCGATGCTATTCTTCATGTCTGGCAAACCGGACAGCAAGGGGGCAATGCCGTTGCTGATGTACTCAAAGGGGTTGTCACCCCATCGGGTAAATTGCCGGTTTCATTTCCTGTGAAATATTCAGACATTCCTTCATCCTGCGAATATAAAGGGGATGAGGGTCAAAAAACAGCTGAAGTACTCCCGGTACTTTATAATGAAGGAATTTATGTGGGTTACCGTTACTTTGACTCCTTCAAAATACCCACGGCATACGAGTTTGGGTACGGCCTCTCCTATACTTCTTTTGAATTTACAAATTTAAAGCTTAGCAGCGCGGTTTTCAATAATCAGATCCTGGTAACCGTTACCGTGAAAAACAGCGGGAAGATACCTGGTAAAGAGGTCGCTCAGCTCTATTTGTCCGCTCCGGCCTCAGGTATTGAGAAACCATTTCAGGAGCTTAAGGGATTTGCCAAAACGAAACTGCTTAAACCGGGAGAAACCCAGCAACTCTCTTTTGTGCTCGATGCCCGCTCCATCGCCTCCTTCTGGACCGGCAAATCGGCGTGGGTGGCAGATCCGGGGGTTTATGAGGTGAGGATCGGTGCCTCGTCCAAAGATATCCGGCTCAAATCGACATTTAGGTTGCCTAACGAACTTGTGGTTGAGAAAGTCCATAATGTGCTCTACCCATTTTCGTTGTTAAATTCACGGCTGGATGAAATAAGCGTTAACCGGAAAAAATAACTATCATGAGAATATTAACCAGCTTCATACTAATCCTTTTAATCGGGCTTTTCACTCCCGGGAAAACCGTTGCCCAGAGTATGCAAAAGCACAAAGAGGGCGGGCTTCCTGATCCTCAGCTGAGTCAGAAAGATAATGATTACCTGGATCGACAGGCAACGGTGTTCCTCGATTCGGTAAAGACTATTCTGGCTGTTTATCCCCCGGTTATCCATGAAGGGCGCGAACGGGGATTCGCCAAACTCTTGATGGATGCCGTCTTTCATGAAAAATTTGCCGCGTTCCGGAAACCTGGCATAGATTTCTTCCACACACAGGCAGATCACCTGATTAAAGAACTGGTGAAAACCAAAGCAGACCAGGGTGCGATCATCTGGAAGCTGTACAATATGGGGTTTATCGTGCGTACCAAATCGGTCACCCTTGCCTTCGACCTTGTTGGAGGCGCTTCGTCCGATTCACCCGATTTTGCCTTGCCGGCCGAAACAATGGAACAGATTGTTAGTCAATGTGATGTCTTGTTTATCAGTCATAAACATCATGATCACGCAGACAAAGCGATGGCGGAAAAATTTCTGGAACAGGGAAAGCCCGTAATCGCACCCGAAGAGGTTTGGAAAGATGACCCGATTTTCGCGAAGATCACGCACCTTGAGCGGACTGCCGAAAAAAGCCAGAAACTAAAACTTGCCAATAACCGTACGCTGGATCTCATCATTTATCCCGGACACCAGCTCACCTCTGCCATTAATAATGTTTCGATGGTTACGACCCCTGAAGGGATAACCGTTGCCCATACCGGTGACCAGATCAATGAGGGAGATATGATGGGCGATTTTGACTGGATTGATCGGGTTGCCAAAAATCATAAAGTGGACATCCTGATGCCAAACGCATGGACTACCGACATTTTCCGGATTGTTAAAGGGTTTGATCCGGCTTTGGTGGTGCCGGGTCACGAACTGGAACTGGGACATACCGTCTGGGACAGGCTCCCTTACTGGGGCGATGACAAATACCTTGAGCTGAATTATGCCGGTTTAAAAAAATCAAAATACCCGGTGGTGGTGATGGTCTGGGGAGAGTGTTACCACTATAATCCTTGAAAGGAGAACCTAAACTGCAAAAATTCAATTCAGCAATACCTAAAGGTCTAAATATATAATGGTGATGAAATTCTTACAAAAACAGCTAAAAGTCCCGGCCCTAATCATTGCGTTGATTGTTGTGGTGTCCATTCTTTTTCATTACCCCATCCATATTGAAAATGCACTGACCTTGCAACCAGTATCTGAATTTGGGATCAGGATCTTATTCTGGAGGATATTGTTTGAGCCCGTTCTAGGCCTTTTGTTGTTTTTTAACCGGTCGTTTTATGCTTTAACCGAATTGAGGTTCCTCCTGTTTTGGGTTTTAGTGATTTATGCCGCATACAGTCTGACTAAATTAGTTTTAGTTAAAGAGAGGAAATTAAGAAGGAAATACATTGTTGGTCAATTAGTTAATATCCCAATTATTATTGGTTTGTGGTTTGCCGTGTTTATCGTGATCATCTTCATCCCTTTGCCAAATAATACCATTGCAAATTATTCTTCCGATAAAATCCTGGTGACCACCCATTCACATACCGATTTTAGTCATGACGGTCTGATCTCTGAGGAGAATTTGTGGAAATGGCATCAGCGCAATGGCTATGACGCCTTTTTTATCACAGATCACAATAATCACGGTCATACCCTCGATTTTGTTCAGGCTCAGCGGGTCCACAAATTCCCGGACGAGCCGCTTGTGATGTGTGGTGAGGAGTTTTCGGGCAGCAATCATTTAAGTCTTCTGGGACTCAGGGAGAGGTTCATGACAAAAGGTTGCTCCGATTCAACCGTCATTCAGCTGGCGCATGCCGGCAACGGGGCCGTAATCGTAAATCACTGGTTCGACGGGGAACATAAATCTCTGGAATACTACAAGAACCTGGGCGTTGACGGGTACGAAATTGAAAACAGCGCCACAGATCTCTCATATGACCGGAAAGTATGCCACCGGATTAAGGATTTTTGTGAACACAACAACCTGGTCATGAATGGCGGGCTCGACTTTCATGGATACGGGAATGCCTGTTCGCTATGGAATGCCTTTGAAATACCGGGATGGCATAATTTAGACCCGGCTTCCAAAGAGGAGGCTATTTTAAAGATTATCAAAACCCGTGATCAAAGCAAACTCCAGGTTTTACTCTACAAAGACCGCCCTTATTACACGAAGAAATACCTTTATTTGAGTCCGCTTTTCACCTTTTTCAATTATTTCAGGACACTGAATTTTTACCAGGTATTTTCATGGGTTTTCTGGATTTTGCTGGTTGCCTGGATTAGAATCCGATTCTTCGGATCAAATAAAACAGTTAAACGCATCCCGGGAAACCGGATGGTTCCTTTTTCAGGTGTTTTAAGTGCGCTGTTTATGCTTTGCATGGGGCTGTTTTATTTCACCGGGATAAAAGATCTTCCCGATTATACCAAAATGTACCATGAATACAGCAATCTGCTGTTTACTGCCGGGGGTGTTTTTTTAGTGTATTCAGGTCTGGTCGCTTTTTTCAGGAATCGTTCTGCATCAAAAAGATAATATCAATTTTAAACCAAATTATGGAAACAACAATTAAATCAACTGTAAAAGAGCGGCTTAGCTCACTCGATACGCTGCGTGGATTTGATATGCTCTGGATTATCGGCGGAGGGGAATTGCTCAGGGCTCTGTCTAAATCAACGGGTTGGGATTGGGTTACTGCGCTTGCAAATCAGACTCATCATGTACAATGGGAGGGATTTCACTTAGAGGATTTGATATTCCCGCTATTTATGTTCATCTCCGGAGCAGCAATCCCGTTTGCGCTAACGAGCAAACTGGAAAAAGGGACTCCAAAAAAAGAGCTCTATAAAAAGGTGTTTCAACGGATGATTCTCCTCGTGGTTTTCGGGATGGTCTATAACGGTGCCCTCGAGAAAGGTTTCTCGAATATGCGGTATCTGAGCGTTTTGTCCCAGATCGGAATCGGGTATTTTTTTGCCTCGCTGATTGTCATTAATACCAACACATTAAAAGCAAGGATCTTTTGGTTAACCGGAATACTGGCCGGAATTGCAATCCTCCAGAACCTGGTACCGGTCCCCGGTTTTGGGGCCGGAGTATTTACTCCCGAAGGAAGCATAAATGCCTGGCTGGACCAGCACCTGCTTCCGGGAAGATTAATCGACAAATTCTTTGATCCTGAGGGTGTTTTATGCATCGTATCAGCCATCTCAGTCACTTTGATGGGAGCAATTGCCGGATCTGTTCTCCGGGGCGGAAGCCTTACCTCTTTAAGAAAAACAGCGATCTTATGGATCTCCGGAGTCTCCCTTGTTGTGATTGCACTTTTGCTCTCCTCGTTTTACCCCATCATAAAAAGATTGTGGACAGTTCCTTTTGACATGCTGACCGCCGGAGTCAGTTTTCTTCTGCTCGCAACCTTCTATTTTATCATTGATGTGAAACTTTGGAATAAATGGATTCTGTTTTTCAAGGTCATCGGGCTGAATTCAATAACCATCTACCTGGGTGGCCAGCTGATTGATTTTGAACTCCCTTCCAAATTCCTTTTGGGTTGGATAGCGATCCCCAGTGGCAATTTTGGAGAGGTAATCATTGTAACCGGTATGATTGCCGCCGAGTGGCTATTTCTGTACTACTTGTACAAAAACAAGATATTCCTTAGGGTTTAAAAGAAGAACCGGATATGAGAACAGATCGTTTTCGAATTAGAGCCATTGGCTCAATGCATTTTGTAGCAATGAATGTTAACCCGTTGCTAAAAAATGATGCCCTTCCAATAGAGTGCCGTAGGTACGTTACATTTGAAAAGAATATGTTTCGAACCTACGGTTCTCGTGATTCCATATCTTCAATTTCAACGGATTAAAATCCGTTTTTGCACTATTCTTCGAGGCTAAGCCTCTAAAGTCTAACTATTTGAAAATTATTCTAATCGGTAAAAATTCTAACCTTGAAACATATAACATTTACCATAAAATCAAATCCCGGATTTAAAGTATTCCTCCTATTGTTACTTGTTTCCATTCAATGTCTAACGACAAGTGCTCAGCAAGCCACCGAAAAACCGCTTTACCTCGATTATACCCAACCGTATAAATTACGGGTAACTGATTTACTGTCCAGAATGACCCTTGATGAGAAGTTATTGCAGATGAGCTCGCGCATCTCGTCACCAATTAAACGTCTGGGAATTCCCGGTTTTCTCTGGAGCAGTGCAGGCGACGGCCATTGCGTAGGGGTCCCTAAAGATGAAGCAGCTACCATATTTCCGGTACCGATTGCCCAGGCAGCCTCCTTTGACAGGAATATGGTGCATAAAATGGCTGATGTAATGTCGGACGAGGTTAGGGCCAGGGTGAATGGCCATGTACCCAAAGCAACCCTGACATTTTGGGCGCCTGTCGTCGAAATGGCACGCGACCCGCGTTGGGGAAGGACGGAAGAGTGCTACGGGGAGGATCCGTTTCTTACCACCCAGTTGAGTCTCGCTTTTGTGCAGGGACTCCAGGGAGATAATCCCAGGTATCTGAAATCAACGGCTGGTCCCAAACATTTTGCACTCAATAACGAGGAGTGGTGCCGCCACAACGGATCTTCTGATGTCGATGATGAACTCCTGCATGAATATTACCTGCGTCCATATCAATCCCTGGTTCAGCAAGGAAAAGTTCTGCAGATTATGGCCGCCTATAACAGCCTGAACGGTGTTCCCTGCATTGGGAATAAAAAACTGCTGACCGATATTCTTCGCGGGAAATGGGGTTATGAAGGTAATGTGGTATCTGACTGCAATGGAATCAGGGATTTATACGAGGGACACAAATATGTGGCCAATGTTCAGGAAGCGATTGCCCTGGCCATAAATGCCGGACTGGACATCGAGTGTGGCGATTGCTTCCGGGACCACCTGGCGGAAGTGGTCAAAATGGGACTGGTTTCTGCTGCGACGATTGACACCGCAGTTTATCGGATCCTCCTTCCCCGTTTTAAACTGGGCTTGTACGATCCGCCTGAGATGGTGCCCTATACGAAGATACCCCATTCAGTGGTAGACAGTCCGGGAAACAGGGCTGTTGCCAGAGAGGCTGCGCGGAAAACAATCGTGTTGCTTAAAAATAAAGGTCATTTTCTGCCATTGGATAAAAATAAGATCCGTTCCGTTGCCGTGATCGGTCCGCTTGCTGCAGTCGCGGAATTGGGAGGCTATACAGGTGGATATTCCAAAGCCATCTCACCCCTGCAGGGGATAATCAATAAACTGGACAGCGCCAAAGTCCATTATGCGAAGGGAACTGAGGTTAAAATTAAATTGCCGGTAATCCCAACCGAATATTTGATACCTGCCGGCGGGAAGCCTGGTGAGCACGGTTTAAAGGGGGAATACTTCAACAATACAGCGTGTTCGGGCGACCCTGTTCTCACCCGCATTGACCCTGTAATTGACTTTAACTTTGGCAGAAATGCCCCCGCTCCCGGCATTCCGGCCACCTATTTTTCGGTACGATGGACGGGCAGTTTTATTGCCCCTGTTTCGGGTCCCTATTATATTGGAGGTGAATTCGATGACGCTATCAGGCTGTATATCAATGGAAGGTTGCTCATCGACCGGACATTGAACCGGAATAAGTCATCGGAGGTGACAAAAATTGAGGTTGAGGCGGGAAAAAAATATGATCTCCGGCTCGAGTATACCCAACAATGGTATCATGCCGAAGTTAAACTTTGGGGAGCTCCCCCGAATCCGGAGAAATTCCGGGAGGCAGCTGATGCGGCCCGAAAGGCCGATGTAGCGGTTGTCGTTTTGGGGACCGATGAGAGCGTTGAAAAAGAGGGGGTTGATCGCGCAGACCTCAATCTCCCCGGCGACCAGGAGGACCTTGTTAAGGCCATATTCAAAGCCAATCCTAAAACCATCGTGATCCTTCAAAATGGCAGTGCCGTGGCTGTGAACTGGTTAAAGATAAATGTACCGGCAATCTTCGAAACCTGGTACAATGGCGAAGAGGGAGGCAATGCCATTGCAGATGTAATTTTTGGCGACTGCAATCCGGCCGGAAGATTGCCGCTCACTTTTTACAAATCGGCTGTTAATTTGCCTTCAATCAGCGACTATGATATCCGGAAAGGGAGGACTTATATGTATGGAAACAATGTCAAAGATAACTCCGGGATCAGTGAGGTGCTCTATCCGTTTGGCTATGGCCTTAGTTATACCAGGTTCAGTTATGGAAAACTGGAGGTGATCACCAAAAATGTGGATTCTTCTGGGAACATAACAGCAAAAATCACGATAAAAAACAGTGGAAAGCTCGCGGGTGATGAGGTGGTTCAGTTATATGGCCACCAGGAAAAATCGGGTGTTCTGCGCCCTGAAAAACAACTTGTTTCTTTTGAGCGGATCACCCTGAAACCAAAAGAACAAAAAACGGTGGAACTGACATTTCCTGCCAACGATCTGGCATTCTATGATGTAAACAAAAAAACATTCGTCGTTGAACCCGGAGTATTTAAGTTGATGGTTGGAAGTTCTTCTGCAGATATAAAGTCAACCGGGCAGGTTGAAATTAAATAAATATTTACGTTAAATTGAAATAAATCAGGAAGTTATTAAGGGTTTGTTGAGAAGCTATTAAGACCACGAAGTGGTTTAATCTGAATCGAAGATCAGTGAAGCTAATATCCCCCGGTGAAGCTTGCGCAACCAGGGGGAAATGGATGATTTTGTTTTTGAAAAAAGGTCGCCGAAACTTAATAATTAATACGGAATATTAAGTATTCTGAAATAACAACGAACAACTCTCAACTATGAAAAAGCAACTAATCAGCATTTTAATCGTGGCAATGGCCTGCGGAACCGCCTGGGCAATAAGGGGGCAGTTTGGACACGAACAGGGAGCTTCCTGGGCGGGCGGAATATTTGCCCTCGCTCTGATCCTGGTTTCCAAACGAAAAGACTGGTATTCAAAGGTCTTCTCTATTGCCTTGGCCTCTGCTGTGGGCTGGGGAGCCGGCGGAATGATGAGCTACGGACAGGTTGTCGGATATGGCCGGAGCACCAGTTTTCCGAATGCCTTTTATGGTCTGGTGATGCTTATGGTCATCGGCGGGTTATATGGAATCCTCGGTGGTGGATTTGTGGGCTTAACACTTGAAGGTTCGAAGCAGAAAAAGGTTAACTGGGGCGCCCTTCTCGCAGAGATGGTTGCCGGCGGAGTCCTGGGGTATTACTTGTTTGTCGTTCAGCTTGAGTGGCTGATGACTCCTCCGAGGGAAGAAACCTGGTCAGTCTGTTTGGGGGCAGGACTGGCATTGGTGTGGCACATGGCCAGGAATAACTACACTTCATCGATTCGGGTTTCTCTCTATTCGGCATTGGGAGCCGGTTTCGGATTTGCCTTCGGAAATTTCCTCCAAACCCTTGGAGATGTAATGGCGATTCAGTTTAATATGTGGAATGTGATGGAGTATTGCATCGGATTCTTCGGCGGTCTTGGGATGGCATACAGTGTATTCAGTTCCGAATGGCCCGAAGTGACTGCCGCTTCAGAGGGTTGGGAATCAAAAATAGCCATGCTTCTTGTGTTTGTGGGAATCCCTTTTATAAATCTTATTGATTCAATGGGTTATCACACCTTGCTGGAACGGATAAAAGATCCGGTCAATCCGGAAACCACAGCAATGCTGAGCACCCTTTTGGGCACCTTGATTATGACTACCGTAGCCGTAATCGGGTATTTTAAATATTCAAAAGGGACCGGCGGTTTTGGACGAAAAGATGTATTGATGCTGTTCGCAGTGTACTTGGCTGCTTACATCCTGGTCAGCTATATTGTAGTAGGAGTCTTTGCCGGCAGGTTCCCCTCAAACCATCAGCTTTACTGGGTAAATTTCATCGTAATTCTGTGGCTTGCCAGGAAGCAGTACACCCCATTCTTCGCGAATCTGCTGAAGAATTTGAATTTAAACTGGTGGCTTTTCTTACTCGTGGGAGCGATCGTTATCATTATGCTGCTGGCATTTATACTGGTCAATACTCACGGGGTTATGGGCGGAGCACATGACCGGTTCCCCAATTAATAATAACAGAATGAAAACAAGCCTTAATCCATTCTTTACCTTGAAGAGCCTGCTTCTGATACTGATTCTTTTTATTCCCGTTTTCCAGGTTATTGCCCAGGGTCGTTTCGTCAGGGGTGCGGAAAAGACAGAATTCTCGTTGACCAGTTCTGCTGCCGATTTCTATGTCTCTCCCGTGGGAAATGATAGCTGGTCAGGAAAACTTGCTGAACCAAACCCAGAGAAAACCGATGGTCCTTTTGCAACCATTGAAAGGGCGAGAAAGGCAGTCGGTAAATTGAAAAAGGAGGTTTATAAGCTTAAGAAAAAGGCAGTCGACAAACGGTTTATCGGGACACCACATCAGTACGGCTCTGGTCGCGATATTATAGTATTGATTCGCCAGGGTGTTTATTCCCTGGAAAAAAGACTCAGTTTTTCGTCTGAAGATGGGGGTGAACGACTGGAAACAGACCTTCCAACCGGTGCATTTGAATACCATGAGCTCAAGGATTGCTATGTCACCTATGCCGCTTATCCCGGGGAATCTCCTGTCATTTCCGGTGGGGAAAAAATAACCGGCTGGAAAAAGGCAAAAGATGGGATCTGGAGTGCCGGTTTTGACGGCGCCGAAATCAATGATCTTTATGCAAATGGCAAACGGCTCACACTGGCACGGACTCCAAACACCGGCTATTTTTTCACTGACGGGCAACCCTCTGACTCAATATCTTTTAAATTTAAGAAGGGTGATCTGAAGCCATGGAAAGATATGGAATCGAACCGGATAAATATGACTGTCCGATGGGGTGCAATACACTCAAGCATCGCCAGGGTTGATGAAAAAAGCCGGACAGCCTGGTTAATAACCGCATCCCCCGAAATGATGATTGTCCCTCCCAAATATTTTGTGGAAAATGTCGAAGCACTCGTGGATACCGCTAATGAATGGTATTTCAATGCGAAAAGTCGTACAATAAGTTTTATTCCCGATGCTGAAATTGGTGATCCCAACAGGGCTTCCATTGTATTTCCAAAGATTGATAACCTGATTTCCGTCTCAGGCACACGCGAAAACCCAGTCAGAAATCTAAGGTTTTATAACCTTAAATTTGAAAACACCAAATCAGGAGGTACCGGAACGGTTTCCTTCCAATTTGCCAAAAACTGTGAATTCCTGAAAAACAGGATTGAAAATGTGAGCCAGGCCGCGATCCATCTGGGGAAAGGATGCTTCCATAATCTCATCGCCAAAAATGTGATCAACGAGGTAAAAGGATCAGGAATTATCGTGGCCGGAATTCCAAAACCGGAAAACTGGAACGATATTGTGAGTGACAACGTAATCTCCTTCAACAAGATAACAAACATAAATATTTCTGCCACAGGTATTTCAACTTACAATGCACTAAGGACAACGGTTTCGCACAATTACATCTCCAACGTGGGAAGCTACGGGATCACTCTTGGGTCGTGGCCCAATATCGAAGAGACCAGCGACGGAAACCACGTGGCAGAATTCAATCACGTTTCATTTACCAATATGAAACGCGATGACGAAGGGGGAATTGCCGTTTACGGATTAAGCCCCGGTTCAGTCGTCCGAAATAATGTAATCCATGACGTGCACCCTGCCTCCACCAATGAAAATGTCGCCCTGTTCTTTCAGAATATGTCTTCCGGATGGACAGTAACCGACAATACCTATTACAACCTTAAACAGGGACAGATGAAGCTCTGCGCCTGTTACCTGGTTGATAACGTGTATGAAAACAACCAGCTGATCGAATCCCCGGCAACCCCTGCTGAAGAGATTATTGATGGCAGGGTCGATCTTTCCTTCCGTGATCTGGATATTAAAACCGCGGGGCAGCTTGTTACGGGGACTGAAGTACTGATATCTGCACTGGTTGCCAACACCGGATCTACGGGGATGGAGGAGCTCTTTCTCTATGTTGACGGGAAGGTTGTCAGCTCCCAAAAGCTCCCCTTCATCTCAAAAAATGAGCGCCGGATTGAATTTAAGTATAAATTCTTTGACCCGGGTAAACATACCGTTGCTATTGGAAAAACTCCTGAAAAAGAGGTTAGCGTGGCCGGAGAGCCGCTTTTCGTAATCTACCGCGACTTAAAAACTCCCGTGAAGGAACTTCCCCAGGGAGATTCCCTTTATGTGAAAATAGAAGCTCAGAATGTCAGAAGCGAAAAGAGCACCCAAAAAGTTGAACTGATGGTTGATGGGAAAGTTTCTGCAGTCAGGGACATTCATTTTGCAGCGAATGAAACGAAGCTGATTGAATTTTCACTCCTTGCCGGGGCAGGTTCCCATCAGGTGACCATCGCCGGTCAGCCACCACTCACCGTTCATGTGTATCCGGTTAAAACAATTGATATTCAGAATATTCCATTCCAAACCTACTGCACAACAACCGCGAAACCCTGCACATTCAACTTTAATGTGACCAGGAATCATTACGAGATCACCGCAGCCGGAACCGATTTTCTCCATGCTGAAGATTCCTATGGAACAATCTATTTGAAAGGTGCAATCGAAGGTAACTTTGTGGCCTGGGTAAAGGTAATCGGCTTTAGTGAAGGGATCAGCGAATGGTTTCGCGCCGGGATCTTTGTGAGAAACGATCTTTCCAAAAACAGCAGTTCAAAGAGTAATGCCCTGGGTTCTTTCCTGCTGTTCTCTACAACCAAACGGTGCGGAGCGCAATGGGACGAATTTGGTGACGGCTGCATGCATAATACCAGAAGTAAGAATTACGGGGTTGATCAGCCCTTGCCCGTCTGGCTGAAGCTGGTTCGGCACGGAAACAGTTTCACCGGATATTACAGTTTTGATGATAAAAACTGGTTCATCTCAAGGGAATCGGGCGATATCCCCGGCTTGGCGAAAAAGATGGATATCGGTCTTGCCGGAGGGGCAAACGATCAAAAAGTTTCCACCGTGATCTTTGAAGATTTTAAACTTGAGGTTGAAAAGGAATAATTCTTTGAATCCATGTAGCGACGCACAGCCGTGCGTCTCTACTGCTGTACGTTTCTACCGAAATTCATAACCGATTAAATATTAAATAACAAATTATATTCAAATGAAGAACAGGTTTGTGAATCTCTGGATTATCTGGACTCTGGTTGGAGCCGGTTTAATCTATGGTGTTGCCGCATCCGATGCGAAGAAAAGTATGATCGCAATAATTGCTAACGTACTGAGTATTGCTCCTTTAATCGGATTAATGCTGGCCTTAGGGTCCGTTAAGGCATTCCGCCAGTTTAGCGATTGGTTAGAGCGAGGTCGCAATTCGATGTATTATGTGGCAGGTGGAATCACCATTTTATTTATGCTGCCCGGAATAATGACACTTCAATTCGACCCCTATTATTCCGTCATTTTTGCCACAATCGTGTGTGCCGGGCTCGGAGTCTTAAAACAGTCAAGAAACCAGGTGTTTACCTTTGGCTGGAGCGATTTACTGCTTTGGCTTGTTCTTTGGATTCCATTTGACCTTCGCTGGTACATGGGGATGCTTCCCGCAGGAATTGATTCCTATGCCTGGTGGTCAGTCGCTCTTTCCGTGATCGCAGTAATTGGGTGGCATGGTTACCGCGGTGCCGATATTGGTTACAACCTGGTTCCTAAATTGAGGGATTTGCGGATCGCCCTTCTGGCACTGGTGATGATTATGGTCGTGGTAGCCCCCCCGGGATTGTTAACGGGGTTCTTAACCTTCTCGATTCCCAAATCCTTTAATGCGACTAAAATAATCTTCAGTTTTGTGGGACTGTTTCTGACGGTCGCCTTGCCTGAGGAGCTTTTTTTCAGAGGTATTTTGCTTCGGGGACTTGAGAAACAATTTTCCCGGAAATGGATTCCTCTGGTCATTTCCTCCCTGGCTTTTGGACTCATGCACTGGAATAATGCCAGCACATTATCGACACAGATCACCTATATTTCTTTGGCTGCATTAGCCGGAGTGGGTTATGGCTGGACCTACCGCAAGAGCGGAAACAACCTGCTGGCTGCAATACTTGTGCATACTCTGGTCGATTGGACCTGGAGGATATTTCTCACAACATAACCACCATTTAAAATTGAATAACATGTTGAGATACACAGCTGTTGTAAAGACGCACAGCTGTTGTAGAGACGCACAGCTGTGCGTCTCTACAAGGGAATTTATAATTTATTATATATCTGACGAACATGAAATTATATGTTTTAACGGCCATTATGGTTCTGAATTTTACGGCTGTTGTGGGGTCTGCCAAAACCCAGGACCACACACAAAAGGTTAATGTCTTTGTCGGCACGGATGATCACGGCCATACCTTTCCGGGCGCCACCGTTCCGCATGGTATGGTGCAGCTTAGCCCCGATACACGTACCACCACCTGGGACGGCTGCTCGGGTTACCATTACTCAGACAAAAGCATCATGGGGTTCAGCCATATCCACTACAGCGGTGTGGGAAGCGGAGGCGGTGCTGATATCCTGCTCATGCCAACCATGGGCCGTGTCCTGTTAACAGCGCCTGAATCTGCCTCCAACATTTCAGGTTACAGGGCCTCCTTTTCCCATGCCAATGAAAAAGCTTTACCCGGCTATTACAGCGTCACTTTGGATAACGGGATCCGGGCAGAGCTGACCGCCACCACCCGGACCGGACTTCATAAATATACCTATCCATCAGTTGATCAGGGAAATATCATCCTTGATCTGACACACGGGATTAACGATTCGAATGATTCCCTGTACATTAAAAGAGTTTCCGGCACAAAGATCGCAGGGTTCAGACAATCCTCCGGCGGGCTGGACGGAAACCGCAGAATCTATTTTGTGGCAGAGTTTTCACAGCCATTTGTAAGTTATGGATTTTATATCAGGGATAAATTAGTCCCAGGAGCCACAGAGGCAGGGAGTAAGAATGTGAAGGCCCATTTTACTTTTGACACCCAAAAAACGAAAGAAATCCTCGTAAAAGTCGCCCTATCCAGAGTCGATTTTGAAGGGGCGGAAAAGAACCTCAAAGGAGAACTTCCGGACTGGAATTTTGGTGCGATCCGGGAAAAGGCCAGGCAGCAATGGGAGAAAGAGCTCGCCCGGATATCCGTGGAAGGGGGGACGGAATCGCAGCAACGGACATTCTATACCGCATTATATCATTGCTTTATACAACCCGGAATCAATATGGATATCGACCGCCGGTTTCGGAGTACCGATCACAAGATCCATACTGCAACTGACTTTGACAACTATACCACCTTCTCGCTTTGGGATACTTTCCGGGCTTTACACCCGCTCTATACCATTATCGAACCGCACCGGACAAATCAGTTCATCCGGAGTTTTATCGAAAAATACCACCATTTCGGCAGCTTGCCGATTATGGAATTCGGTGGAAACGAAGGGTTTGCCATGATCGGCTACCACTCATTACCACTCATTGCCGATGCCTGGGTAAAGGGAATCCGGGATTACGACGTGAAAGCCGCCTATGAAGGGATGAAAAAACTCTCCGAAGGATTTCGTGATGGGAAAGAGACTTACAAGAAAATAGGATTCATACCCTATAATGAAGAGAGTCAGTCGGTTTCAAGGACTCTTGAGTATTGCTACGATGACTGGTGTGTCTCCCAACTGGCCAAAACATACAACGAGGCCGACTACCATCTTTATTCCCAGAAGGGGAAGTTTTACAAAAATCTCTACTCAGCGGAGACCGCTTTTATGCGCCCCAAGGGGAGCGATTATCAATGGCTCACCCCCTTCGACCCGATGGAGGCTTCAAACCATTATACCGAAGCAAATGCCTATCAATATTCTACCTTTGTTCCCCATGATATGGATGGGCTGATTAAGCTGATGGGTGGCGATGCTAAATTTGACCACTGGTTGGATGTCTGCTTTAATACCCAAAACGATCCCTCCAAAATGTATCTCACCGATGTTACCGGAATGATCGGACAATATGCCCACGGCAATGAACCGAGCCATAACATGGCCTATCTGTACAGTTTCATCGGGAAACCGTGGAAGACCCAGCAAAAGGCAAGACAGATCATGGATTCCTTTTATAATGACCAGCCAGCCGGCCTGTGCGGTAACGAGGATGCAGGTCAAATGTCCGCATGGTATATCCTTAGTGCAATGGGATTCTATCCCGTGACACCGGGAATGGATGATTATGTGTTTGGAACACCCCTGTTTGACAAGGTAACTATCCATCTTGAAAATGGGAAGGACTTTGTGATTAATGCAAAAAACGGGGGAACTGAAAATAAGTATATTCAATGGGTCAGGCTCAATGGCATTGACTATCGGAAGTCATTTTTCAAACACGGTGATATTGCAAAGGGCGGCGATCTGACCTTTGGAATGGGTGATAAACCCAATGAAAATTGGGGAACAACGAATGAAGAGCGTCCTCATACGATTAATTATCCTTCTGCTTCAACACCCAGAATCGAAGCCAAAGACCTCTCCTTCGTGAAGGATATGGAAATTTCAATGGCTTGTGACGATCACGATGCGGCTATCCGTTATACGCTGGATGGATCGGATCCGTCAGAAACATCATTCTTATACAGTAAGCCTTTCATCATCAGTCATTCATCCACCATTAAAGTGCGCAGTTTTATCCCCGGCTCCTATCCCAGCTACCCCATTTCAGTAGATTTTGAACAACTTTCTCTCCAGCCATCCCTTGAAATCAATACTCCCCGGCCCGGTTTGCATTACGATTACCTCGAAGGGTATTGTGTAAAGGTCGGGGATATGAAAAAGTACCCGTTCATCAAATCGGGGACGATTCCAACCTTTAACATTTCAGCAATAACCGATTCCAGGTCGTTTGGATATGTCTACCAGGGTTACCTGAATGTACCGGTTGGCGGAGTTTATACTTTCTACGACAATTCAAATGACGGGAGTAAATTATTTCTCGATGGCAAAATGGTGGTCGACAATGACGGTTTTCACAAGACCCAGGAGAAATGGAAGAAAATAGGACTCGAAAAAGGATTTCATGCTATCCGTTTGGATTACTTCCAGATGGGCGGTGCCAAAGCCTTAAATGTGAGCTGGAAGAAGCCCGATTCGGAAAAAGAGGAGATCCCTGCCGCGGCATTGTTCCATTAGGATTTATTGTAACAAAGTGAGCGGGTGACTGTCCAGGGTTTGAACAGGCACCCGCTCACTATCAAATTATCTTGGTCAGTCATCCACGCACTATCGCTATCTGAATATTCTGACAACCAGTCCCGATACCCGTTTTACAATCAGCACTCCCCCCTTTTCCATCTCTGTCCAACTCCAGGAATTTCCACTTTGTTGATTCTCCTTTATTTCAATGTTATCCATCGATATCCTGGAGGGTTTGGCTGTAAGCCGGATCTTTTCCGTTCCGTTTTCATCAAAACTATGATAGCAAAGAATTTGAATTTCAGAGGATTCCTTTGCATATTCCACCTCAACAAGTACTGAGGAGCTTTCCAAAATATGATTCTCATCCGGATTGCTTAACGTTGGATCTATGGCCATCGCTCTCAGATAGTGACGCACAAAATCGCCATAGCCATCAGACAGCCAGGTAGCTCCGCCATTGAATCTGTTTTCCCCGTCAAAATTTACGGCATAGGTTGCCCAGTTAAGCTGCCTGATTGCATTGTCATAGCGGGAAGAGTCTCCCGTTAACTTAACATATTGCAGTTCTGCACTCCCCTGCCGCGAATTGTGACTGCTTGCTGGTTCCATGCAGGACGTCTGCTCATTGACCGTTTTCACACCGTATTTAAGCCATTTGTCATTCCCCAGGGTGACATAAACCCAGTTGAAAATTCCGGGTACCTGGCTTTTCCAATCGGGGAAGTATGCCGGGTGATTCATCATAAACCGGGCAAAGGTCACGGCATTGATCTGTGTCTCTGTCCAGCCGGGCATATCCTCAAAAAACGGGCCCCATTTATTGGTTTTAAGTGGGTATTGCTTCATCCACTGAACAACCCGGTCAAAAGTTTTCTGATAAAGTTGGGTATCCCCTTTTTTAAGCCGGATCAGCTCCAGAAAAAGTTCAAGTGTGCCTGAATAATTGGTGGAATAATCTGCTTTCCCCACAATAGTTAAGTCTTTGTAATCATTTTTACCATAGGTAATTAACGATCCGATTTCTCCGTTCACCGCATTTACCCTGAATGGCCAGGGAGAGCGATCCCCATCTCCCTCCAGGCATTTCCCTGCAAGGGTGTTGGCAATTTCTACAGCAGCGTTCAGGTATTCCACGCCACGCTGCTTATGATTCGACATCTTATAGAGCTTAATCAACTCGTAACCAAAAGAACCGGCCTTGTCGGGCTGGGTAAAGTTTTTTCCAAGGATCATGTCGCCATCATAAATTCCCGAGTACCTTGAGGTGGCATAAGGAAAGGGGATATTGGGCCAGGCATCTGAAGGTTTTGAAAGCGAATGGGCCAGGTAATAATCGGCAATAAAGTTCATGTTCTCCTTAATACGGTTATTCCCGGTATATTGATAGAGCAGCTGCCAGGAAGAGAGCGCCATGGCAAACTGGTCCCCTGCGATTCCACGTGAATCGTTTTCATCCCTTTCCCAAACCGAATGATTCATATAATAGGGAAGTCCGTTATAGTCCGTTCGCATGGTGTCCCAGAATTTCCAGACCAGCTTGATCACATGATCATACGAAACCCCGCGACTGGCATCATACCATGGTTCGATACGACCATTTTTACCAACAACAATTTGATGAAAAACCAGCTTCCCGGAGGTGGTAATGCGTTCCTGGCCAGGTAGATTATACGCACCAAAGAACAATATAAGCATTCCGGTAATCGTTTTTTTGAAATTTTTATTCATTCCAAATTTATTCAAGGTGTATCTTCTGAGAGTTTATTCTTGTCATCCAAACAGTTACAAAAATAGCAAAACCTGATCTCTAATTCATAGGTACAATTAACTAAGAATGTGGATACTTATTTATGACTGGTTTATTTATTTTCTGTCGTTTTTTAGACAGAAAATAACAATATTTAATGTGCTTTATCCAATATTACAGAAGTATTTAAGGAATAGCTATGCTATTTTTGAAAAGTTACCCTGATGAAAATTACCCAAACAGAAAAAAGAATATTTAATGCGCAACCTTAGAATTTCAGGCCTTCTTTTCTTAATTCCAATAATTTTGTTCTGTTATTCACCCGTTAAGGTTCAGGCAATCGATTACACCAAACTGGTGAATCCCTTCATGGGAACGGGTGATCACGGGCATACCTATCCCGGGGCCGTTCTTCCGCATGGAATGGTTCAGCTGAGTCCCGATACACGAATGGAGAACTGGGATGGTTCATCGGGTTACCACTTCTCCGACAACACAATTATCGGGTTTAGCCATACCCATTTAAGCGGAACCGGAGAGCCTGAGTTTTGTGACATACTGTTCATGCCAACCGTCGGCGATGTCAGGTTGGTTTCAGGAGACGAAAAAAAGCCCGATTCGGGTTACCGCTCCACCTTCAGTCATCAGAACGAGGAGGCATCCCCCGGATATTACAGGGTCTTACTGGATGATTATAAGGTGACTGCAGAACTGACTGCAACTGAACGGACCGGATTCCATCGATACACCTTCCCCGCTTCCTCAAATTCAAATATCATCATCGATCTAAAACATCGGGGACATATCATGGATTCCAACCTTCAAATCCTTAATGATTCAACAATAAGTGGGTACACTATAACCACCAGATGGGCAATCGATAAACATATCTACTTCTATGCCCGGTTTTCAAAGCCATTTAAGAAATTCGGAATTGCGATAAACGATACGCTTGTTGACCGTATCGCAATTGCAAAGGGAAAGAACCTGAAAGCATTTGTCCGTTTTAATACCGGGGAAAAGGAACAAATCCTGGTAAAGATTGGGATATCAGCCGTAAGTGTTGAAGGGGCGATGAAGAATCTGGAAGCGGAGAACAGGGGGTGGAACTTTTCGGGTGTCAAAGACGAAGCCAGGAAAAAATGGAATCAATACCTCTCCAAAATTGAGGCGGAGGGTGGAACCCAAAAAGAGAGACGCATTTTTTATTCTTCACTTTACCATGCTGCACTTGCTCCCAATCTTTTTATGGATAGTGACGGACAGTTCCGGGGGGCAGATCACCAGGTCCATCAGGCAAAAGGGTTTACCAATTATACCATTTTCTCCCTCTGGGATGTTTTCAGAACCCAGATGCCTCTGCTGACCATTATCGAACCCTCCCGGATGAACGATTTCATGAAGACATTTATGGAAATGTACCGCATCGGCGGAAGCCTTCCAATCTGGGAGATTCAGGGTACCCTATCGGGGAATATGATCGGCAAACACGCGCTGCCGCTTATTTTGGATGCGTACCAAAAGGGGATCAGGGATTTCGATGTTGAGCTCGCTTATAAAGGGATGAAAGCGGCGATGGAAAACCTTGAATATTACAACAATCTGGGCTTTATCCCCTCCGACATTGAAGGAACAGGTGGTTCTGTGGCAAAAGTTATGGAGTACTCCTTTAATGACTGGTGTCTTGCGGAGATGGCCCATATTCTGAATATGCAGGATGATTATTTGCTCTACCAGCAACGGGCCCAGTTTTACCGGAATATTTTTGATTCCTCTACTGGTTTCATGCGTCCTAAAAACAAGGACTACACCTGGGTAACCCCTTTTGATCCTGCTGAACCGAGCGGAAATTTCGTGGAGGGAAACGCCTATCAGTACAGCGCATTTGTTCCCCATGATGTCAATGGATTGATTCAACTGCTGGGCGGAGATGCCAGGTTCGTGACCTGGCTCGATTCCCTTTTTACCCATAAGAGTAAATATGATCAAATTGTAGTGGATGCCAGTGGCCTTATCGGGCAATATGCGCATGGGAATGAACCGAGTCATGAAATTGCCTATCTCTATAACTATGGGGGTGCAGCGCCAAAGACGCAGAATTACGTGCGGGAAATATTAAACTCACTCTATGACGATGCCCCTGCAGGGCTTAGCGGGAATGAAGACTGCGGACAAATCTCGGCATGGTATATCATGAGTGCCATGGGATTTTATCCGGTTCTGCCGGGAGAACCATCCTATTCAATCGGAAGTCCCATCTTTGATAAGATCACCTTAAACCTTGAAAATGGGAAACGGTTTATGATCCGGGCACGGAATAATTCAGACAAAAACAGGTTTATTCAGTCGGCAACCCTTAACGGGAAGGCGTATACCAGGTCATGGTTCAAACATGAGGATATTGTGAATGGAGGTGAGTTAGCTTTTGTGATGGGTGAAAAACCAAATTACAGCTGGGGCACTTCAAAAGCTGCCAGGCCTTTCACCCGCAAGCTGGCCGAAGCGGTTTCCATGCCATATTACAGGATCAAAGAGAATTACTTCTTTGACAAAGCAACGGTTACCCTGGGAAGCAACACCAAAGGCACCAAAATATATTACACGATCAACGGGGATGAACCGACGGAGAAATCCATGCTCTATTCAAAACCGTTTGAACTGTGTCAGTCCTCAGAAATTAAGTTTTTTGCTGAAAAAGATGGCTTGCTAACCTCCACCGTGGTTACTGCAAAAATTGAGAAATTAAAGAAAATAAAGTTAACTGTTTTTAAAAACTACGAAGGTGGGCATTTCCTTCCCGGGTTAAATTACCAATATTTTGAAGATCACGTGATGTACGTGGATGAGCTGGACAGGCTGAAACCTAAAAAGGTTGGGATAACTCCTTGTTTCAGTATTGAGGAGCGGGAAAATGACGGACTTTTCGCATTTACCTATTCGGGTTATATCAGGATTCCAAAGGACGGGGTTTATACCTTCTATCTTTCCACCAACGACGGCGGGGTGCTTTATCTCGACGGTGAGCGGTTTATCGATGCCGATGGCCCGCGTACCGCAACTCCGTCCTCCCGGACCGTCTCATTAAAAGCAGGAACCTATAAGATCGGGGAAAAATATTTCCAGATGGGAGGAGGCTTTTCCAATGTGGTAAGCTGGAAGGGTCCCGGAATTAACAAGGAGGTAATCCCCTCAAAGGTGTTGTTTCATGAGTAGATTGTTTGTCAAATTGTGGCATTGGTGAGTATAATAATTGATTTCATGTCAGTTAACAGAAAGAATAGGAAAAGATAAGCATACTTGTAAATTCAGATACTAGTAATCCGGGATCCATATTATTGACTTCCGTTCGTAACCGGAAACTGGTAAACAAGGTAATTCAGATCCCGGGAATCCGGGATCCATATCATTGACCTCCGGCAAAACCGGAGGCAGGTGAATAAGGGTAATTCAGAACCCCGAAGTGGGTTCAATGTTTTTAAGAAATTATGGAGAAGAAAATCAAATGGGGAATTCTGAGCACAGGGCATATCTCAAACAAATTTGCCGATGCACTGGAATTATTGCCCGATGCAGAACTTGTCGCCGTAGCCTCAAGAGGGATTGAAAGTGCAACCACTTTTGCAATAAAACACAATATTCCCAAGGCTTACGGCTCTTACCAGGAGCTGGCTGACGATCCTGAAATTGATGTGATATACATTGGAACACCTCACTCATTTCACTGTGAAAACAGCATAATGTGTATGCGGAAAGGAAAGGCGGTCTTGGTTGAGAAGGCATTTGCAATCAATGCCACTGAAGCCCAAGAGATGGTTCAGGTTGCCCATGAGGCAGATGTTTTTCTCATGGAGGCGATGATCACGCGGCATGTACCATTAATAAAGAAGATTTTGGATTGGATTAAAGAAGGAAGAATTGGCGAGGTGCGTATGGTTAAGGCTTCCCGGTGTGCCCGTGGAGTATTTCGGCCGGGAGCACGTCACTTAACCCCGGATCTGGGTGGGGGTAGTCTGCTTGATGTTGGCGTTTACGTAATCTCGTTTGCATCCATGATCTACAAAAAATCGCCGGTTGAATCTGTCGGGCTGAGCCATATCGGCGACCTGGGATCTGATGAACAGGGAGTGGCCATTCTTAAATATGACAACGGCGAAATTGCCGATTTATCCTTTGCCTTGAAAACAGCAGGTGTAAATGAAGCCTATATTCTGGGTACAGAAGGGCATATTAAAATAGAAGACGTTTTTGCCGTACCTACAAAAGCAACCTTATTTATAAACAAGGTTGAGGTGGATGCAATTGAGCAACCAATAATCGGGAACGCCCTCAATTACGAAGCAGAAGAGGTCATGCGCTGCCTGAAACTGGGATTAAAGGAATCACCGTTTATGCCTCTCGATGAGTCCGTTCAGATCATGGAGATCATGGACCATATCCGGAAACCTTGGGGATTGGTTTATCCAAATGACAACATGAAAAATAATATAAATTCAAACCGATGAAATCACCATGATAAGAAGATCAACAACCAAAATGAATATTTCCTCATGGCGATTCCATCTGGCCTTTAAAAAACAAAATTATATACAGATGAAAATATTGCTCCGGATTATCCTGCTGATTATGATTTGCGGTGCGTGCAGCGAAAGTGTCCCGCCGGTGAAGGTGATGAAACTGAAATGTGAGTACAAAACAAATCCTTTGGGTGTGGACATCCAGAAACCCCGTTTTGGCTGGATCTCCGAATCGGAACAACGCAGCGTCACCCAAGCTGCCTATCAGATCCTGGTCTCTTCAACACTGCAGAATCTGAACGATAATAAACCTGATCTCTGGGATAGCCAAAAGGTCGCATCGGATAAATCAAGTCAGATTACCTATGAGGGGAAGGCGCTGGAAAGCAATCGAAAATATTTCTGGAAAGTCAGAATCTGGGACCAGAACGGTGGAATTCATGTCAGTGAGCCCACATTCTGGACCACCGGATTGCTTCATGAGGGTGACTGGAAAGCCAAATGGATCGGTCTTGAGAAGGGTGTTGGAGAAGATAACCCGACCAGACCCCATACCGTTCTCTCTGCAAGAATGTTACGTCATGAATTTAACCTGGCGAAAAAGGTCAAATCTGCAACCGCATTCATATCCGGGCTCGGCTTGTTTGAACTGTACCTTAACGGGGAAAAAATCGGCGACCAGGTCTTGTCTCCCGCGTTGTCAGAGTACAATAAAAGGGCCTTTTACATGACATTCGATGTCACCAAATCGTTGCTGCCGGATAAAAATGCAATAGGTGTGGTGCTTGGAAATGGTCGGTTCTTTGCCCCACGGGTCGCAGAAACCGGTAAAATGAGATCATTTGGCTTTCCGAAAGTAATTTGCCAGATAGCCGTTGAATATGAGGATGGTACCCTGGATACCATAAATACCGATGAAACCTGGAAACTGACCACAAATGGTCCGGTACGCAGGAACAATGAATATGACGGCGAGTATTACGATGCGCGTATGGAGTTATCTGGCTGGGACAAGGCCAATTTCGATGATGCCAAATGGATTCAGGCAGAACTTGTAAACAAACCCGGCGAGGTTCTGGTCTCACAACCGGTCGATCCGATCAGGATAACAGGAGAAATAACACCGGTTGCGGTGAAGGAACAAAAAACCGGTACCTATATTTTTGATATGGGGCAGAATATGGTGGGCTGGGCCGAATTAAAGGTGAAAGGGAAACAAGGGGACAAGGTAACCCTAAGATTTGCAGAGACTTTAAAAGAGGATGGGAGCCTCTTCCTGGCAAACATCCGCAGCGCAGAAGTCACAGATACCTATATTTTGAAGGGTGAAGGTGATGAACGGTGGGAACCCCGTTTCACCTATCATGGTTTCCGCTATGTTGAAATGACCGGGTTTCCAGGCGTTCCGACTCTCTCTTCAATCAAGGGGAAAGTGATCCGCGATGCATTGGAGGTTACAGGTTCATTTACCAGCTCAAACCCAATGATTAACGCCATCTATAAGAATGCTTTCCGTGGAATTGGCGGAAACTACAGGAGCATGCCCACTGACTGTCCCCAGCGGGATGAGCGGCAGGGCTGGCTGGGCGACCGTTCTGCGGAATGTACCGGAGAGAGTTACATCTTCGATATTTCGAAACTTTATAACAAATGGGTGACTGACATCAAGGATGCCCAGCTCGAAAGTGGCAGCCTCCCCGATGTCGCACCTGCATTCTGGCCCATTTACAGCGATAACACCACCTGGCCCGGAACGTTCCTCTTTGCTTCTGACATGCTTTATACCCAATATGGAGATATTCAAACCATTGAGACCAATTATCCGTACATGCAAAAATGGATAGACCATATGAGCGGTTTCCTGAACCACGGAATAATGCCCAAAGATACCTATGGTGACTGGTGCGTTCCGCCCGAAGACCTTACCCTCATCAATTCAAGTGATCCGACCAGAATCACGAGTTCTGAATATATTGGAACGGCCTATTTCAGTTATGAACTAAGGATGATGGAAAAATTCGCCCGTTTGCTGGGTAAGGAGAATGACGCCGAGGGTTATTCCAAAACAGCGGAAGAGATGAAAATTGCCTTCAACAAAAGATTCCTGGATAAAAATGAGGTAAAATACAGCAATAATACCTGTACAGCCAGTATCCTGGCGCTTGCCTTTGACCTGGTGCCCGACGAATACCGCGATAAAATTGTCGATAAGCTTTTGCAGAAGATCATTAGCGACAATGGGGGGCATGTCGGAAACGGGATTATCGGGGGACAATGGTTAATGCGGACCCTGACAGAGAACGGGCATGCTGATGTAGCCTACACCCTCGCCACCCAAACCACCTATCCGGGCTGGGGTTACATGGCTAAACACGGCGCAACGACCATCTGGGAACTCTGGAACGGTGACAAAGGGGACCCCGGGATGAATTCCGGAAACCATGTAATGCTCTTAGGTGATTTAATCATCTGGTATTACGAGAACCTGGCTGGCATCAAAGCCGATCCTGAGATTCCTGCCTTCCGGCATATCATTATGAAACCCTGTGTCTTGGGTGATTTAACCAATGTCGATGCATCCTGCAACTCCAGTTACGGAAAAATAACCAGCAGCTGGAAACTGGAAGAGAATAAGTTCAAATGGGATGTTACTATCCCCTCTAATACAACGGCTACCGTTTACGTCCCGACCCTCAACAAGGAAGAGGTGATGGAAGGGAATCAACCAGCCTCAAAAGGTGATTGCATCAAATTTATTAAATGGGAAGATGACCGCGAAGTCTTTGAGATCAAGTCCGGGAAATATTCCTTCACTTCCGGCGGCGCAAAAAAGATAATCACCGGATCCTATGTTTCGACACCCGTAATAACACCAAAAGATACCGTTCTGAACACGGGTAAGAAACTGACCGTTAGAATCAGCTGCGCTGAAAGTGCCGCAAAAATACACTTTACCACCGATGGTAGTGATGTCAGTGAAACATCCCCGATATTCAGCACACCCTTCGAGATATCCGGGAACACGGTAGTACGGGCTCAGGCATTCCTTCCGGGGTCCCATTCCAGTAATCAGTCAAAAGCGATCTACAACTTTGTGAACCCGGCAAAAAATGGGATCCTATGGTCACTTTTTAACGGGGCATTCACGAAGGTTCCAGATATGGAAAAATTAAAGCCGGCTTCCAGGGGCACTGTTTTTCAATTTGGATTGGGAAAAATTACCATTCCAAAAGTAAATTTTGCCCTTCAGTTTAAATCGTTTATCCGGATTGATAAAGCCGGGAAATATACCTTTTACATCAGCTCCAACGATGGAAGTAAATTGTATATCGACGATCATTTGATTGTAGACAATGATGGGGAACATGGGACGAAGGAGATCGGCAATTCGATTATTCTTAATCCCGGAAAACACAAAATCCGCGTCGAATATTTTCAAAGTGGCGGTAGTAAAGCGCTGTTGGTAGCCTACAGCTCCGATGAAATTAAATATCAGCCTATCCCGGAATCCATCTTATTTAAATCAAAAGAGTAATAAAAACAGTCAGAAAGGTTCAGAAATTTCCCCGATTAGCAGGAATTGATACATTTGTAATGAATGTCACAATAAGGAGAAAATGACCTGGCCGTGAATTAATGTGAAATTATAATCTTAAAAAGTAAAACAGAGAAAATGTCTAATCAAGAAACTACTTCAGAAGTTAAGTTACTAAGAGTTTTATCCTTACGTGATATTGTCATTTACGGAATTATTCTCATTCAGCCGGTTGCCGCTTTGCCCTTGTTTGGTCATGCCAATGATATCTCAAAAGGACACGCCGCAACGACAATCCTCATTGCAATGGTCGCGATGATCTTTACGGCAATTAGTTACGGAAAGATGGCCAACCGGTTTCCGTCCGCAGGATCAGCCTATACCTATGTTGGAAAAGGGTTACATCCTTATCTTGGATTTGTTTCCGGTTGGTCGATGTTCATGGATTACATGTTTATTCCGATCATTTGCGTTATTTACACCAGTATCACGGCCAACCACATGTTGCCTTTCATTCCCTATGCATTTTGGATCATTTTCTTTGTCATTGGTTTCACCTGGATAAATCTTATGGGAATCCGGATGGCCTCAAGAACCAATTCAATCCTGATGATCGTCATGAGCGTGGTTGTCTTCTACTTTATGGCGGCTGCCATACGTTATATCCTGATTAAGAATGGATTTGCTGGGCTGTTCTCGGTTCGTCCGTTTTATAACCCGGAGACTTTTTCCGTAGGAGCTGTGGGATCTGCAACTGCCCTGGCTGCTTTGACCTATATCGGGTTTGACGGGATTACCACCCTGTCTGAAGAGGTCAAAAATCCCCGAAGAAATATCATGATCGGTGCAGTGCTGACCTGTCTGATTACCGGGGTCTGGAGTGGATCACAAATTTATCTTGCACAATTATCATGGCCTGACTGGGCTTCGTTTACCCAGGGATTATCCGATGCAACCGCCCAAAACGATGCACTGGATACGGCAATCATGTCGGTTGCAAACCGTGTTGGCGGACCAATTTTAGACGGTTCTCTCTCAATCATCCTGCTTCTTGCCAGTATCGGATCGGGTGCCGCCGGACAACTGGGCGCATCACGACTTCTTTATGGAATGGGCCGCGATGGGGTTATACCCAAAAAAATCTTTGGACACCTGGACAAGAAACATGCCTCTCCAAACTATAATATCATGATTGTCGGAGTCCTGGTGCTTTTAGGTGCCATCTCTCTGAATTACGAGGAAGCTGCCCTGCTGATTAATTTCGGCGCCTTCTTCGCCTTTATGGGCGTGAATGTGGCATCCTTAAGGGAGTACTTCCTGAAGGCTGAAGTCAAAACGTTCAAAGGGTTTCTGATCGATTTTCTACCGGCCGGAATCGGATTTGTCTTTTGCCTGGGCATTTGGCTTAACCTGCCGCTGAAGACTTTTATCATCGGCGGAACCTGGATGATTGCAGGAATTATCTACCTGGGCTTCCGTTCCAAAGGATTTAAGGAGACCAATGTCATGATTGATTTTTCTGAAAAATAATTTTGTTTCCAGAGCGGGAGATGTTTAACCCATTGCCATGAGAATCTTCAAATTACTGTGCCTTTTTTCCGTTGGATTTATAGCTTTCAGCACATTTGCCCGGGATAAAACCCTGACCCGCGATTTTACCCGGCTGGTTAATCCGTTTGTCGGAACTATCGGCGGTGGGAATACCTTTCAGGGTCCCGTCCTTCCTTACGGGATGATTCAGCCCGGTCCTTATCTGAGTTATTCAAAGGATCAAAAATCGGGGGTAATTTATGGATTCAGCCAGACCCATCTCAGCGGAATGGCAGGTGGTGGCGACAGCGCACCCGGAGATGTTTTGTTTATGCCCACCCTCGAAAAAGAGCAATTTGCTGCCGTTCTCAAGAGAGGATATTCATCCCGGTTTTTACATAGCGATGAAACAGCCTCACCGGGTTATTACAGGATTAAACTGGAGGATACCCATATCCTGGCTGAGGTGACCACAACAACCCGCGTAGGATTATATAAGTTTACCTTTCCCGAATCAAAGACATCAGGAATCTATTTAAAAATTGAAAATGGTTTTGTAACCGTTCAGGGAAATGAAATATCAGGGTGCAACAATCACCGGGTTTATTTTGCGGCCCGATTTTCAAAGCCTTTTAAAAGTTTTGAACTGGCTAAGGATGACCAGATTCTGACCGGACAGGACACCCTGAAAGGGGATAACATCAAAGGGTTCTTCCGGTTCGATACCCGGGCCGAAGAACCGCTCCTCCTAAAGGTCGGAATATCCATGGTCAGCGTTGAAGGGGCAAGAAATAATCTGGAAACGGAACTCAAAAGCTGGGACTTTAATCAGGTCAGGGAGCAGGCCCGAGAAGCCTGGAATAAGGAGTTGGGTAAAATTGAGATTGAAGGGGGGACCCAAACGGAGCAAATCCTGTTTTATACCTCGCTTTATCATTCGATGATCCATCCCAATATTTACATGGATGCCGACAGGAAGTTTCACAGCACAAACGGGCAAATCTATACGGCAACAGATTTCGACAACTATACCAATTTCTCCCTTTGGGACACATTCAGGGCGCTCCACCCGCTGTACACCATCATCAACAGGGAACGGACAACCCAGTTTATCAGGACTTTCCTCGAACGGTATGACCACAATGGCAGGATGTTGATTATGGAGTTTGACGGGGCTGAAGGCGAAGAACCACCCATGATCGGTTACCATAGTCTCTCGGTCCTGGCTGACGCCTACGTCAAGGGAATCCGGAATTATGATGTTCAGAAAGCCTTTATTGCGATGAAGAAGCTAACCAATGACAGTATACGGCCCGAGAAAGACCTCTACCTGCAATATGGCTTTATCCCTTCCGACCTCAAGGGGCAATCGGTCTCGCGAACCCTCGAATGCAGCTACGATGACTGGTGCGTAACCCGGCTGGCAAATGATTTCAATGAAAAAGATAACCTTTACTACAGCCAGCGCGGCGATTTCTATAAAAATGTCTTCTCGAAAGAGGTGAACTTTATGAGAGGCCGCAAAAGCAATTTCAAATTTGTCGATAATTTCGATCCCCGGGAAACGATCAACCATTATACGGAAGCAAATGCCTACCAGTATTCGACATTCGTTCCTCAGGATATTGAAGGGCTGATTCATCTGATGGGCGGCGAGAAGGTCTTTGACACCTGGCTCGACTCCTGTTTCTCCGTCCGCACCGACTATTCCAAAATCAACGTGGCAGATGTCACCGGGCTAATCGGGCAGTATGCCCATGGAAATGAACCGAGTCATCATATTGCATACCTCTATAATTATGCCGGAACTCCCTGGAAAACCCAGAAAATGACCCGCCAAATACTCTCAACCCTTTACACCAACAAACCGGACGGTATCGAAGGAAACGAAGATTGCGGACAGATGTCGGCCTGGTATGTGATGAGTGCCATGGGTATTTATGCCGTTACTCCAGGCATGGATTATTACGTAATCGGAAGTCCCGTGTTCGATAAAGTTAAAATCAATCTTGAAAACGGGAAAAGCTTTGAGATCATCGCAGGCAAAAACAGTGAAACAAACAAGTATATTCAGTCTGCCAACCTGAACGGCAAACCCTATTCAAAGAGCTATTTAACAGATTACGATATTCAGAAGGGCGGCAATATCAGTTTTGAAATGGGCAATACACCCGGTCAGACATGGGGAGTCCGCAAAGAAGACCGCCCTTACTCCCCGGCCAGGAAGTTCAGGTATGCCGCAACTCCCAAAATCGATTTTCGGGATATCCTTTTCCGGGATAACAGAACAATCAGGCTTTCGGGAACCGAACCAGGGGCAAAAATCTATTATACCCTTGACGGATCAGAACCTACTGAGCAATCGATACCTTATACTGAACCGATCTTTCTCACAAAACCTGCAGTGCTGAAAACAAGGAGTTATGTTCAGGGCATTTCCCCGGGTTATCCGGTGACTGTTCAGTTCAAACAAATTCCAATGCTTGAAGCGGTGGATGTTTCAGGACTTAAACCCGGGGTGAACTATATTTATCGCGAAGGGAACGGGGTCAGGAGTGCGCGTGACCAGAAAACGGCACCAATTCTCGACACCGGTGTCTTAACGACCTTTAACGTCGATGCCATAAAAGATGACCGTTCATTCGGTTATAACCTCGAAGGGTACCTGAATGTTCCTGAAACGGGTGTATACACCTTCACACTGGAAGCCAATGATGGCGCTATTCTGTACCTCAACGGGATGGAGATTATCGACAATGACGGTGGCCACCGGACCCAGATCCTCGATTCCAAAATCGGCCTAAAAAAAGGATGGCACCCAATTAAGGTTGACTACTGCCAGCTGGGACTGGCCAAAAGCCTTAATCTGACCTGGGAAGGGCCGGGCGTTAAATTCCAGATGGTTCCCGCAAATGCACTGTTCCATTAAAAAGATTATCAATTTATGCATCACGCTGAAAAATAGCTTTCAAGTTCAGCCAGGGCACCGCCATCATTCTGCAAATCACGGATAATTAGTCCCTTTTCGATAAGAACTATTCGATGACTTACGTCAGTAATGTGGTTAAGATCGTGACTGGAGATAATTATCGTAGCATTTGATTTTTTATTATAATCAACCAGGATCCGCTTTAGTAAAATCTGTGAAGTAGGATCCAAACTGTTAAACGGCTCATCAAGAATGATAACCTGTGGATCGGTAATCAAGGCTGAAACAATGCCAATCTTTTGCTTATTCCCCTTCGAGAACTCCCGGATAAATTTTTTCCGTTGCCCTAAAATCTCATCATTGAAAAACCCTTTATAGTCCGATAACCTTCCGTCGATCTCAGTTCTTGTAAATCCATATTCCTCGCCAATAAAATGGAAATACTCTTCAGGTGTGAGAAAATCAATCAGGAACCCCTCGTCCAGATAAGAAGAGGTATAGTCTTTCCACTTTTCTGTCCTGGCAATTTCAAAATCTCCTGAAACTGCAGATCCCTTATCAGCCTTGATCAGATCCAGCAGGAGCCGAAGTAAAGTGGTTTTCCCGGCTCCATTATTCCCAACCAACCCGAATATTTCACCCCGACTAATAGTCAATTCATTAATAAACAGAACTACCTTTTGATTATAGGCTTTCCCGAGATTTTTTATTGCAATCATAATTCCTCCTAATTTAGAGTGAAAGGTTACGGTATCCATCCAGGTTTTTATATTTCCGCCTTTGAAATTGGGGAACAATTATCCTTTTTAACCACCAGTCACTCAGGATGATAAAGACCAGACCCGGAATGGCGATCGCCAGCTCCCCGATAACAGGATTAAAATAATACTTAAACAGGCTAAAAATCCCTGCAGGCAAAAGGAGGAAAATAAATGTTAAAAGATACTGGTTCCCTTTAATTCCCTGATAATTAAAAAACCGGCTCCTGCTCAGGTCCATTCGACCATCATTGAACGTGCTGAATAACATAATGATAAAACTATTGACGCCGATGGCAAAGATTAAAACAGAACATATCAGGTAAGGGTCTATGCTTTGAGTATTTAAGAAAAAAATGAAAATCGGAATAAAAGACAGGATCGATAAAGCTGACAACAGGTAATATTTGGCTTTTACATAATTTATAAAATTATTTTTTCGGGCCATGATACTGTCAAAATAGGAACTTTCCCAACTAAATATAAACTGACCATAATTGATAGCCCCAAAACCGATCAGCATGGTAACTATGATTAAATTAAAAAAAGGCCCATAAGGGTGTTTGGAATTTGAAATGATGAACATAAAATAGAGGATAATGATTGGAATCATCACCATGATCTGACGGGGCCGTTTATTACGGATCAATAGACTGATTTCCAATGATAAATACAGGCCAATTTCTCCGAATCTTTTAAATTGGAATTCCCTGACAGAGGAAAAATACGTTTTTCGCTTATTTGCTGATTTAATCTCATCAATATAAAAATTTCGGGATAATAACCGGCTTGTGGCATAAATAATCCCTGTAATTACTAAAGGTAAAGTCACAAATAACACCGGATTTCCTGCCAGGATATATTTCCCAAAAGAGACAGATAAACCGGACATTGGAAGTCCCCAATTATTCACCGATATTACAATTGCTTGTAACCCGAAGGGAATAAGATAGAGAATTGGTCTCTTTTGGATCTGAAAGCCAATGAATACCGCAAGAAAATTGTTTAAAATTAAGAGCAAAGCTATTGCTAAAATATAGATCATGGCTATTCCGGCACCTGACTCAGGCAAAAGTATCTGAACAGAAAAAGGGATGATCACAAACCAGGGGATCAGATTAAAAAGGTTCATCAAACTGCGACGAAGCAGGTAATTTACAATTTTACTTCTGCGAACAGGTAATCTTAAATAAGGTAAAATTTCAATGGTCGGTAAGGGTTGAAATAAACACCTAAGAAACAAATCTACCGGCAAATACCAAAGCAGGAAAGAATTAAACCGTTCGACAGGATCCCCTTCCATTTGCCTTAATATTCTCCCAATATTTAAACCAAGAACCAGGAACAAAACAATAAAATACAGGATTAGGATCCCAAACAGAATTTTGGTCAGCAAATTCCTTCGCCATCGCTCGTTGCGGATAAATGATTTCCAGAGATGGGAATACAAATTCATAATAATCTGAATTAAGATTAGTAAAAGTAGGATAAAATGAATGCCCTACGGGCAAAAGAGACTCAAATAAACTTTTTAATGTACCCAAAACCCCAAAAATTACAAAAAGCTTGTTGACCCCTTTTCCTTTTTTCCTGGAATAAAAATCCGAAACCTGATCTGCAACCTGCTTTGTAATTACTTCCTCTTCAATTAATTCAGGTAAATTTATTCTCATGGATTAATAATTATTTCGTTGGAATACTTTGTCCACATCTTGTGAACGGTTTGGAAATAGAGTTCATATTCCTGATCCTCTGCGGCTTGGAGACTCCTATATAACTCTTTTTTCTCTCACCAGGACGCGAAGCCGCAAAGATTATTCCTTAGCGCCTTTGCAAGTTTTTCTTAAATTAACTGTTTTGAGGTTGGAGTTTCACAACTCCCGGGTATTATGCGTGCGATAAAAAACAAAGTTTCCGCAATGACGCCAAGTAATATTATTAGACAACCTTTTTTTAGAATATCCCGTAAAAAATACATCCGATCATTCCCAGGTTAAATCCGGCATGACAAATGATCGCTCCCAGGATGGACCCTGAATATCTTTTAACACGTAAAAACAACCCGCTTACCAGGAACATACTCCCGACCCAGATTAAAGTTGGAACAATCAGAAAACTCCATTGACTATTGATAAAAATGAGTCCGAAATGGGAAATATGGGTAACGGCGAATGCAGAACTTTCGACCAGAGATGCTTTTTCCTCCCCGATCGATCGGGAAAATCCGGCATGGACAATTCCCCTGAAAAACAGCTCCTCCCCGATCGGGCTGAAGGTCATTCCGGTAATAGCCATGACTGAGAATAAGATTGTCCTGCTGTGCTGATCTATTCCGGGGGGAATCTTATACGATTTCCCGATATAGACATACCAGTTTTCGTAAGAACTTCCGTACAGCATCTCCCCTAAAAAATAAAGGAGGATACTCACCGCCAGACCTGCAGCGAACGCGATCAGAAGCCAGCGATAATTTTGAGGTTTGGTAATCCCTATTTGTTTCCAACCGTAACTATTCAGAAACACGAACGGTGCCAGGGCAGAGATGACCATGATCAATCCGATCGATCCGTAATTCCCAGTTTCATTGGCATGGAGTACCAACACAAACCGTGGGATACAAACCAGCAGAATCAAAAAGAGTCCAAACTTCCAGTTGAAGGTAAATAACCTTTGCCAAAAAGGTCTTAGTTCATTCATAATCTTATAGAGTTCTTCTTAAAATTCTCTGCTTGTTCGAAAATATCCTGGTAAACTTCATCCCGTTCAACCGGAGGATACCCAAACTCGTCCAACAACAGGATTAAACCAACTTTTAAAGCCGATTTGATATCATCACGTTTGTTCCAATCGGGAAATTTGGCTTGACTTTCAACCAACTCCTTGACAGCTTTAGCCAATTCAATTAGTTTATCTTCCGGATAGTTGAAGTCATACTTCACACAAAGGTCCTTCAGTATATCGTAAAAGGCTTTTTCCTCAAAGTCGATTCCCAACAGATCACCGGCTGAAAACTCCTGATGTACTTCCCAGATTAAATTGGTCAATTGTTCTGCCATTTCCTCGTAGACTTCGCTGCGCAGGATATCGCTCTCATCACGCTCGTTGTATTTTTCAACCAATACCTGCATCTTTTTGGTAAAGTCGACACCTTTCACCTTGTTTACTTTCTTAATTTCAGCGATGACTTTTGCCAAAAGCTGCTGCAATAATTTGATTTTGGTATTGGGCAGTTTTATTTTATCAATTTTTGCCAGGTAGTCTTCATCAAAAAGATCCTGCCCGGATTCATTCTTATCTCCCAATTTGAATATTTCCTGAACACCATCACTTTCAAGGGCATCTTTAATCATTTCCCTGACTTTCGCATTCATTTGTGCCGTATCAGGAGCATTTCCCCTGGTGAGTTTAAATACGATTGAACGAACTGCCAAATAAAAATGGATATGATCCCGCTCGCGGAGTGTGATTTTTTCACTTCCTGCACAAATGTCATAAGCAGCTTTTAACCGTTTAACAAGTCCCATAAACCGTGTTTCAATATCCTTGGTTTTCTGAGCAAATTCAGCAGCCATGTTTAATGTGTTTAACTGCTGTAAAGTTGTACCATTGAAATATTTTGAACTATCGAACATGTGAAACAGCCTTGTCAGCAAATCCAAATGATTTCTTACAATAATGATCGATTCTGCAATATCCTCAAAATTGTCTTCGTCCCCTTTGTTGTATTTGGCCAAAGCAAGGTTCATTTGTTTTTTGATACCGATATAATCGACCACCAACCCCTTGTTTTTCCCTTCGAATTTCCGGTTTACCCTCGAAATGGTTTGAATTAAATTGTGCTGCTGAATTGGTTTGTCAATATACATGGAATCCAGGAATGGTACATCAAAACCGGTGAGCCACATATCGACCACAATGGCTATTTTGAAGTTTGATTTTTCATTCTTAAACTGACGGTCTAATTCTTTGCGGTATTCTTTAGTCCCAAGCAGCTTGTAGAAAGTTTCATCATCATCTTTTTGCCGCGTCATAATCATTTTAATCTGGGAGGGATGAAGCTCCTGCTTCATCCTATCCGAAATAGTGCAACCCTTAAATCTGAAGGCAGTATTCTCATTAGATAAATGTGCCTTTTGCGGATTATTGAGGATATAGCGGATTGTGTTGTTAAAATGCTCCTCATCCCGAATAAATCGGTCCCAATATTCCGGCATCCAAAACTCGGTGGCAGCGGCAGAAATTCCCAGATTATATTTCTTATTATTGGCCAATGCCCATTTGCCTGTAAATGATTTCCACGACTGAATAATTTTGCTCAGATTATCTTTTGTTTTGATCAGGACATGTACATGATTGGGCATGATGCTCCATGCCAATAAATTATACTTTTCGCCATCGTGATATTGCAGTGCATTCTGCACAATTTGAGCCATATCCGGATTTGATAAGGCACAACACCCTAAACCATTATCTAACCATTTCTCATAGTGTTTATTTCGCTGTGACTCCCTTTCGGTGTCAGATAAATTTACCAGCTCTTTTTCTATTTCAGACAATATATGTTGCGGTAAGCTATCTGCAAGGCGAAAAGTAATAAATTGAATTAAGCCCTCTTTGTTACGATGTGGCAAAATACCGGAGTGCCATTCTTCGGGTATGCCAAAGCTTGTGGTGAAGGATGAGGCATAGTTAATTACGGAGCTGGAGCTTGGTGACCCCAGGGAGCTCCTCGCTCCCAGCAAGGTAATTATATTTTTATACAACTCGTAAGCAATTTCCCTTGAGCTGCAAACAAACATCGCTTTACCTTTAATCGTGGCACCTTCGGAAATCCGGTTTTCGTAATGGGTTACAAAATCCTTTGCCAATTCCTGTAAACGGTGCGGATCGCCAAGGATGGCATTCATATTTGCGGTTGCTATTTTGCTTTCCTCTATCTGATATTCATTGGCTCCGGCCAAAGCAACCTCTTCGTAATATTTCTCTATTTTTTCGAGTTCCCCGTTTTTCAAGGCAATTTTGGCAGCTCTCCCTTCATAAACAATTCGTACGGTGATTTCATCCTTTACCGATTCTGTCATTGTATAGGCATCGACAACTTTTCCAAAAACATCCAGAGTAGCATCTATGGGTGTGCCTGTAAAACCAACAAAGGTTGCATTGGGCAATGAATCGTGCAGGTATTTGGCAAACCCAAAGGTTTTGGCAACTCCGTTTTCTGTCACCCTTACTTTCTGATCAAGGTTTAACTGGCTTCGGTGTGCTTCGTCTGAAATACAAATCACATTATTCCGTTCGGTAAGCAATTCGGTATCTTCTGTAAATTTATGAATAGTTGTCAGGAATACACCTCCGCTTTGACGGCCCTGGATCAGCTCTCTTAGATTGGCACGGCTTTCTACACTAATAATATTATTATCGCCGACAAATCTTTTGGCATTTGTAAACTGACCGGATAACTGATCGTCAAGATCGGTGCGGTCGGTTATTAAAATAATGGTCGGACTTTCGAAGTATTCGCTTTTCATTAACAACCTGGTGAGGTAAAGCATGGTAAAGCTTTTCCCGCAACCGGTTGCTCCAAAGTAGGTACCACCTTTGCCGTCACCTTTGGGTCGTTGAGCTATTTTGATGTTTTCGTAAAGGCGTTTGGCAGCATAATACTGCGGATAACGACAAACTATTTTCTCATTTTTCTTTGAGCTATCGGGGAAGTAAATAAAGTTCCGGATAATATCACGTAAATGATTCTGGTTAAACATTCCCTGAATCATGGTATACATGCTGTCAATGCCCTGGGCATCTTCGTGAAGCTGGAGCTTCACCGATCCCAGTACTCTGCGCCAGGCGTAGAAAAATTCATAAGGGGCAAAAAGCGAACCTGCTTTGTTGTTTACGCCATCGCTGATCACGCAGAAGGCGTTGTATTTAAAAAGCTCCGGAATATCCCGGCGGTAACGGATAGTTAGTTGTTTAAAGGCATCATAAATGGTGGCTTCTTCGCGAATAGCGCTCTTAAACTCGAAGACCACTACGGGCAAGCCGTTGATATAAATTATTCCGTCGGGGATGCGCTTTTCATTCCCAACAATTTCGAGCTGATTGACAAATTTGTAGTTGTTGTAATCTGGTGGAAATTTTACATCCGGCTCGGCCACCACCGTATCTAAATCGGGACTGGTTAGCTGAGCCTCCAATCCGTTGTAATCGATGAGTTCAAAATGGATATCTTATTGGTTCTGGTCTTCGCGTTTCAGGATAAAACCATCGGATAACCACCGGAGAATTTTCTTGTTGCTTTCGTAAAGGTCCGAAGAGGGCAATGTTTTTAGCTGAAGAACAATTGATCTGGCCTCTGTTTTGGTGAGTTGTTTGCCTTCGTATCTGGTAAGCAAATAGTGTATCAAATCGGCTTCAATCAATACCTCATCCACTGAACGGACAATCGAATCACCATGGAAATGGGGATAATTTTCATTGCCCAGCAATTCGATAAAAGCTTTTTCTAATTTTTCTTCGGTGAATTTCATCTTATCTACTTCTTAACCACTCGGCAATTGGTACAACTTTGTCATTGCCATTTAATGATGGATAGACAACATATGTTCCTTGATACCTGTAGTTACCTTTAAAATTTTCTAAATAATCTATATTGAAGATATAAGGGTATATTTCTAAATATTCACTCCCTGAAAAATCAGTACTATCCTTTTTAATTGGCAATAATGCAATGTTTTCAATGTATTTCGCAGCATCTCCAAGTCCTAACTCCCAGTTACACCATTTTGAATTTATAGCTGCCTCTGTTGCAAGTAATATAAACTTATGGTTTTCTTTAATCATTTCTTTTATTCTTACAGCAGTTAGACCTGAGGTTGTTTTGGGCATTCCTTCATCTAACCAATCTACATATACATCTACACCATAAGTTTTTAAAAGCGAAATTGCCCCTTCAAGATACTCCTTTTCATCGTGCTTATGCGATAAGAATATCTTTGTTTTTAAATAAGAACTTTCATTTTTAAAATTTTTCAGGCTCTCATTGACAGATGAAAATGTTCTTACTGACCTCCTCTGATTTTTAAGTTGTGTTTCAGTTATAAAACTCATAATTATTTAATGTTTTTTCTTATTTCAAATTCATTTAATCTATCTCTTAATTCAATTGCTTTTTCAATGTATGTAGATGGATTGTTTATGAAATCTTCCCATTTAACTGATTGGATATAAGAAGCATCACCTGTATATACATAACTTCCATTGCAAAGCCTTCTATTTGGTTCTTTAATGTTAAACATATTTTGACTTAAAATCTCAAAAAGAAATGGTGTAATTAAAGTACGACAATTACATGCCTCGTCTCTTGTAATATAGTATTCATAACTCCCATATTCATCAGGTAATACCAATGCAATAACACCATTGGTTTTGCTGCGTTGATTTTGTCGTGTTTGTTCTTTCAAAGAATAAGATACTTCCCAAGGAATCCATTGGTCTTTTTCAGCAGTAAAGGATTCTTTCATTCCTTTTGAGATTAAAACAATAGTTACGCTACTATGAAATATTTTATCACCCAATTTTGAGCCAATAGTTGAATCGGCAAGTGAGTCCATACTTTCATCATCATCTTCGCCCTTATAAATGTGGTCGTCTTTTTCTAATTTTTCAGCTAGCTTGTCCACATAATTACGAGCAGTGGTAGTTGTCTTACGCCTAATTTTTGAACCCAAAAAATCTACTAATTCGTAAAGCTCCAAGTCTTGAACTTTTGAATCTGAATATTTGTATGAAACAAAAACTGTCCTTCCCATTATCCTACCCAATTAGCAAAGTTATTATAGCCGTCATCGTCTATCCAATCATAGATTTTATAATCACTGGAAAGTCGATAAATTGTATTGCGATATTTTTCTTCAACTTCTTTTACATTCCAACCATCCAAATCTGGATACTTAATCCATTTTCCTTCCACATAGTCGTGTAAATTCAGTTTCTTCCCGTCAGAACTAAATGAGTATCCAAGATAATATAATGGATTATTACCCTTGGATTTTGTTTTCCCATCCTTTCCTTTGATACAATTTATGTGAACACAAAAAATATGGTTTCCTTTTTCTAAACTTTTCATTATTTCGTAGGAAACCCATCTTCTATTAAAAGTATCTGTTCCAACAAGTACACAAGTATTGCTTGTATTGTCTAATCCACTATTGATTAATCTCTTTAGAGCTAAATCACTTGTCTTTTTAGCAGATTCCCAAATTGAAGTATCAAAAAAACCTGCGGCCTGTCTATCAGACTTTG
>Ga0359897_10020_pt1 | contig 63700 bp, 50 predicted proteins | sample SorcelJu500001C4_4_FD_206068 | JGI IMG/M metagenome (GOLD analysis project Ga0359897, IMG submission 206068) | Enriched cells from Trout Bog Lake Hypolimnion, Wisconsin, USA - BChl from Trout Bog BchlTB.July23.5000.01.C4 | ecosystem: Environmental > Aquatic > Freshwater > Lake >... | reverse complement strand
AGATCGAATTTGGATCGCGCCTGGCCATACCCTCCATCCAGTAGTTTTCCTGGAAATACTGCTGCACAACCTGGATATCTTTAGGTTTCCCGACCGGAGAAAAGTAGGTTCGGGTAATCGGGATAATCCCCTGCGTTCCCTGCCTTACACGGCGCAGCATTTCAGGGAGATATTCACAGTTATCGAACCAGTCGTAGAATCCCCGCAGCAAAGGAAACGCCTTTTTGTTTCCGGCATAGCCGGCTTCGATCAATCCCTGGGATACCCATGACCTTGTGTAGGCCCCGTTTTCATGATCGAACATCGTATGTTTGGGGAAGGCCATCAGGTAGCCGTCAGGCTCTTTGCACTGGTCAATCACATCGACAATATCGTCCATTCTCTTGCGCAAATCACCATTCTCGATCCATCTCAGGGTATTTCCGGCACCGGTTAAAAAACGGGCTGCTTCAGATCCCGGGAGAATCTGGAACCACATGTTCTTAAAACGCTCCTCAAGCGGTTCCACGGGAAACCCACCCTTCACCCGGAAATTACGGACCAGCTGATCGAAAGTAAACGAATTCATGAGGTAGCTGATATTGTTTTCCATCGTGGTTTTAAACAACCCTTCACCCAGCTGTACACCACCCAGTGGGGTTTGGGCCTTATAAGCCACAGGTTTCCAGGTCTCAACCGGCATTACATTACCCGGATTATCGGTCACCACATATTCTCCCTGGGGACGTGGTGCCCTCGTAAGTAATTCAACATTGGAATCTTTATTCGGATTTGACTCCGTAGCCCGGCATCCCTCAGCGATATCTTTTCCGTCCGAAAGGACAATAATTTTAGTCATTGCCAGTTTACTGTCCCTTAACGTTGTTGCTGTGAGCCTGACGTATCGTCCGTTCACCACCTTTGAAGCGAAGGTGCAAACGGCATCTTCCGGATTCGGGAATTCTTCCTTTAAGGTATAATCCTCATACATAACGGAATGTCGGAAATCCGCATCATCCGAAACCTCCAGCTTAAAGTGTGCAGGAAAACCACCCGAAGCAGCTCCCCATCCCTGTGCACCAGGCAAAAGTTTTATGGCCTCAATCTTCTTCGTCTGTCCCAGATCGATCTGGACCCATCGGATCTCATTGTTGTTGACGGCCCTGTTGTAATAAGCCGGAAGGTAATATCTGGCCACACGCTCTACCCCCATCCTCGCTTCACGAAGTTCGTTTGCCGGATTATACGTTACCTGGGCATTTAGCGAGGTGAGGTCGAGAAGAAGGATTGATGACACGATGAGACCTGCCATCTTTATCCCAATAATGGGAATAAGGTTTCTTTTATCCATTTGTTTGGTGATTGATTCACGAAGTAAACAAAAATAGTTATTTTTAACTCTCTTTTAGTGAACTTGGCGGCTCTCCGGATTTTTTCAATTCTAATTTAAGCATCTTCTATGAGATATAGGATTTATCTCTCAATTTTTCTATTTTTAACGGTAATTGAGTTTTCAAATGGTCAGGCCTTACCCGGTGAAAATGGGAAAACTCCGGGAGTAGCGTATAGCTGGTTTCCTTCGCGCCTGCACGCCTTTGTATTCCGAAACTGGACACTGGTTCCTGTTGAACGTCTCGCCAAAGTACTGGAAACCTCTGTTGAGAAGGTCACAGCGATTGCGGCATCGATGGGGCTTTCCGCCCAGGAAAACATTGAACCACAGTGGAACAGCTCAAAAGGATATATCACGGTATTGCGTTCAAACTGGAACTTATTGAACTATGATCAGTTAATTACTCTGTTAGGGATCACCCGAACCGAATTGGCATGGCGGCTTAAGGAGGATGATTTTCTGTATGTTAAATTAGGAAACCTGAAACCATTTTGCACTCCTCTCATTTACGAAGCGCCGACCAAAGAGATAGGTGTAAAGGCATTACAAATTTCAAAATGGGTAAAAGAGATCGGCAATCTGGCTTTTGCACCCGAAAAACCGAGGTTCTCATTCCTGAATGATTTTCCCAAACAGGTCAACGAAAAAGAGATTCCGGACCACCCGATACTCAATAATGGAACTGATTCCACAGGCTTCAGACTCCGAATGGTCTCCTCTTATTGTGCCGAATTTGGTGATCCATTGATGGACAAAGATTTAGGGTCCTTTCCGGAAGGACTTCTGTATAAGCTGGCGAAGGTAGGTGTCAATGCAATCTGGCTGCACACAGTTCTGAATACCCTGGTTGCGCCCAATGGTGATTTCCCCGGGTCAGCAGATGCACCAAAACGGATTGAGGGGCTAAAGAAACTCGTGAAAAGGGCTGCAAGGTTTGGAATTGGGATCTACCTCTACATGAATGAACCACGCGGGTTGGAAACCCGCTTTTTTGAATCCTCAGAGAATCGGAAAAGACTTGAAGGTGTTAAAGAGACTGATTATGCAGCACTATGTACGACCGTGCCTGAAGTCCGCGAATGGTTAACGAACTCACTAAAAACTGTTTTTCAGGACGTTCCCAATCTGGCAGGAATATTTACCATTACCGGATCTGAAAATCTGACGAGTTGTATTTCACACGGCAAACAAAAAGAGTGCAAAAGGTGTAAAGACCGGGCCTATTCCGATATCATGGTTGAACTCATTTCTGCCATGGAGAAGGGGGTTAAATCGGGGAATCCCAAAGCCAACGTGATCGTGTGGGACTGGGGCTGGGATGATCGGTTCGCGGAAACCATTATCAAAGGAATTCCAAAATCATGCTGGCTCATGTCTGTAAGCGAATGGTCGTTGCCAATTGTGCGTGGAGGGATACAATCCTCTGTTGGCGAATACTCAATCTCCTCCGTTGGACCTGGCCCTAGAGCTTTGGATCACTGGAAAATAGCCAGGGAGGCCGGGCTTAAAACTGTTGCTAAGGTGCAGGTCAATTCTACCTGGGAGATGTCAATTGTACCGGCACTCCCAACCATGGATCTTGTCGCACAGCACGCTGAAAATCTCTCAAAGGAATCGGTCACAGGGGTGATGCTCAGTTGGAGTCTGGGCGGATATCCTTCGGCAAATATAGATCTGTTCCAGTCGTGGAAAACGGGAAAAATGGAAGAGAACTTAAACGCTCTTTCCAACAAATATTACGGGGAGAAAGCCACCCCATGGATACGAAAAGCATGGACCCAATTCTCCGAAGGGTTCAGGGAATATCCATATCATATCTCGACAGTCTATCAGGGTCCGCAGCAAGTGGGGCCGGCAAATCCGTTTTATATTCAGCCTACCGGGATGATCTCAACCATGGTGGGTTTTCCCTATGACGATTTAAACCACTGGAAGGCGGTATATCCGGAAAAGATATGGGCAGACCAAATGGTAAAAGTTGCTGAAGGATTCGAAAAAGGGTGCAGAACCCTGAAAGACGGGCTTAAACAACCGGGGATCGGGGATCAAAAAGCACTTAGGGTGGAGCTGGATCGTGCAACAGCTGTCGCAATCCACTTTTCTTCAGTGGCAAATCAGGCCCGGTTTATCATGGCCCGTGACCGCTTTTATGCTTCAACGGATCCCAAAACGAAGCAAGCATGTATCGTCAAGATGAGGGGAATTACCATGGAGGAGATTAAGCTTGTAAAACGAATGATCCCCATCTTGAAGAAAGATCCTTACATTGCCTTTGAATCATCGAACCATTATTACTATGTACCCCAAACTCTTTTGGAAAAATATATCAATCTGAAAGTGGTACTTGAACGGTTAAACAAGTTAGGAAATTAGCCGGAAGAGACGATTTAACTTATTTACGCGCAGATTTTGAGATAAAAATCACACATTCAATAAGAAATGTGTGAAAAAACAAAATAACCCTGGGAAAATGAAAAGTAACCGCTATAAAATTCTGGCCAGCCTGATTATCTTCCTGGTCATTCAGAATCTCACTGCACTTGCTGTTGATACCGATAATCGGATCAGCCGTTATAATGTCGTATGGGAAACACCCTCAAAGGATGCCACGGGAGTCATGCCCATTGGAAACGGGGATATCGCTGCAGGAGCTTATGCAATCGAAAACGGGGATTTATACCTGCTCCTGTCCAAAAATGATGCCTATAATTACATGGGCGATATTTTCAAAACCGGAAGGGTACGCATCTCATTAAATCCCAATCCTTTCAAGCCGGGAAAACCTTTCCGGCAGACACTCAACCTTGCCACAGGTTCGATCCGGATTGAGGCAGATGGGATGACCATCCGGATTTGGGCAGATGCAAACCGGCCGGTTTTTCATGTTGAAGTTTCCGCTCCCCGGGAAGTACAGGTGACCGTTTGTCCTGATTTATGGAAACGCCTCGATTACACGGTGTTCAATATGGCGGAGTTCAACGGCACAAAGTTCTATCCTTCAACATTAACCGCAGAGCCTGCTCAGAATATCTGCCTTGAAAAGGGCGGAAAACTGCTCTGGTATTACCCGGTCGGCAACCGCAGCATCTATGGTGACGACCTGAAATATTACAACGTAGAACCGATGGCCACTAAGTTTCCGGATCCTTTCCGCTTCAATATCTTTGGGAATCTGCTGGATTGTCAAAATCTTAAATTGAAAGATGGGGCTCTTGTAGGATCAGGAAAAACCTTTGATATCCGCATCCATGCTCTCACCATGCAGACACCCGACTCCTCCAAATGGATCGCTAAAATCATAAAACAGTCAGATATTCAGATGAATGTGAAGGATAATTGGAACGATCATTGCCGTTGGTGGTCGGACTTCTGGAATCGGAGCTGGATCGTGGCTACCGATAACGCCATTCCGGTTACCCGGAGAGAGATCCTGAAAGGTGAGGCTACTCCATCCGGCATGCGTGATGATGAGGATGGTGCCGCTTTAACTTCGCAAAGCTACAATGTATTCCGTTTCCTGATGGCCTGCCAGAGCCGCGGACGTGTCCAGACCAAATTCAATGGCGGACTATTTACCCAACAGTTGAAATTTAAGGAGGAGGACAAAAAAAATCGGACAAATATGGTACAGCAGGCTGATGGCACCTGGCTCACCCACGAGGACGACCGGTTATGGGGGCGCCGCTATACCTTTCAAAATCAACGGCTCCTCTACTGGCCGCTACTGGCAAGCGGAGACAATGATCTGATGAAACCGTTTTTCAGTTATTACTCGAATGTGCTCGGAATGCGCAAGGCGATAACCAAGGCCTGGTTTGGGCACGATGGGGCCTATTTCCGCGAAAATATAGAACCTGACGGTGCAGAACACGACTGTGGGAATGAGGGACGTCCACCCCGGACAAAGGCCGGCGAAAAATATGAGGGTTGGTACCACGACTACTACTTTACATGCGGACTCGAGATCCTGGCAATGATGTGTGATAATGTCAATTACACGGATGATCAGAAATTCCGGGACAGCGTGCTGGTCCCTTTTGCGCGTGAGGTATTGCTGTTTTTTGACAAGCATTATCCGCGTGAAGTGAATGGTAAACTCCGTCTTGAACCGGCCCAGGTTGTGGAGACCTGGTGGGTTGCGGTCAACCCCTCTCCTGATATTGCCGGTTTACGGTTTTGCATGGACCAGCTGATGGCCATGCAAGCCGGAACTGCTGAAGATCAGGCAAACTGGCGCAGGTTCAGGAGTGAAATCCCGGAGGTACCCCTTCAGATTATTGACGGTCTTAAAGCCATAGCTCCTGCCGATAAATGGGAAAAGCGACAGAATTCAGAAAACGGGGAGCTCTATCCTGTGTTCCCCTTCCGGTGTTTTGGTCTGAGTTCCGGAACGGAAGATATCGTGACCAATACGATGAATCATCGTTCCCTGAAGGATGCCATGGGTGGCGGATGCTGGACCCAGGATCAGATCGACTGGGCCTATGCCGGCAATGCAACCGAGGCAGCCAAAGGTTTGGTGCGTCGTTTCAGGATAGCCTCTACCATGGTTCGTTTCCCGATGTTTGGAAGGGAAGGGCCCGACTCCTGTCCCGATTTCGATCATTTCGGATCAGGGGCTATCGCCTTGCAGCGGATGCTGATTCAGGAGGATAACGGGATAATCCTCCTCCTCCCGGCCTGGCCCAAAGCGTGGGATGTCGATTTCAAATTGCACGCGATGAAAAACACGACGATTGAAGGGGTTGTAAAAAACGGAGTATTAACCAGTCTGAAAGTAATTCCGGAATCAAGGCGGAAGGATATCCGCTTCGCAAAAAGGTGGAACCAGTCAAACTAAGACTTTACACATATAGTTTATAATCAGGTGTTTTAATAATGTAATAATTCAATTCACAGATTTCAACACAGTAAAACGTTTTCCTTCATTTTGGATCACCAAATATCCGTTGAACTCTCCGGAAAAGAACCGAATCGGTACTGGCTATTTTTTCAATCAGGTATATTTCTAAAGTATCCTTACGAGCGGAAGATCCGTATCTCTTTTTGGTCCAGAAATCCTGAAGATTTGAGTCATTGGTCATCCAATAAACATCATAACAACGAATACTATCCAAATACGATTTCTGTTTCCGAAAAGTCGTATCACCATTAAAATAATTTAAATAATAGGTACATGGCTTTTTTTCCATCGAAGGCAAAGGGAGGTAATTCCAATCAATATGACCCCAGCCCTGACGCATTGAAAAAAATATTCCCTCCCTGGTTTGACTTTTACTAAATTCTCCGACATCATTATAGAAATAAAAGACCTGCCTGGCTTTATCTCGTTTCCCGGTACAGCCGGTGACAAAAAAGATCAACAGAACAATAAATAACCTTTTCATATCAGAATGGCATTTAGATTTTCCTTTGATCCTCAATTCTAAGATCAAATTTTGGATCCTCAATAAAAACCCTTTAAAGATACACTATCTTTGACAGCGATATGACAGGTTGATTATTTTTCAAATATTTAGGAAAATGAACTATACAATCAGAATTACTGATACTGACAAAGAATCAAAAAAAATAATAACCCTGATTAAGGAATTAGCAGGAGATAGTCCCAACATAACCATTTATGAGGATGAAACCGGTCTCTCCTCCGAAATGGAGAAGGAATTAGACAAACGGTACAAGATTGTATTAAAAAATCCGGAGGATGGAAAAAATTGGGAGGATATAAAAGCCAATCTTCTAAACAGATAAAAAACTACCAGGGCATAACCCCAAATCCAGATATTGCTTTTATTAGATTCATTATCTCAAGGAAATCGTTGATCATTAAATAGATATCTAATGAAGAGATATTCATTAAAATTCAACTCATTCGCAGAAAATGATCTTAAAATCGCTGCTGAATGGTATAATGAACAAAAACCAGGTCTGGATAAGGAGTTTATTGAAGAGATAGATAAAGCCATTCAACTGATATTGGAAAATCCTTTACAATTTGCTATTATTCGGAAGGAAATAAGAATGGCAATCGTAAAACGTTTCCCATATGGCGTCTATTATTATGTAGGAGAAAATAGTATAAACGTTTTCGCGGTTTTCCATTTTTCGAGGAACCCAGGATTATTAATAAAACGAATTAGATGATATCAATTTTTGTTCGTATGAGAATAACAATCAGCTTATTAAGCTTCCTGATCTATTTTGTTTTATTCGCCAATGCTCAATCCTCCGAAAAGAACATTCCGATTCCCCTACCAACCAAAGCCCAGCTCAGGTGGCAAAAGTATGAGCAAACCATGTTCGTCTGCCTCGATCCCGCCACCTGGCAGGGGCGTGAATATGATAATCATTCCACCCCGTTAAGCCGGATCAATCCAACTGATCTGAACACGGACCAATGGTGTGAAGTCGCAAAATCGTGGGGAGCCCACCTGATCCTGTTTGTCGCCAAACACACGGGTGGTTTTTGCTGGTGGCAAACAAATACTTCCGGATACGGAATCAAAAACACCCCCTGGAAAAACGGCAGGGGCGATGTTCTGGAAGAGTTGTCCCGATCGTGTAAAAAATATGGTCTGGATCTTGGAATCTACGTTTATCCCGGAGACGATACCTGGGGTGCCGGAATTGGTAGCGGAGGGGTTACCAAAGATCCCGCAAAACAGGAGGGATACAATAAGGTTTTCCGGCAGCAGATGACAGAAGTTTTAACCAAATATGGACGGGTGAGCGAGGTCTGGTTCGATGGAAGTTGCTTTATAAATGTAAATGAACTGTTGGTAAAATACGCCTCTGATGCGGTAATCCTTCAGGGACCCATGGCCAATTTAAGATGGGTGGGCAACGAAGACGGATATGCCCCTTTCTCCAATTGGTACACCCTAAACTCCAAAGACCTGAAAACCGGCGTTTCGACAGCTGTTCAGTCCGATCCGTTTGGTGATGCCTATGCCCCCGTTGAAATTGATGTCCCATTACTTAAAAACAAGGGACACAAGTGGTTCTGGGGCCAAAATACCGACAGTCTGATCTTAACAACCGATCAGCTCATGAATATTTACTATAAGTCTGTAGGCAGAGGTGCACTCCTGTTGCTGAATTCAACGCCCGATACTTCGGGATTAATCCCCCGGTCGCATGTAAAGGCCTATGCCGACTTCGGTAGCGAGATAAAACGGCGCTTTGAAACCCCGGTCGCAAAATCAAGTGGAACCGGGGAGATTCTGGAAATCAGATTTTCAGAACCTGCCGAAATCAATCATGCCATCCTGCAGGAAGATCTTTTATTCGGTCAGCGGGTTCTGACCTTTCAGATTGAAGGGATGAATTCTGAGGATCAATGGCAAAAGGTCTATTCAGGGACATCGATCGGCAATAAAAAGATCTGCTACTTTGATCCGGTTACCCTGAAAAAAATAAGGATTTCCGTTGCCAACACAAAGGGGGACCCCCACCTGTCAGATTTTGCGGTTTATAACATTAAAGGGGTAAACCTTGCCCCTGAAAAAAGGGATAATCTCGGAAGTTTCTACGATGGGCTTGCGCGTAAAAACGGTACTGATCCCTTGGAAGAACCGGCGTTTGAAATTGGCTCCTGGGACAATAAATCTTTGAGGAACGGAGAATGGAAAGCGATGAGTTTTGATCTGACCAAATATGTAACCAGGATCGGTCAGTATGAAATAGCTTTTTCATCAAAAGAGCATAAGGAATCCGGACTGGAATTTAAAGATTGGGAACTGGAGATGTACGGAGGAAAGGCAACCGGTTCAATTGAGTTCCTTAAAGAGAGTTCCACCTTCAGAATAACCCGATCGCAGCAAACGCTGGATGAGTTTCCGACGATATTCCGAGTTAAGATCAAAGGGAGGTCAGCGAATACTTCGGGGAATATTTCAATTAAGAGTTTAACTTATTAAAGGTAGGATTCTCTATAATTTTCAATAATTCGAATTAATTGTGATACCAGGTAATAGGGTACGTTGAGTAGCAAGAATTTTTTGCCTGCAGCAGTTTGGACATCAGATTCGCTAAAGGGCTTGTTCCATATTCTGACAGCCAGCCGGTGCGGAGCCTGATCCATAAATAGGTGCAATGATTTCAGCGTGGTTCCAACACCCGATTTTACTTCAACTGGAATCAACCGGCCGGAATATGAAATCAAATAATCAATCTCAGCATTTGAGTTTTTAGCCTCACGAATCCAAAAAGTGCGCTGAGCCAAAACACTGTAATCTTCTGCAATCAACTCCTGACCTACAATATGTTCCGCAACAAGGCCACGCCACACCGCACTAAGTTCATTTGCCCCGAAAACTTCTTGCTGAACTCCTGCTGAATAATTCAATAATCCGGTATCAAGCCAGTGTAACCTTGGAGATTTCCTGAAATCGGGAAGAAACGGCAAGCTAGCTGAACCAGTGGGATAAACCATCTCGATAAGCATAGTTTTTTCAAGTAAGCGAAAAGCCTCTGCCATTTCACGAGAACGATATTCCGATTCGCCAAATCGTTCAAATTTGATACGTTGGCAGCCATACCGAAATCCGGTTCTAAGAATATGTCTGATATGTTGAACCGAGCTGTTTCTTACAGAATATTTTTCAACATCGTCGATATAACCGGCAATCAAGGATTGATACTCTGTATCCAGGCTTATTAAGTCGTTATTTTGAGCATAATTGGCCACAACTCCCGGCATCCCGCCAATTAAAGTGTATCGGTTAAAAAGTGACTGAAGTTTATCATGGGCAAATGCGGCGATTGGCCATTCTAACAGTGCGTCGAGCGCAGTATGTTCGCCAATAGCTGTCAAAAACTCGGAGAATGAGCATGGCCTGACTGCAAGGTATTCAACCCGTCCAACGGGGAATGAAATATGCCTGTCAATTAGGGACTCCAGCAATGACCCTGCGGCAATGACGTGAATTGAAGGTGCTTCCTCATAGAAATAGCGAAGAAGCGAAACTGCCTGGGGTGAATTTTGTATCTCATCAATAAAAATAAGTGTATCCTTTTGTCCTTTTTTTAATCCTTTAAGGAAAAATATGGCATCTAATTTTTCATTAAAAGAACCCGATGAATCAAAAATTGCCTTTTCATTCGGTTTTTCCAGGTTGAGATAAATATAGCATTTGTATTTTTTTGCAAATAAATTAACCAAAGTTGTCTTCCCAACCTGACGTGCACCTCGTAAAACCAGTGGTTTTCTGTTAGCTCGCTGCGACCACTCTTCAAGTTTATCAATTATCTTTCTGTAAAACATTGTTATATAGATGTTTTGTTATAAATACAACTACAAATATATCAATAATTGTCATATAACCAATCATATAAATAGATTAAATTGTAACAAATACAACTATTCAAGTAGAATCCAACCTTTAATTTGGAATATACGATCTGCTATCGTATATTTGTATGAGTACTAAAATTCAAAAGAATTATGAAAGTAACAGCGATAATTCCCGATGAACTGGTCAATGAAGCGAAAGTTCTGTCACATGCCAGGAACATAACCGAAACAATGATCATTGCCTTGAATTCCTATGTTGCCCTCGAAAAGCTGAAAGCAATGGGTAATGCAATAAACAATAAGCCCCTACAATTTAGGTACACTGCGGAGGAGATCAGAGAATTAAACAGGTCGTGATGGACTTAATTGTAGACTCATCAGTTTGGTTTGAATACTTTAAAAGGAAGGATCCTTATTTTAAAGAAGTTCAGACCTATTTAGAAATTCAGTGTATAAGAATCATAGATCCGGTAATTGGTGAAATTCTTCAGGGTACCCTTAATCAAAACGAAATGGATTTTATAAGAGCAGGTCTTCAGTTTGTGCCAAAATTTGAAATAAGAAATTTATTCGAAAAAGCTGGTCAATTCTCGTTTGAAAACAAGCTTATTTCCAAAGGGATCGGTCTGATAGATGCCTGCCTGATATACACCACGATCGAAACCGACTCCCAACTTTGGACACTGAATAAAAAGATCCTAAACTTCCTGGACAAAAAATATCTATACGATTGAACTGCCTCATCTGTAATACTATTTAGGAAAGGAATACGGAAACCGCATATAATCTATAGAAGATAGAGTATTTCCTGTGAAATCAAAAAATGTGCAATTTTCCATGGAAGAACCGGTTCCCCATGGATCTTTCATTTGAGAAGTAATCCACTCCGGTTCCCAATACATGATGCCGCTCCCACCCGCTTTAATCATGTTCTGGGTGAAGTCGGTAAGATATTTTGCCTGACCAGCCAAAGTGAAAGGATATCCCGCCATAGGAGTCTGGTTCCCAAACTGATTGGCATATGAATCGTCTCCCTGGGTTGTCCATGGATAAGATGTTTCAAGGATCATCACCTCGCGGTTGTAGGTGTTTTTAAGGTTGGTGATCAGTGCCGGGATGTCACTGAAGGCAACAGTAGTATGCCACAACGGATAATACGACATGCCGATGATATCGAAATCGGTGACACCCCCTGCATTGGTAATCTGGGCGAACCACCAGTCCACATTTTTCGGATCGGCCACATGGAGTGCAATCTTGGTTTTTACAACAGATTTAGCCGACACATCCCTGACCGCTTTGATCCCAATGTTCATCACGGCGCCCAGCTGCTGCCAGTTGCCATTGCATCCGTTTAAATCGGGGAACCTGGGATTTGTGTTAGTGATCATCATTCCGCAATTGGTTTCGTTGCCTATTTGCACGATCTCAGGCATGAGGCCCCTGGCATTTAATTGGCTTAAAACCGAATAGGTATAGTTGTAAACCGAGTCTTTCAGGGTTTGCAGACCGGTAATATTTACCCAGGCGGCCGGGGGGTTCTGGGTACCGGGATCAGCCCAGGTATCCGAATAATGGATATCGAGATCAACGGCGAGCCCCAAAGTTTTGGCACGCTGAATCGTTTTAACTGCATCGGCAAACCCGCTGTATAATGGGGTTTGCTCGCTTCCATAAACTATACGCACCCATTCCGGATCATTCCAGAGACGAACCCGCACCAGGTTGGCCCCATGTTCCTTCATGATCAGAAACGGGTCCCGCACCTTCGACGAATCGAGGTAAATACCACCATGATCTTCAATCTGGCTGACATAGGAGAGATCGGCTCCCATCACAAACTGATCCGGAGTAAAATAAGCATAAACGGCCTTCGGGGTCTTGACGACCAGGGAAGCACTTTTCTTGCAGGAAAACCCAAAGAATAGGAATATGATCAAAATTAGCAGGGTTTTCATCTATTATTTTTTACAAAATTAACGGGAAACATAAACTTTCCTCCTTTTGATACCAACAGAATTGACAGCTGGAGGCTAGCTTTTACTCCCCAATAAAATCTGATTCCCCAAAAGGCAGTTTTTATCAAGCCTCCCGGGGGTTAAAATTCAACCATGATCCCTAACGTGGGAAGAACAGTCCCTACCGTATTTTTGATCGTCTTCAGCAGGTATTTGTTAGGATCGGAAGGATCCGTTACAGGATTTCCATTGGCATCCTCAACCCTTTCTAGGTAATCGGGCTGTTCTGCCTGGAAATTGTAAACATTCTGGACATCAAAATAGAGCATCAGCGACCATTTGTTGTAATACCACGCTTTATCAACCCTCAAATCCAACTGATGAAAGGCTGTTAAACGTTGAGTATTAAATTTGCTGTAATCCAGGTAACCAATTCCTTGTGCGTCCCAGGCTGTTTTTATAGCCGATTTCGTTAAATCCCAAGGGGTAAAAGGGGCTCCGCCGATATAACGCCACCTGAAACCCAGATCCCAGTTCTTTTTAAAAGTTTGTGTTGCAGTAATTGTCAGAAGATTGCGATTATCCCATGAAGAAGGGATGTAATCACCATTTTTAGTGGTAAATTCACTTCGGACCCAGGTGTAGGTGATAACTGCACTTAGTCCTTTGTACTTTTTGATGCGACCCAGAATTTCCATCCCGTAGGCATTCCCTTTACTGGTTGGTGTGACCGCTTCGTCACCACTTACCCCGTAATCAGCCCCCTTGCTCGCCAGCGAGACCGAATCCCTGACCGAGAACGGGTAATGGCTGTATCTTTTGTAAAAACCTTCCACCGTAACCTGGGAATTGTCAGATGGACGGAATTCAATTCCTCCAACCACATGTTTAACCTGAATATAAGTCAGATTGTTATCCTTATTCACAAGCACACTGTTATTATCGCGATAACCTAAAGTCGTATAAGATGGAAGCTGGGCAAACTGCCCGACATTAAAGTTCAGTGAAGTGCCCGGAGTTAACCGGTAGCTGGCAGAGAGTCGCGGTGATAACTGACTCAATGGGCTGACCATATTTCCCGAATAGGTATTTCCGTCGGCCCGTATGCCAAAGGATAGATCAAGCAGCTGGTCGATAAAAGAGCGGCTGACCTGCCCGAATGCGGCATATTTGGCAAAACCAAGTGTCGACCTGTAATTAATGGTAACCGGGGCTTCCTTTAGGAAACTTTTTTGAACTGTCCGGTTAAAATAGCTCACATATTGAAGGTCAACTCCATAATTAACTTTTATCCCGGATTTTGAGCGATAATTGTGTTCGTACCTGAATTTGGATTCCATCTCGTAGGAATTATAATCCAGATTCAGAAACTGAGGCTGAACCACGTTATTCTGATATTTGAGCTGCGAATTGTCCAATTTATTCTGACTTAACACATACGTATCATTTCCGTTTGGATTAAAATGCTTTAAGACCGCCCCGAATGTATAATTCCATTGGGTATTTTCGGGCAGATAACTTAAAATATAGCGCTGCTGATCAGTCTTATCGGCACTGGTATTTAGAACCGACTTATCAAGGGCTCCGAGGCCGATAAAGGATAACTCTGTTTTTGAATTGATTTTGGTCTTTATTTTGAACTGGAAATCATTATAGGTTGGCAGAAAAGGGAGACCAATGGCCTGGAATAAAAACTGAAGGTATGACCGGCGTACCGAGGCCATGAAACTTGTTTTTTGGGTGAGAGGCCCTTCTACCGCAACTGCCAGATCTGAAGCCCCCACGGTTCCCCGGAACTTTAGCTTTTCAGTAGCTTCACGCTGATTAAATTCGAGCACCGAGCTCATCGCGTTTCCGCGGGAGGCAGGAAATGCTCCGGAATAAAAATTCACTTCCCTGATAAAATCGACATTAATAATCCCAACCGGTCCGCCAGATGCCCCCTGGGTCGCAAAGTGATTGATATTTGGAATTTCGACTCCGTCAAGGAAGAACCGGTTTTCACTCGGCCCCCCGCCGCGCACAATCAGATCATTCCGGTAAGCTGCAGTTGAAGCGACACCCGGATAGGACTGAATTACTTTTGAGATATCCCGGTTGCCGCCCGGGTTTTTCTCAATTTCATCAATTCCAATGGTTCGCAGCGAAACCGGACTCTCCTCCTTTTTTGGGAAATAGGTTGGCCTGACGACCACTTCATCGAGCTTTATATTTTCCTCTTCCAAAGGAACCAGGATCGTCGCTCCAACAGATCGGGTGATTCGAAATGACTCCGAAACATAGGTTTTGAACCCGATAACGGAGACTGAAATCTTATAAAAACCCGGTTCTAAATTTTGGATACTAAAATTCCCCTGGTCGTCTGAAACTGTTCCTTTGGTAGTCCCGGAAATCTGTACAGTCGCATAAACAATTGATTCATTGTTTTTTGAATTAAAAACTCTTCCTTTTACGTTGCCCTCTCCTCGGGAAGAGAATGAGGCGAATAAAAGTACTATCAGAAACGCAGCTATTAAATTCTTCATGGCATTTGGTTAAGGTTATTCCCCAACAAATTAACAAAAAAAGTGGGAAAGGGTTTTTCATTATCCATAACTTTGCAAAATGTTAAGATATGGAAGAGCTCGGGAGTTAAATCGAGTGCCCGGGTGGTTGTTAATTTTCTGAACTTCCGCCCGTGCACTTCACAACAAAAAATGCGATAAACTTTAAAGTAATCCTATGGAGCAAATTATTGAATTAGAAGGCTACTATATATTTGTAAAAACGGAAGGAGAAGGTCCACCAGTATTACTGCTGCACAGCTATTGGGGAAGTCTGCTCTTGTTTGACGAAATGGCAGGAGTGCTTTCCAAAACCAGGAAAGTTATCCGGATTGACCTTCCCGGCCACGGGAACTCAAGTACTCCTCCCCCCGGATATCGTTTTGACTTATTTGCCGATGTTATTGATGAATTACTTCAAAGGCTGAGTATCGCGGGGAAAATATCCCTGATTGGCCATTCGATGGGTGGTTATGTTGCCATGGCATTTGCGGAACGTTTTCCCGAAAGAATTGAATCGCTGATCCTGATGCATTCTCCCGTAAGGAGTGCAGATGATCAAAGCATTAAGTCACGGAACCGGGAAGCTGATTTGTTGCGGAAAGGGAAGAGAGAGCTTCTTTTACAGGTGACTGTTCCATCTAATTTTGCTCCCGGTCAGGTTGGAAATATGGGCAAAGCTCTGGAGATGGTCATGCAGACCAGCAGACAGGTAACCAGCGAAGGAGCTCTGCGCTCCATAGAAGCGATGAATCGTCGAAAAGACTATCTCAAAACCCTTCAAAAAGTATCTTTTCCGATTTTGATCATTGTTGGAAAATACGACAAAGTCTATGATGCAGAGGGGCAACTGGAAAATGGATCCAAGATTCCAGGTGCAGAAGTGCTGTTTCTGGAACATTCAGGCCATATGGGGTTTCTGGAGGAGCCGTTAAAGGTATCAGGCCAATTGAAACAATTCCTGGATAAAATTCCATTCTCCCAAATACTCATTTAAAGACATGAATTAAAATTTAACTTTTGCAATAATTCAGGAGTTCCTATCCTGTTTTAGGACCAAAAAAGCTACTTTTGCCAGTCTTTATAGAACCATTTTAAATTAGACCTTTGATCATATTTATGTTGTAAACCATTTTGGCAAGGGCTACTTTTGCAAGGAATTTTATAAAGACAGTTTTTAACTCAAATATTTATTAAAATCAAGTACTTATGAGCAATTTCCTGAGCGCCTCCATTGGCCGGAAAGTTTTTATGAGCCTCACAGGACTGTTCCTTATCTCATTTTTATCGCTTCACCTGACATTGAATCTCTTGTTGATTTTTGATGACACAGGCGTTTTGTTTAATCAGGCAGCCTATTTTATGGCCACAAATCCAATGATTAAGATAATGGAACCGATCCTCGCTTTAGGTTTTATTATTCACATTATCTGGGCGGGCTGGATTACCCTCGATAACATGAGAGCACGTCCGCAGGGATATGCTTCGGGAGACCAGCTTCTTAAATGGTGGGCTCCTTCCAAAAACATGTTTATTCTGGGTGGAATGATTTTGGTTTTCCTGGTATTACACATCTTTAATTTCTGGGTTAAGTTAAAACTTACCGGAGATCCAACCCTTTCTAAACCTACGGGTACCGGAATTGAAATGCACAATACCTATGAATTGGTTAAAACCTTGTTTGTCAACTTTCCGCTTTACGATGTGCTTTATGTAATTGGCGGAATCCTGGTTGGTTTGCATCTCTCACACGGTTTTTGGAGTGCTTTCCAGACCATTGGACTGAGTAATATCAACTGGATGAAGCGGTTGAAATGTCTTGCGAACCTGATTGGAATCATTTTTGCCGTTGGGTTTTCAGCCATTCCGATCTATTTTCTCCTTAAATTTTAATTGAAAATAAAAAGATCCATAATTATGAGCATCTTAAATTCAAAGATACCGGAAGGATCCATATCCGAAAAATGGTCCAACCATAAGGCAAATATTAAAGTTGTCAGCCCAGCCAACAAGCGCAAACTGGAAGTCATTGTGATTGGAACCGGACTGGCCGGAGCCTCTGCTGCAGCCTCCCTTTCCGAGTTGGGGTACAATGTAAAGGCATTCTGTTACCAGGATAGTCCCCGTCGTGCGCACTCCATTGCAGCTCAGGGAGGTATCAATGCCGCAAAGAATTACCAGAATGATAATGACTCGGTATACCGGTTATTCTATGATACAATAAAAGGTGGGGACTACCGTTCACGTGAGGCAAATGTTCACCGCCTGGCCGAAGTGTCTCCCAATATTATTGATCAGTGTGTTGCGCAGGGTGTTCCGTTTGCCCGCGAATATGGCGGCCTCCTTTCGAACCGCTCTTTTGGCGGAGTATTGGTAAGCCGTACTTTTTATGCGCGCGGTCAGACCGGCCAGCAGCTTTTACTGGGAGCCTACTCCGCCCTGAACAGGCAGATTGCCGAAGGTGGAGTGAAGATGTACACCCGTCACGAAATGATTGACCTTGTGACCATCGATGGCAAAGCCCGCGGAATTATTGCCCGCGACATGGTGACCGGCGAAATCAAACGTTTTGGAGCACATGCCGTTGTAATTGCTTCCGGGGGATATGGAAATGTATTCTTTCTTTCGACGAACGCCATGGGCTGCAATGCTTCAGCTTCATGGGTATGCTATAAAAAGGGAGCTTTCTTTGCAAATCCCTGCTATGTTCAGATCCATCCTACCTGTATTCCGGTTCATGGTTCTCAGCAATCCAAACTGACCCTGATGTCAGAATCGCTCAGAAACGATGGCCGGGTTTGGGCCCCAAAAAAGGCAGAGGATGCTGAGAAATTGCGGAAAGGGATTATCGGACCGAACGATATTGCAGATGAAGACCGTGATTTTTACCTGGAGAGACGTTATCCCTCGTACGGAAATCTTGTTCCGCGTGATGTTGCTTCCAGGGCTGCCAAGGAGCGTTGCGATGCCGGATTCGGAGTTAACTCTGAAGGGAAAGCGGTATATCTTGATTTTAAATATGCCATCGAACGACTCGGACGCCACACCATCGAAAAAAGGTATGGTAATCTTTTCCAGATGTATGAGAAAATTACCGATACCGATCCCTATAAAGAGCCGATGCAGATCTACCCCGCCATTCACTACACCATGGGTGGAACCTGGGTTGACTACAACCTCATGACTACTATTCCGGGTCTTTATGCCCTGGGAGAGGCAAATTTCTCAGATCATGGTGCCAACAGGCTTGGTGCTTCTGCGCTGATGCAGGGATTGGCTGACGGATATTTTGTATTGCCTTATACCATTGGCGATTATCTTGCCGGTGAGATTATGGTACCCAAAATCGACACCAATCGTCCCGAATTCATTGAAGCCGAAAAGAGTGCAACCGCCAAACTTGAAAAGCTTTTCAATATCAAAGGAAAAACACCTGTCGATCATTTTCATAAGAAATTAGGTCATATCATGTGGGAATATGTGGGTATGGCGCGTAATGCAGCAGGATTATCCAAGGCTATTAAGGAGATCCGGGAGTTGCGGGTTGAGTTCTATAAGGATCTTCTTGTTCCCGGAGAACTGAAAAATGTAAATCCTGAGCTTGAAAAGGCCGGAAGAGTCGCCGACTTTATTGAACTTGGAGAATTACTGGCCCGGGACGCTCTCAACAGAAACGAATCGTGCGGGGGACACTTCAGGGAAGAATCCTCAACCGACGAAGGTGAAGCTAAACGTGACGATGAAAACTTTGCCTACGTGGCAGCCTGGGAATTTAAAGGGGTAGATGCAGAACCGGTCCTTCACAAGGAAGAACTGGTCTTCGAAACTATTCATTTAACCCAGAGAAGTTATAAATAAAGAATCTCCTTTTGAATAGCTCATATCTAATATTCTATAAAAATGGCTGATAAAATTCTTAATAAAATATATGTAAAGGTCTGGAGACAAAATAGTCCCAAGGCTAAAGGGCGGTTTGAGACCTATACCGTGGAAAATATATCCCAGGGAAACTCATTCCTCGAAATGATTGACATCCTGAATGACCAACTCGTTCTGGGGGGGAAAGATCCGATCGCCTTTGATCATGATTGCCGCGAAGGAATTTGCGGAATGTGTTCGCTCTATATTAATGGTCATGCGCATGGGCCAGACACGCTGGTAACGACATGTCAGCTGCACATGCGCAAGTTCAGCGAAGGTCAGACCATCACTGTTGAGCCATGGCGTGTCGGTGCATTTCCGGTAATCAAGGATGTGATGGTAGACCGTACCGCCTTTGAAAAGATCCAGCAGGCGGGTGGATTCGTATCTGTAAACACAGGTGGCGTACCTGACGGAAATACGATCCCCATCTCCCAGGACGATGCAGAAGAGGCAATGGATGCTGCTGCCTGTATCGGATGCGGAGCCTGTGCCGCGACCTGTAAAAATTCGTCGGCCATGCTGTTTTTGGCAGCCAAAGTTTCACAATTTGCCAAATTACCGCAAGGTCAGGTGGAGGCCAAAAGACGGGCAAAGGCCATGTATGCCAAAATGGACGAGCTTGGATTTGGCGGATGTACTAACACCGGAGCCTGTGAATTAGCCTGCCCAAAAAGTATTTCTATTGCCCATATTGCCCGGTTAAACCGGGAATACCTCAAGGCGAAAATTGCTGATTAACTCATTATCAAAAGATTCATCACAAAAAGGCACGATCTAAAAATCGTGCTTTTTTGTTATGAACTTATTATAGTTGATAACTCTTATTTTTTCTATCTTGCGAAGAAGCATTGAAGCCAGAATTTATATAAATTCGCAGTGGAAGGACTAATGAAGTAAAACTTAAGAGAATGCCATACAGGAGACTACCGAACACGGATCAGGCAAGATTAAGGGCCCTTCAAACAGCCATAATGCTGGGGCAGAAGAGAGATCCTGAGGAGCTCGCTTTTTCTGCAAAATCATTGAACAGGCTCAGAGCATTTTATACAAATTTTGAAACGACTCTTATTCATCATAAGCTCGCCAGAACTCAGCAGGAGAAAAGCAGTAATGCTTATCTCGAAACTGTAAGGAAGGCCAGGATCTATTTGTCCCATTTCATTCAGGTATTGAATTTTTCGATACAACGTGGTGACATGAAATCAGCAGTAAGAGAGTTTTATGGATTCAACGATAAAAAGTCACCTTCGCTGATTTTGGATTCCGAGGTGTTGGAGTGGGGTAAAAAGATCATTGAAGGGGAGCATAAAAGGGTTAATCACGGTGGAAACCCATTGTATAATCCCTCCATTGCAGTTGTAAAGGTGAAATTTGACCAGTTTGTCGATGCCTACCATTTTCAAAAAACCTTGCAGAGTAACACTGCCAGGTGGACTACAAAGGTTGCCGATTTGAGGAAAGAAGCCGACGAGATTATTCTTGATATCTGGAATGAGGTTGAGGAACATTTCTCAGAATTACCAGATGATCTTAAAAGAGAAAGAGCAGGAGAATATGGGCTGACCTATGTTTATCGTCCAATGGAACGGATGAAAAACGAAAGTCATAAAATCAATAATAATGCATACCTGAGCTGATCATTCGGCTGCTCCCATCAGGCAGTCATTTTTGGTCAACTAACGATTAGTTTAATTTTAATTGGAAATAGAAAAAGGGTGGATAACTTTGGTTATCTGCCCTTAATCCTTTTAAGTAAGAACCACTCGTATAACAAACTCCACCACCACGATTACCCCTTCAGAATAAAGCTGAAAATACACCCTTTCCCAGGACTATTTTCGCTTGAAACAAATACCTGGCCCCCTAATTTTTCAATAATTCGCTTGGTGATAGAGAGTCCCAGACCATGTCCCTCCACATTGTTTTTACCCAACCTTTCAAAATCAGTAAACAATTTTTCAAACGATTCCGATGGAAGGCCTTTCCCATTATCCTGAATCCAAAAGCGAAATCGGCCATCTTTCAAATCTTCGCTCCCCATTACAATCTTAGGTGGATCACCCCCATATTTAATTGCATTACTCAGAAGATTGACCCAAACCTCTTCAATCCATTGGGAATGCCCGAAAACCACCGGCCACTTCTCAGGCAGAACGATTGTTGCATTCCGCTCCTCTGCAAGCAGGTTGAGCCTTTTAATCGCCTCATTGACTATTAAATACATATCAACCTCCACCGGATTGAAGTCTTCTTTTCTGATCCTTGATAACATCAGCAACTCATCGACAATCTTTAGCATTTTATATCCTTGCTCGTTGAGCAGATCAAGGAGCTTAATGGCCTTTCCCTCTTCCTGATTTTGAATATCCTCCTTAATAAAATCGGTCAACCCTATCACTCCGCTGATTGGATTTTTAAGGTCATGAGCCACAGTTCTTGCATATGCATCAAGGTCGGTGATCAATTTCTCCTTTTCAGCAATCTCATTCCGCAATAGGGCATTCGATTCAAAAGCGGCATCAAGTGCTTTTTTCCGAATGGAGATATCATGGAGAAGAAAGATTCTGCCAATAAGCTGATTTTTATTATTGGTTACGGGACTGTATTTGACCTCAAAATATCTCACTCCACCATTGGTCCTGATCGTAGTTTCGGTCAGAAATTCGCTTTCCGATGAGAGTTCAGGCCTATCGGTCAGAAACAAATGGCTAAACCTTTTAAACTGATTTCCGATAAGCAGATCCCTGTCTGCGTTGATGATTCTGCCAAAGGCCAGATTTACATCCACAATCCGGTCGACCATATCAATTACTATAACTCCGTCCGATAAGTTATTTATAGTCTGCCGTCGGGCAACAGGAACAACATCAAACATCCGCTGAAAGTAAATTCCAATCGCTGAAAGTATACCCGAGAAAATGAGCACGATGGGAGTAAGATCCGCATTCAACGCTATTAATTTATAAACATACATAATACTGGTAACCAGTGGCATAACAGAGGCAATAATCAGGTAAATCAACTGAATTTTATAGATCTTATAGAACCTGAATGTGCCAACAAGCAGCACAATTATTGCAATGATTAGAATCAAATACTCATAAAGTGCATATATCCAGAACCAACTTCCATAATAATAGACATTTTCGTTATTCAACGGAAAGAAATCAACTCTTTCCCAAATTAAGTGATGATATGAATTGGTGAAAACAAGCAGAACTGTTACCAAAGGGATGAATAAAAATATTCCGATAGCGAATGGCTTGGTGAACTTGGTTGACTGGGTATAGGCCAGAGTGAAAAACAGGAAAAAAAGTGTTGTGGTAGAGGCTCCAATGTATCCAATCTGTGACCAGAGAAGTTTGACCTGAAAATCCGTTGCTGCATGTTCAAAACCCTCACTTATAGCCCATAAGGAGGCAGCAAATTCAAAGAATATCATGAAATTTACTCCGTCTGTCCTCCTTCTTTTCCAAAGCGCCAATACTAAGGCTAAAGCAAAAACACCTGATAATATGCGTATGATGAACAGCCAAGTAAATTCGAAATTCATAATAAAGATTAAATTACTTTATTTATTAGGGAACTCCACCTGTTGTTACCTTTTAGGATTGAAGTCGGGAAATAATGTGATATCAGAACAACATTTTAACTTTTTCGTAAACAGACTGAGGATCAGGATTAAGCGGAAATACTAATTGTGGTTTCAGATAGGTTACCTTATGCTCACTTTTAAATTTCTCAATGCCGCCACCTGTTATATTTAGCATAATTATGGAATCCGAATTAACTTTACCGTTATAAACCGCCTGAATCAAAGAGGCAACAGCTACAGCTGCTGCAGGCTCCAGATCATTTCCCTCAGTTTGTGTAAATAACTGAGCCGCCTTTTCAGCTTCCTGATTCGTAACTGCCAGAACTTCACCACCGGCATCTTTCATAGCATCATACAATCCTCCTTTGATCCCGTAAGAAGGTTTACGATTGGATAAAACCTTGGCATTGATCTCTTCAATCTGTTTTCTTGCCTCTTCATCATTGATCGGAAGCAGGTCTCCCGAGCCCGCATCCCAGGCATCTTTAATCGGAAGAAATGGGGCATTTTGAGACACCATTAGTTTCATTTTTGTCGAACCATACCTTCCATCCTCAATGAATCGCTGGTTTGCCTCCCAAGCTGCTATAGCGCCCGTACCACTTCCAATAGCCTGAAAATAATAATCGGGAATCGTTCCGATCGTTGACACGGCAGATAAAACCGTAGTCCCCATCCCATCCCGCCGGGCAACATTCTTCGATCCCCCTTCAGGATAAAATCCGTTGATCTGGCAAACCAGGTTGGATAAATGGATGGCATCAAAATAATCTCCACCCGATTCAGCAGCGATCAGCTTGACACACGAATCAATTTCCGCTTCAAACCACATTGCATTTAAATTATCTACCGGGACACATATCAACAGGGGTATTTTATTTTCGGAACAAACTTTGGCGAAAGCCCGGGCCGTATTGCCCGCCGAAGCAACAACCATTACCCCATTACTGTTTCCGTTGATCCGGGCACAAACGGTATAGGCCTCACACTCCTTGAAAGTTCCGGTATTCATAAATGCCCCCTTCTCAGGCCAGTAACCATTGAAGGTAATGTAAAGGTTTTTTAACCCCAATGCATTTCCCAGACCAGCACTTTTAAAAGTGACTGGTGCCCCCGATCCCTCTAACGTCTTATCAACCGGCAGCCACGAAGAAAATTTGTACAATCCGGGAAGTGTTTCATCGATAACCAATTGCTTATCATCATAAATGGCCCTGATAAGCGCCGGGCCATCGTTATCCGGACAAGTTAATTCCCAATTTTGATCTTCGAACTGTTTTCCGCAGCAAAGTGACTGAAGGTGGTATTTTGTTTTGGCAAAAACTGGCATACATAAGATTTAAAGGTCACAAAGTTAGCTTTTTAAAAAAGCAATCCAAACGAATTTTTTAACCGGACAACCTTAAATATTGTATACTCCATCTTTATAAAATCACGAAAATATATTTAACTTTCTTGTTGGATTTGGGTCAAGAATCAAATAATCAATCCAAATAAATCGGATCCAAAAATTCTTTGACTTTACAATCAGCCGTAAATGATGAGCAGCCCAATCTGGAAATCAGGAATTGATATTCTCATCAATAGCACGGTTCAGGTACCTGTTAAACGGATAGATAATTTTTAATATCTCAATTGCTTTGACCATAAAATCAGGTTCAAGGAGCTCCTCTTCGTTGACCGGATGACCAACTGCGTAGCTGCGGTTTTTGATCAGCTCAAGGTGTTCCCACTCTTTGGGATACCCTTTGGGAGCTTTCTTCAATTTGTCGGAATAATCGAGGGTATAGGTCGCTTTAAAATCATCTTTCTCAATGATCTGAATAAAATCCTGTGGGTGATAGTAGATTTCCTGCCGGATAGCCTGAAGATGCTCAGGAGGTGGCATATAAACACCCCCGGAAAGGAAGCATTCACCGGGCTGAATATGGAAATAATATCCTGCAAACCCTAAATTTCGTCCTCCCCGGGCGATAAAGCACCCAAAGTTAGTTTTAAAAGGTCGTTTGTCATTCGAAAAGCGGACATCGCGGAAAATCCTGAAAACACAATCTTTGGGATTCAACGCCGGAATTTCATCATCAAATTTCCGGATTTCATGGATCAGGAGCTCGGCGACAGTCAGAAATTTCTTACGCGACACCTCGTACCTCTCCCTGTTCAGATTGAACCAATCACGCGTATTATTCGCTTCAAGATCTTTAAGAAAACAGAGTATCTCCTTCATAGATCAAAAATAACTGAAATTGGGAAACTAACTGTCGAATGGTTCCCTATTTTTGTATAAAAAATCAAAAATCGATGGGAAGAAGTTGTATTATCGTCGCAGGGGGAAATGGATCACGCATGGGAACTGAATTACCCAAACAGTTTCTGCGGGTCAGCAGTATTCCTGTACTGATGCATACCATCCGGAATTTTCACGATTTTGACCCGTCGATTCAACTGATCGTCGTACTCCCGGCTGATGAGATTGATAACTGGAAGGAGCTTTGCCGGCAGCATCACTTCGATATTCCTCACTTGCTGATTGCCGGAGGTGACACCCGCTTTCAATCTGTGAAAAACGGACTGTCACTGGTAGATGACTCTGAGCTAATTGCAATTCATGACGGGGTTCGGCCGCTGGTGAGTCATGAGACGCTAAACCGCTGTTTTACAGGTGCTGAAGAAACCGGGACAGCTATTCCCGTTCTGCCGGCCAATGAATCCGTACGCGAAGGAACCATGAATTCTTCGGCTCCTGTTGACAGGTCACGCTATTTCCTGGTACAAACCCCCCAGGTTTTTAAAGCTTCCCTGATTCAGGAGAGTTATAAGCAACCGTGGATTCCTGAATTTACAGATGACGCATCAGTGGCAGAGCATTCCGGAATAAGAGTCCACATGGTGATGGGAAATCGTGAAAACATCAAGATTACCTTTCCTGAAGACCTACGGATTGCTGAATTATTTCTGGGATATTAAAGACGCACGATCGTACGTCTCCACGATATATTATTCCCTGATTACCTTAATCTCCATCCGGATATCCTTGGCCGGCCGGTCATAGGGACCTGTGGGCTGTGCTGCGATGGCATCCAGAACAGACAGTCCTTCAACTACTTCCCCAAAAACCGTATAATTTCCATCGAGGTGCGGCGTTCCTCCGACAGTGGTGTAAAGCTCCTTTTGTTTTTCGGTCAATTTGAATGGGGTTTGCTTCGCCTTACCCATCGCCTGCGCCTGAAGCTTTGCAACCAGTTTATCGAAAGCCCGGCGGTTTCCCGCTTTCTGGTAGAAAATCAAAGAATCACTGCTGGCCCGGGCAAGCTGATTCATGATATTCTGGGCCAATTTCTGGGTCACCTCCTCCTCTATTGCATCAATATTGTTAGCCGGGAATACAACTCCCTGAACGATATAAAATTGTGAGCCGGAAGATTTCTTCTCAGGATTGATCTGATCTCCTTCGCGGGCCGCTGCCAGTGCCCCTTTCTTATGAAAGATATTGGGATTAATCTCCTTTTCAATTTCATATCCCGGTCCACCGTTGCCGAGCTTCTGTCCGGGTTTCGCATTTTTGGTGTCCGGATCGCCCCCCTGAATCATAAAATCCTTGATCACCCTGTGAAACAGGAGCCCGTCAAAATATCCGGCTTTAGCCAGTTTCAGAAAATTATCGCGGTGTTTTGGAGTCTCGTTGTAAAGCTCCACCTTCATCTCCCCAAATTCAGTCTTAATTACTACTAAGGGACGCTTATCCTGGGCATTTCCACAGGAGATAATCAACATGGAGGCCAGAATAAGGATGCCGGCAAAAATTCTCTTCATCGGTCTTTGATGTTTTGGACCAAAGATAAGAAAAAAAGCGACTGGCTATTGGCATCTGGCTTCCGGCAATTTCATCTTTCAGAAATGAAATTACAAATAATCAAATTGCACGATGTGGTAATTTCCCTTAAATATAATCTTTTAAATCGAAAGGGGTGAACCCTTTTAACCAGGGGCAGCCGGAAGCCAGTTGCCGGCAACCAACAGCTCTTTAACAAGTGCCATTATTCCTTCAGTAAATGAGCCGTAATTTTTTTTAATTTTGTGGTCAAGTTTGAAAACATGAAGAAGATGAGCGATTTTATTATTTATAACACCCTTAGCCGGAGCAAAGAGATTTTCAAACCTTTAAATCCCGGTCATGTGGGGATGTATGTTTGCGGTCCAACGGTATACGGTGAAGCTCATCTTGGTCATTCACGTCCCGCGATCACCTTTGATCTGTTGTTCAGGTATCTGAATCATTTAGGATACAAGGTGCGGTATATCCGCAATATCACCGATGTTGGTCACCTGGTCAACGATGCCGATGAGGGTGAGGACAAGATCGCTAAAAAGGCGAAGGTTGAAGAGCTCGAGCCGATGGAGGTCGTTCAGCTTTATACCAACAGTTACCGGCGGAATATGGCCCAGCTCAATGTATTGCCTCCAAGCATTGAGCCTTCAGCCTCAGGGCATATCATTGAGCAGATTGCTGCAGTTCAGCAGCTGATTGATTCCGGGTTTGCCTATCCGATCAATGGTTCGGTCTATTTTGATGTGGAGAAATTTGCCTCTGTCCATGAATATGGAAAATTATCTGGAAGGAAGATAGAGGATCTTTATTCCAATACGCGTGATCTCGATTCTCAGAATGAGAAGAGATCGGGCCTTGACTTTGCTGTCTGGAAAAAGGCTTCATCGGGGCATATTATGAACTGGCCATCGCCGTGGGGTAACGGATTTCCGGGCTGGCATATCGAATGTACCGCCATGAGTACCAAATATCTGGGTGAAACTTTTGACATTCACGGCGGTGGGCTCGACCTGCTCTTCCCGCACCATGAAGCCGAGATTGCACAAGGTGTGGCCTGCTTCGGACACGATACGGTCCGCTATTGGATGCACAACAACCTGATCACCATCAACGGTCAGAAAATGGGGAAGTCGCTTGGGAATTTCATCACACTTGACGAATTTTTTTCAGGAACGCATCCCCTGCTTGAAAAGGCATATTCTCCGATAACGATACGATTCTTCATTTTACAGGCCCACTACCGGAGTCCGCTCGATTTTTCGAATGAGGCACTCCAGGCTGCCGAGAAGGGACTTGAACGGTTGCTCAAAGCGGTTGCCTTGCTTGATGAACTTAAACCTTCGGCAGATTCAACGCTTGATGTGGAGGGGCTAAAAGAAAAATGTTATGCGGCGATCAATGATGATCTGAACACACCGATACTGATTGCCCATCTGTTCGACGGGGTCAAAATGATCAATTCGGTTAATGATGGCAAAGCCTCGGTAAACGCTGGGGACCTGGCTCTTTTGAAAAAGCTTTATCATGAATTTACATTCGATATCCTGGGCTTCAAATCTGAAACTGCTATCGGCGGATCCGACCAGAAGGTGTTAAAAGAGGTGGTTGATCTATTGCTGAATCTGCGTGTCGAAGCCAAGAAGAACAAGGAGTGGGCCACCTCCGACAAAATCCGCAACAGCCTTTCCGAATTGGGATTTGAGATCAAAGATACCAAAGAGGGATTTAGCTGGCAGTTGAAAAAATAAAACTCGAGTGAGCAAGTGTCTAATTCAGGTTCTGAGCTAATCACCTCCTCACTTTTAAAAGCAGTTTTACTGTAACGCCTTCTCCATTTTTACCAGCCCCTCTTCCAAAACTGAGCGGGGACAACCGAAATTCAGTCTGAAATAGCCATCTCCACCGGTCCCGAACCTGCTACCGTGATTCAAGGCAACACCTGCTTTGATCAACCGTTTTGCTAACTCTTGTTCGCTCAGACCATAGGAATTCAGATCCATCCAGACCAGGAAAGTAGCTTCCGGTTTCATGATTTTCACCCTGGGCATTCTCTCTGAGATGAAAGACTCCAGAAATTTATAATTGTCTTCAAGATAAACCATTAATTGATCAAGCCAGTTGTACCCATCACGCAGGGCAACCTCTGTGGCAATATTTCCGAAGATATTTCCGCTATGGATATGTACGGTATTTAAAACCTGCTCATACTTTACCCGGATCCGTTTATTTGGGATGATGACAAAAGCGGAGGAGAGTCCTGCCACATTAAAGGTTTTGCTGGCGGCCATCAAAACGGCACTGTTCATCGCGATTTGCTCAGAGATCATCGGAACTGGGATATGCTTACTACCAGAAAAAACCAGGTCCGCATGAATCTCATCCGAAACAATGAATATGCCGTTTTCTGTACAAATCCGGCATAACTCTTCGAGCTCTTCCTTGGTCCATACCATTCCTCCCGGATTATGGGGGCTGCACAGGATGAGCATTTTGGTATTCTCATCGATCCCCTTCTTCAGATTTTCAAAATCGAAAGTATACCTTCCGTCCCTAATAATCAATGGATTTTCAACCATCTTCCTGCCCAACCCTTTAATGCTGGTGAAGAATGGAAAGTAGACCGGAGGCTGAACAATAATCTTGTCACCGGGTTCTGAAAGGGCCATAACCAACAGGGAGACTGCCGAGACTACCCCGGGACTGGTGGTAATCATCTCTTTTTCAATCTTCCAGTCATGCCGGCGATCCACCCAATTGATAATCGACTCGTAAAAACCATCCGTACGATAAGAGTAAGCCAGAATTTCGTGGTTCAGCCGCTGCCGCAACGCATCTATGATAAAGTCAGGCACCCTGAAATCGGTGTCGGCAACCCAAAGTGGCACAGCATCCGCATTTCCAAAAAAGACATCCAGCATATCGTATTTGAGGCAGTCAGTGCCGCGTCGTTCTATGATCTCATCAAAATTGTATTTCTTCATTTTTAAGTATTTTATTTTATACTTTGCCAGTTGCCACCAGCCAGTTGCTAACTCTCTATTTTCTTCAGCCAGTTAAAACCCTCCCCCTTTTCAATCTTTAATACAAAATCAAAACGATTTGGATCAAGACAAAGTTCAAAATCAAAGGCGGGTGACCACTCGTGATTGGCGGGGTCGAGTAGACGAGCCCCGTCACCGATGGCGAGCATTTCCTTCATTTGATCGAAATCGGGCTCCGTACCCTGCAATTTATTGCGTATATATTCCGCCAGAAAGGTATCCTCCTGAGTCGGATAGCGCCCTTCGTAACCCATGCAAACGAGGCTTACTACAAGTGGATCTTTTTGTTGGATATATCGGATTATGGCACCCGCATTGACAAAACTACCTGTTACAATCTCATCGGCCAAAGAGGCATTGGCAATACCCTTGGTTCCCGAGCTGGTGGTCATGACGATCGTTTTTCCTTTAAAATTTTGGTTTATAATATGCGTCGGGGAGTTCCCAAAATCAAAACCAGGGACTTTCCGCTCGAACCGTTCACCCAGCATGACTAAATCAGGCATCGCCTTCTTCAACTCAAAAGCTTCCCCAACATGTTCAACCGGGATAATCTTCTCAGCTCCGGCGGCAAAAACATAACAAGCAGTGGAGAATGCCCTGAAGACATCGATCACAACTGTCAGCCCTTTCGCCTTTTTGGCCCCCTTTGTAAGCTGAAGAATTTCAATTTCCATATACCGCTTTTAATCGTTCCTTGCGGAACTTTTGTAAATTGGCAGCGAATTTAACGTAAAAAGTAGAAACGTACGATGATTTCTGTCGCTATAAAAGGTTTATCGCTATTGCAATTCAATAATCTGTCCGGTTATCCTGAATTGGTCCACTTCTCCACCGTACGTACCGGAGGTAAAAGCACTGCAAATTACAGCTCGTTAAACCTGGGGCTCAACTCGGGTGATGCCCATGAAAATGTAATCGCCAACAGAAACACCCTCTCTAAAGCATTGGATATAAGCACTGACCGGTTAATCTTCCCGAAGCAGACCCACACCTCAACGGTAAAAATAATAACCGATGATTTTTTTGCAGCCGGTGAAACGGAGCAAAAACAGTATCTTCTTGAAACTGACGCCCTGATTACAAATCTCAGGGGAGTTTGCATTGCCGTAAAAACCGCCGATTGCGTACCAGTGCTCCTGTTTGATCCCCGCCGGAAGGTTGTTGCAGCGATCCATGCCGGGTGGCGCGGAACTGCACAAAACATAGTTTTAAAAGCAATTCACAAATTGGCTGAAGAGTTTGGATCAGATCCGGCCGATCTGGTTGGTGCCATAGGACCTTCCATAAGTCCTCAGGTATATGAAGTCGGGGCCGATGTTCATCACCAATTTGATCCTAAATTTCATCGTGACACAAATCCGGTGATCCCGGGCAAACGATTGCTTGACCTCTGGAAGGCCAATCGTCATCAGCTGATCGGAGGAGGTGTCTCTGCTGAAAAGATCGAATTAGCAGAGCTTTGCACCTGGACAGAGAGCAGCCGTTTTTTTTCAGCCCGTCGCGACGGAGCCAGGACAGGCAGAATGGCTACCGGAATTATGCTCCGATAGTTGATTTGAGCAAAGAATGTTATATGTCTATTGAAGGACACAATAAATACAAATTCAATACCTTGAGCGAAACATATAACTATTTAAAAACTGTTTAATATTGGGTTCTTAATCCCGTCAGGGATCCGCCAGTTGGCGGATGGGTAGAAAACAGAATAAAATATAAGGTTTCGTCCCGGACGGGACGATATACTATATGCTATTCTATTCTTCTACCCATATTTTAGGCCTAAGGCACTACTTTAAAAAAGCATTGGGCACCAATGAAACCGAAGTATAAAGGTTAAACAATTTCTAATGCTCTATGTACAAAATTAAGATCAAATGTAATTTTCAAACAGTCGAGTAAAGAGCCGCCAGCAACCTTTCTTAAATCTATTTCCCGCGATTGGAAAAAGAATAGGGAAGGCTTTCAGGTGAAGTTCCCCTTGATTTATTGGGAGCTTTTGTCATGTCAAACTGAAGTTTTCCCCCTTTTAAAAAAGTGGTATGTGTGATATAATTTTTATCATATACGGCTCCGTTGAGGGTGACTTTATTTAAATAAATATTCTCAGCACTGTTTTGAGGTGCATCAATCTCAAATTTCTTCCCGTTTTCGAGCGTCAGGGTGATTTTTTTAAAGAGCGGTGAGCCGATGGCATACTCACCCGTTCCGGAGGCCACCGGGTAGAAACCCATTGCCGAGAAGACATACCAGGCCGAAGTCTGGCCATTGTCCTCATCACCGCAAAGTCCGTCCGGATTGGGATTATAGAGCTTGTCCATCGTCTGTCTGATCCAATACTGACCCTTCCAGGGTTGTCCAAGATAATCATAGAGGTAAATTGCATGCTGTACAGGTTCATTCCCATGCGCATATTGTCCCATGTTGGCAATCAGCATCTCGGTGATTTCGTGAATCTGTACGCCATAATAGGAGTAATCGAAGGTTGGGGCAGCAACGAACATCTCGTCCAGACGATCAGCCATCTTCTGACGCCCTCCGAAAAGGTTCGCTAACCCCTCGGGATCGTGGAACACACACCAGGTCCAGTGCCAGCTCGACCCTTCGGTAAAGGCATCCCCCCATTTGTCAGGACGGAAAGGGGATTGGAAAGTGCCATCCTCGTTTCTTCCGCGCATGAAGTTGACCGATTTATCAAAGACATTCCGGTAATTCAGGGCACGTTTCGCAAATCGGTCGATCTCCTCCCGAGGACGCCCGAGATCCTTTGCCAGCTTCCAGATGCACCAGTCAGCGAAAGAATATTCGAGGGTTCTGGCCGTATTCTCATTCACCCCGACATTATAGGGGATATAACCCAATTTATTATAATATTTAACCCCATAGCGACCCACAGAATGCATTGGTCCTTCGTTTTCGGTGTTTTTCAGGATAGCCTCATACAATTTCGAAATATCAAACCCGCGGATTCCCTTGAGGTAGGCGTCTGAAATAATCACCGCTGAGTTCGAGCCAACCATGCAGTCGCGGTGACCCGGACTGGCCCACTCGGGAAGCCAGCCACTTTCATCGAATGTATTGGCAAGCCCCTCCATGAGGTGAGAACTCAGGGTTGGATGCATCAGGGTAAAATAGGGGAATACCGCCCTGAAAGTGTCCCAAAATCCATTGTCGGTAAACTGATATCCCGCAACGACCTTCCCATTATATGGACTGTAATGGACTACCTTATTATTCGCATCAATTTCATAAAACTTGCGGGGAAAGAGCATCGTATGGTAAAGAGCCGTGTAAAAAGTACGGTTTTGGTCAACGGTTCCCCCTTCAACTTTTACCCTGGCAAATTCTTTGTTCCAGGTCTCTTCTGCTTTACTTCTGGTCTGATCGAAAGTCTGATCTCCGACCTCTGTGTTCAGGTTAAGCTCTGCCTGTTCCAAACTGATAAATGAAGAGGCCACCCGAGCATGGACCTGCTCTCCCTTTTTAGTCTTGAAGCTGATTATCGCCATCACGTGGTTCCCTTCGGCCATTTCACTTCCCACGGTCAGAACACTGTCTTTCCAGGTAGCTGTTTCCGTGAATTCCTTGTCAAACCTGATCACAAAGTAGTTGTGAAAATTCTCGGGAACACCCCCGTCGTTGTTTCTGCAATAGCCTGTAATTTTCTTTTCCCTGGGTAATATCTTCACCATCGATCCTTTGTTAAAGGCGTCAATCAAAATATGTGAAGAGGCAGATTCGGGGAAGGTAAACCGGAACTGTGCGGCACGCTCAGTTGGGGTTATCTCTGTAACGACGTCATAATCGGCAAGGTATGCGCGGTAATAATGAGGTTTCGAAACTTCGGCCTTGTGCGAAAACCACGAAGCACGCTTATTTTCATCAACGATGAGAGTGCCCGTTTCGGGAAATAACGAAAATGCAGCATAGTCATTGATCCACGGGCTCGGCTGATGGGTCTGTTTAAATCCCCGTATTTTCACATCATGATACCTGTAACCCCAGCCATTTCCCATTTTATTGGTTTGAGGGGTCCAGAAATTCATTCCCCAAGGTAAGGCAATGGCAGGATAGGTATTGCCGTTCGACAGGGCATGGTCAGAATCGGTTCCTACTAGCGGGTTCACATATTCCACCAGCGAACCCTGACCACTCTTTTGCTGTCCGGAGGTATTCAACGCGAACAGCACAAACACTAATACTACAAATCTAAGTCTCATTTCCATCGTTTTAGTCGTTTTCCTTATCAAAAGTTTAACTCCACTATTTTATTTCCTTATTTCCGTTTATTTAACCAGCTGCAAAACACAAATTATCCTTTCCGCCTATCCGCTCACCTGGACCTCAAGACCGGTTTCCACTTTAACCCGGAGTGCAATTTTCTCCAATTCATCGACCGAAACTTTAAATAGATCGTTGGAAGGGGTATCACGGGCAATGGTATAAATAGTCACAGATTTTGGCTGAATCTCCCTGAGCAGAGCGATCCAGGCCACCAGTTCTGATTCTGTCGTATTGTCTATTTGGGTCCCTTCAAAACTACCCCGGATGAACATTGTCTGTATAATCTGGCTGCCATTGAATTGCTTTAGATTCTGCACCACCTTCACAAGATCAAATATTCCTACAGGTTGATCGAGAACTCGTATGGTCTCCGAAATACCCGAATCAAGTTTAAGAATATTGTCGTCAACCTTTCTAAGTGCCTCAACCACTTTGGGTTTATGGAGCATGGTGGAGTTGGATAAAACGGCAATCCGCGCATTCGGGCAAATTTCACCCCGTATCCGCAGGGTATCGTCGAGAATAGCAGGAAATTCAGGATGCATTGTCGGCTCGCCATTTCCGGCGAAAGTGATCACATCAGGCAGGGATCCTTCCTTTTTCATTTCCTCCAGTTTTTCTCTGAGAAGTCTTTCTACTGTAATCCGGGTTGGGAAAACGGCTTTAACACTACCCTTTTGAGGATTCCAACCACATTCACAATAGATACAGTCAAAGGAGCATAATTTGGAATCGTTAGGCAATAAATTAATTCCCAGTGAAACACCTAATCTTCGGCTGATGACAGGTCCAAATATTGTTTGATCAAAAAGAAATGTCGGCATATTGCAGTTTCGAATATTCTTAATATTAAGCTACATAAAATCGAACTAAATCAATTTTCGGATCCGTGATTGTGGCTGGAAGCGTAATTGGTGTAAATCCATCCCGGTAATCAGGTTAATCCCGGGCCGCTTGCCAATTTCAATAGTTCCTGCCCAACTGTCCATCTCCAAAGCCTTTGCTCCGTTTGCCGTTGCCCAGGTCACTATTTCGGACAAAGGAATTGCAGGGAAATGGTGCTGAATCGTTTTCATCTCCTCCAGGATGGAGAGACGATGGTTTGATGAAAGACCGTCGGTTCCGAGACAAATCTGAAGCTCATTTTTGCGGAAGAGCTCAATGTCGGGAAGGAGGTTTTCGATGAATAGATTTGATTCCGGACAAAGGACGAACCAGGTCTGGCTGATCAGCCTTGTCTGGCATATCTGGTCAATGTCCCTTTGAGTCGTTCGGATGTTGTGTACCAGAAGGAGTTTGTTTTCTGAGGGTAAATGGCCGAGAACACTCTCCAGGGCACCTTTCCCGGAAGGATGGAAAGCGGTGAGGTCCAGGTGGAGATTTTCGGTCAGATGCCTGAAGATTTCACCATTCCCCGAACGGTACAAATCATCCTCCTCAGAACATTCCTGGCTGTGCATCGACAGAATTGAGTTCTTACGGATTGCAAAGGAAGAGATTTTACTGAATAACTCCTTGGAGATTGCATAGGGAGAGTGGGGTACGATTGAAGCACCCAATCCCAGCTCTTTTGCCTGTTCATAACAATCAAAAGCGATACCGAAAGCCTTTTCTGCGCGCTGGGGGGAGAATCCAAGGGTCTCCACAAAGGTATGATAGGCGATTTTCGATTCCGATTTAATAGGAAACGTTGCATTGGTATTGGAAATATCTCCTACTGCCACTACCCCATTTTTCCAGAGTTCGTGATCAGCATTACGGGCTTCTGACAAAGCTCCCGGGTTTTCCTGATTGCGTTGAAGCGCTACATTCTTCAGAAATTCAGGGAGCCCCGATTTTTCCTGAAACGCAGCGCGTAAATGGGACAATTCCAAATGGCAATGAGCATTAACAAACCCGGGGGTAATCACGCCGGAATAAAACTCAACACCGGCTCTTTCATCGAGCTGCCCTTTTGTATCCAAAATATCTGCTACAACACCCTGGTCGGTGAGGATAACAATCCCTTTATCAAGAATAGTCCCGGTTCCGGTGAAGATGTAATGAGCAGAGAGCTTGCGCATGGGGTACTATCTTTTTACACGCTGAATCGAGTCCTTTGCCCTGGTTTTTGCATCCATTTCATTCAGCCGGTTAAGTACTTCATCGTAAATGAGCTTATACTTTTCGGGGTATTTGCCATAATAGAGCAGCGAAGCTTCAAACACCTTCCGATCGACCTTAAACTTCCTCAAAGCTGAGAGATAGAGGTCTTCCTGGTAGTTCTCCCGGGTTATCTTCTCCATATAACGCTGGGCATAAACCCCCTCAGCCAGATGGATTTCGACAATGATCGGGGTGATCTCCTTTTCAGACATAATCCCATTGGGTGTCCGGTTTCCCATGCAGGCAAAAACCAGAATTGCCGATAATATGATCAGAATTTTTTTCATTCGTCCTCCTCCATTTGCTTTATTTCCCTGAATTTCTTTGAAAAAGGAGACGCAAAAACAAATGCGTTGAGTTTCTTATTCCGGGTATTAAAAATTTGAGAACTATTTCCCTCCCAACATTTTTGCCCCTCTGAGATAAAAAGGATGTTGTCACCTATCTCCATCACCGAATTCATATCATGGGTATTGATAATGGTTGTGATGTCAAATTCTGCCGTAATTTCCTTAATCAATGCATCGATCAGAATTGAGGTTACCGGATCGAGTCCCGAGTTTGGCTCGTCACAGAATAAGTATTTGGGATTAAGGGCTATAGCACGAGCAATAGCAACCCGTTTACGCATACCCCCGGAAATCTCTGAAGGGTATAAATGATTCGAGTCCTTAATATTCACGCGGTCGAGGCAGAAATTGAGCCGCATGACCTTCTCTTTCATCGTCCTAGTTGTAAACATATCCATAGGAAACCGGACATTTTCCTCAACCGTCAGGGAATCAAAAAGTGCTCCATTCTGGAATACCATGCCGATCTCCTGACGCAGCAATTTTTGTTCCTGAAAGTCCATTATCAGAGTATTCCGTCCATCAAAAAGGATCTCTCCCTCATCGATATCGAAAAGTCCAACCACCGATTTTAAAAGAACAGTCTTCCCCGACCCGCTCTGTCCGATGATCAGGTTGGTTTTCCCCTTTTGGAAAACGGCAGATATATCCTTCAATACATCCCGGCCTTCGAAAGACTTACATATATTTTTTATTTCAATCATTTGAATAGCAATTGAGTAAGGACCAGGTCGAAAAACAGAATCAGGATGCTGGTATTTACCACCGCCTTGGTACTTGCACGTCCTACTTCAAGGGCACCTCCCTGAACAAAGTAGCCCATATATGCAGGTACAGAGGCAATTAAGAATCCAAAAACCAACGTCTTAATTATCGAGAATGAGACATAAAACGGAACAAACAACGTAGTAATTCCGGTAAGATAGGTTGCTATGGTGACTGCCCCGGAAAGCGGACCGGTAATTAATCCACCCACAAGGCCGCAGAATACACTGATGATAAATAAAAACGGACTGATGAAAACTACCGCAATAATTTTTGGCAGAATCAGGTAAGAGGCTGAATTAATGCCCATAATCTCCATGGAATCAATCTGTTCAGTAATACGCATACTACCAAGTTCAGAGGCAATATTAGAGCCCACCTTTCCGGCCAGCATCAGGCTTAGAACCGTTGAGGAGAATTCCAGAATCAGGGTATCGCGATTTCCCAGACCGATGATATAGGTTGGCATTAACGGATTAACCATGTTATAGGTCAGCTGTAAGGTAATGATGCCCCCCATGAAGACAGAGATCACAGCGACAATTCCGATTGAATTAATACCCAGTTTTTCTATTTCAAGGATTAATTGCCGGATATAAATCGAGTTTTTCTCCGGTTTTTTAAATACCCTGACCATCAGCAAAAAATATTGTCCAACGTGATAAAATAAACCCACTTGTAAAAATTAGTTATTAATTATTGATAATTAACTCGTTGCAAATGCAAAACTGCTCAATCCCCAAAAATTCAAAACGGTCAAATTTTCCGATAAAAGTACAAAAAATTGGCTCCACGACGAAATATAGCTCGAAACAAACACATAATCCAAATATGGGTTATCATTCGGGACCGAAATCGCCTGAGTTGTGCCACTGGCAGAAAGTCCAAACAACAGCACAAAAATTCTAAATTGAAGTAGTCCGACCTCGGTAATTGTCAGTCTCCCCGGGAAGATTTGCGAACAGCTTATTTGTCGCCCATTTTATTAACCGGACCAAACTTCGGATAAACTCTTATTCCGGGGTTGGTCGTACAATATAAATCCGATGCTATTTTATTTCAAAAAAATAAATAATTTTGAGTAAAAATATACGGGATGGAAAATTGTAAAAATTTTTGTGTGATTATGGCCGGTGGTATTGGCAGCCGTTTCTGGCCTTTGAGTACCTCCGAAAAACCAAAACAGTTTTTAGATATTCTCGGTGTAGGCCGTTCCCTGCTTCAGCTAACATTCGACCGTTTTTCACGCATAATTCCCGTCGGCAATTTTCTGGTAGTTACCAGTGAAAATCACAAAAATCTGGTCCTCAGTCAGCTTCCCCAACTGAAGGAATCCCAGGTGTTATCCGAGCCTTTACGTCGGAATACCGCTCCCTGCGTTGCCTACGCAACCTATAAGATTCTGAGCCTTTGTCCTGACGCCAATGTCATCGTAGCTCCCTCAGATCATTTAATTTTAAAGGAAGATTACTTCCTGGAAGAGATAAATAACGGCCTTAGGTATGTCTCCGAAAGTGATGTTCTCCTTACTCTTGGATTGCAGCCAAATCGTCCTGAGACGGGATATGGCTATATTCAGGTAGCTGAAAAAATAGCATTTGAACAAAAGAATAACTTATTCAGAGTCAAGACTTTTACCGAAAAGCCAGATCGTAAAATGGCAGAGGTATTTATTGAAACCGGAGAATTTTACTGGAATTCAGGAATTTTTATCTGGTCAGCAAAGGCTATCCGGGATGCATTTACTAAACATTTGCCTGAGGTGACTTCATTGTTTGAATATGGGAAAAAACATATCAACACCCCCGACGAGGTTCAATACATTAATAAAGTTTATTCCGAATGCCCCAACATCTCCATCGACTATGGCGTAATGGAAAAAGCGAATAATGTCTACGTTTTGTGCGCCGACTTTGGTTGGTCAGATTTGGGTACCTGGGGTTCGCTTTACGAGAATCATAAAAAGGATGAACATGCCAATGCAATAAGCGGGAATAAAATATTCTTATACGATACCAGTGAGTGCATTATCAATATGCCTGACCAAAAAATTGCAGTTATCCAGGGACTCAAGGATTATATTGTCGTTGAATCTGAGAAAACCTTGTTAATCTGCAAGAAAGAAGACGAACAGCAAATCCGACAGTTTGTAGCTGATGTAACGCTTGCAGAGGGGAAATAATAACTTTAATTTGAGGAGGGCCATTCGCGGCTGTCTAAAGCGGCAGGCCTATGACAACTCCAAACCAGATTGTTCGATTGTAATCCTTCATTGAGAAAAGTATTCAAACACGAAAGTTGAAACAGCTGGCAATCAGCAGCAAACTGGCACCGGTCAATTGCCGGATCGTCAAAGCCTCTTAATAGCAAGCTGCTGCAATACCGAGTCTCTTAGCGCATTGAATTTGGCGATATTCGCCGGTTTAACCGGTTCTGCAGGTGGGGATTTTACGGTCAACGGATCGACCGGGGTTCCTCCCATGTAAACCCTGAAATCGAGATGAGGACCCGATGCAAGCCCTGTAGCACCTACATATCCAATCACTTCACCCTGCCGGACATGGGCTCCGACTTTTAGGCCAGCGGCAAATCTGGACAGATGCATATAGCTCGTGGAATAGACTGAATTGTGTCTGATCTTCACAAAATTACCACCTCCGGTGGGCTGATAGTTTTTTTGCAGGACTATCCCATCTCCAATGGTGTATACCGGGGTTCCTGTTGCTGCTGCGTAATCGACTCCATGATGGGGTCTGACAATCCGTAAAATGGGGTGCATCCGGTTATTTGAAAAGCGGGAACTGATGTGCGAAAATTTCAGCGGCGCTTTCAAAAATGATTTTCTCAGACTGTTCCCCTTTTGATCAAAGAAACTATCCCCATCTTCCTGGGTAAAACGGATCGCATAAAAATCAGTTCCCCCCTGGGTAAATGATGCCGAATAGATTTTCCCCGGACCAATGGACACGCCATTTACAAAATCTTCATCATAGATCACGGTAAACTGATCCCCTCTTTGGATGGCAAAGAAATCGATGGTCCATGCATATATATCTGACAACTGAACGGCCAGAAGAGGGCTTATATGACTCTCCTTTATCGCATTCCAGAGGGAACTTGTTATCACGCCCGACGCAGTTTGTCTTTTCGAAGTCACGTTCTGTTTGCCTGCAGTCACCAGTAACGACCCGGTTAACGGATAGAGGTAATAATCGATGTTATTATTTTCGTAGGCAAGGTAGAGTGGCCTCCTGTCTGAATCCCTGGAATAGAACAACGTATAACGGTTACCGGCCTTTATTTTCCGCACATCAAATATGGCTACCGAATTTTTTGCGAGCTGATCAATTGTCTGTGCAGAAACTCCACGCTCACTAAGGAGATCCGAAAGATTCTGATTCCTGGCGACCCTGCTCTCTTCAATATGAAAAGAGTCAGCCTTTAATCCATAAAGCAGTCTAGGTTCAGAAATATGGACTACCAGATCCTCACCTAAAGGCGGAAGTTTTTGGTAGTAACGCATATACAAAGAAACGATTAAAATACCCAGCACTGCAATCACCATCCCTGTGATCGCATATTTCCGACGATTAGACATTGATTCAGTTTATAAGTGATAATCTGTAAAATTAATCATAACAAAAACAAAACCGCCTCAACTTTCATCGAAACGGCTTTTTATTAGTTTAAGAATTTGAGTATTAACATACTATTCAAGTAAAGTCAAATCAGCTTTAAAGAAATTAAGAAAAAAGTCTTATAACGAGGATTAGAAAGCCCTGACCGCTCTGACTAAGAACAGGTAGTCTTTATAATTGTAATATTGGTAACCTGTTTTGAAGAGTTGGCTCCAGGCCGTTTGGCTGTTGCTCTCACTGGAACTCCAATAGACATAGATACCAAAACCACCCAGGTTCGCATTAGCTCCGTTGGCTCCCGGACCAATATTCACAAACATCAGGTTAAGCTCATCTTTGGAGGGTAAAAACCAGTCTGTATATCCTCCTATTGTTAGTGATCTGCAAATACTTGCGGCATTATTACCGCTCCCTTGCGCCAAAATGATCGCCTTTGTGTTAGCCTGACCTGTCCCGACTGCAGTTCCTGTAGCACCTGTTGATTTATAACTTCCGTTCCACCATGGAATATTTACTGACTGGTCGGTCGGAGCAGCTATAAGTCCATGCTGACCACTCGCGTCAATATAAAAAACAATACCACCCTGGAATTTTTCACCGATAAACGAGATGGTTGCTGTGATGGTATCCTGAGCTCCATAGGAGGTCCCTACACTGTTTGTAGCATATGCGCGTACAAAATAAGTGGTGCCCGGAGTTAATCCGGTAAGTGTACTGGCGTAAGAGCCGGAGCCAGCTCCATCAACTGTCTTATAGTCAGCAATACTTGGATTCTGCGTGGTCGCCCAGCAAACTCCGCGGGCGGTTACAGCGGCCCCACCGTTAGAGGAGATTGTTCCACCGCTTGATGCCGTAGTTGAGGTCACGCCCAATACTGCGGTAGTTTTGATGGTTGGTAAGGTATCATTTGTGGTAATTGTCAACTGATTGCCATATGATGTTCCCCCGCTGTTAATTGCATAAGCTCTTACATAGTAGAGTGATCCGGGCGTTAATCCGGTAAGATAACTCGTAAAGGCGCCTAACCCGGTTCCATTGCTGGTTTTGCCATCTTTAGTGGTCGGATTCTGATTGATGCTCCAGCAAACGCCACGCACTTCAATGGGCGATCCGTTATCAATCGTGACTTCACCACCTCCATAGGCAGTAGAGGATGTGACTCCGGATAAGGCGGAAGTAGTTAAACCTGGAGCCAGAGGTAATGTATTGAATATTAACTGATTACTATAGGCTGTCCCAACACTGTTTGTAGCGTAGGCTCTGACATAATAGGTGGTCAAAGGTTTTAATCCGGTCAATGAGCTCGAAAAGTTACCAATCCCGTTTCCATCATTGGTTTTATTGTCCGCAGTTGTGGGTTCCGGTTTCAGACTGTAGCAAATACCGTAGGCAGTAACAATCGCACCTCCGCTGGCAGTGACTCCCCCGCCGCTTGCAGCTGATGAGGAGGTAATATTGGTAACAGAGAATATTGCAATTGTAGGCAGAACATTCGGTACCTGAGTCTTCTGACAACTAAACAACAGGCAAAATAATACTCCGCTAAGGAGTGCTATGTAAATAGTGGATTTTGTTTTCAATATTTTTCCATTTTATAATCTGCAAACATAACGAATTAATTTTTTTTATGGCAACACTATTTTTCATCCCTAAATAATTTGTTCCTGAAAGGGCGGATGGAACTCGCATATTCAGTTTTTATCCCTGGTTATGTCTTCCGGCAGGCTGGTCTTGTTACAATTTGACTGGTGATTTAAAACTCAGTATTTGAGTTTATCAAATCCCTTCCCATAAACCCCCATCACCTTGTTCAAAGAGATGAATGCATCAGGATCGAGTTCTTTTATTTTCCGGAAAATTTCGGGGGACTCCCTTTGTCGCACAACAGTCATAATAACTTTCACGTTTCTTCCGGTATACCAGCCAGTTCCTTCAAATATGGTCAGACCCCGCCGTGATTCATGATTGATGAAATTGGCAATTTGCTCGTATTTATCCGAAACGATAAACAACTGCACAGATTGCTGGGCACCGGACAGAAAGGCATCAATCGAATAGGAGACAACCCACATGGTTACATAACCATATACCAGTTTCTCAACCGAATGAAGTACGATAAAGGAGGAGGCAATGATAATGACATCACAATACATGATAATTCGTCCCGGGCTGATATTCCGGTACTTATTGATGATCATGGCAATAATGTCGGTTCCCCCGGTGCTTCCACCTTCATTAAAAATCAATCCGATGCCTACTCCTCCAAGGATTCCGCTAAGGACAGATGACAAAAACATATCCTTTAAGATTGGCTCCTTCACCAGGTTTTGCAACACCGTTAACATTATCGCTATAATCGACATGCTGAAGATCGTTTTCAATCCAAAGTTGACTCCAAGCACTTTGATGGCAATAATCACCAGGAATACATTGATTATGAAGTAGGTATATCCGGTCCCGAATCCTGTGGCATAAAAAATAAGCATTGAAATTCCTGTTACACCCCCCCCTGCGATCTTCAAAGGGATAAGGAATGCGGTTATACCAAAGGCATAAAGTGCCAGGCCAATCACCATTACCGTGTAGGAACGGATTTGCAGAAAAATTTTAGATCTCATTTTTAACCCTATTTTGGCGCAAAAGAATATATAGTTAGCTTAAAAAAAGCTGAAATATCACAGTTTCTGTCTGTTTTTGTAAAATTTATCTATTTGTTCGAGAATTTTAAATCAGATAACCAATTTAAAACTATTTTTGGCGAATTATTATTCTAATTATCGAATAATAAGCATTTCACGACAAATCTAATAAGAATCATACACAACAAATCGATCTCGAAATGAAAATTCATGAATATCAGGCTAAAGAGATTTTAGCGCGTTATGAAATACCGGTAACCAATGAAATACTGTGCTATTCGGTTTCCGAAGTACAGACAGCGGCCCAGGAATTAGGTTTTCCCTGCGTCGTTAAAGCACAGGTACTTACGGGAGGAAGAGGGAAAGCCGGCGGTGTTAAGCTGGTCCGGAATGCGGAAGAAGCAACTCTTGCCGCCGAGAAAATACTTGGAATGGATATTAAAGGTTTCACAGTAGAAAAAGTGCTGGTCGCTCAGGGTGTCTCATTTGTCAGTGAGATTTATGCCGGTCTGACCATTGACAGAAATACGAAATCAGCAGTCTTTATGGTTAGCCGTGAAGGTGGCGTTGAAATCGAAGAAGTCGCAAAAGATAACCCGGAGGCAATCTTCAAATTTGCGATCGAACCTGATCTTGGAATGGCCCCGTTTTTAGCACGCAAAATCGCTTTTGCGCTGTTTGATGATTTTAAGCTGGTCCGCCAGGCAACCGATCTTTTTCAGAAATTGTATAAGGTATTTATCGATACCGATGCCTCGCTGGTGGAGATCAATCCGCTGGTGATCACATCGGACAACCAGCTTCTTGCCCTTGACGGTAAGATGACTTTTGATGACAATGCCCTTTTCCGTCAACCTGAAATTCTTGCCCTTAACGAACCCTCTGAAGATGAGAAGAAGGAGATTGATGCAAAGGATAAAGGGCTCTCTTACATACGTTTGGATGGCTCAATCGGCTGTATGGTGAACGGCGCCGGACTGGCCATGGCTACCATGGATATGATCAAATTATATGGTGGTGAGCCTGCTAACTTCCTGGATATCGGCGGGAGCTCAAATCCCCAGAAGGTGATTGATGCGATGAATCTGATCATTTCGGATAAAAACGTAAAAGTGGTGATGATCAATATTTTCGGAGGAATAACCAGGTGCGATGACGTGGCTAAGGGTTTGGTCGCAGCGCTGGAACAGATAAAAATCAAGATCCCGATTGTAATCAGGCTCTCCGGGACCAACTCAAAAGAGGGGCTCGAAATTCTGAAGAATGCCAATCTTCCTACTGTAGAAACGATGAGTGAAGCTGCAGAAAAAGCGATCAGCCTAAGCGTGGATTTTTTAAGATAATCAAATTAAAGTAATAAATATGAGCATTTTAGTTAACAAGAATACAAAATTGCTGGTCCAGGGAATTACCGGCCGTGATGGCAGTTTTCACACTCAAAAAATGATCGATTACGGGACAAACGTAGTTGGTGGTATTTCTCCCGGTAAAGGTGGACAAACAGTCCATGGAGTACCCGTTTTTAATACTGTCGCTGATGCCGTCAAAGAAACAGGGGCCAATACTTCTGTCATTTTCGTCCCTGCGCCCTTTGCTGCTGATGCCGTACTCGAAGCTGCTGAAGCCGGAATCGAACTGGTCATTGCAATATCTGAAGGTGTTCCTACACTGGATATGGTCAGAATCACCCCCTATCTTAAGAAAAAGGGGACCAAACTTATCGGAGCCAATTGTCCGGGACTGATCTCTCCGGATGAAGCCATGATTGGAATTCTCCCCGGAAGTATTTTTATGAAGGGAAAAATCGGATTAATGAGCCGTAGCGGTACATTGACCTATGAAATGGTTTACCAGCTTACCCACAGCGGATTGGGACAAAGCACCTGCGTCGGAATTGGCGGAGACCCGGTAGCCGGCCTTTATTACGAAGAGTTATTGCAAATGTTTGAAGAAGATCCTGAAACTGAGGCAATTGTGCTGATTGGTGAAATCGGCGGGGATGCAGAGGAACGGGCGGCCCAATATATCAAAGAGCATATTACGAAACCTGTTGTTGCCTTTATCGGAGGATTGACTGCCCCTCCGGGAAAACGGATGGGACATGCGGGTGCGATTATCTCCAGCGGAACCGGAACAGGTGCCGAGAAAATAGCAGCTTTCGAGGCTGTTGGGGTTCAGGTGGCACGTCAACCCTCTGAGATTCCTGAACTCCTGAAAAAACTGCTGAAAATTTGAGTTGGAAGAAAGAAGATCAACCCCAAAATATAGTTGCAAATTAACCCGGTTAAAGCCGGGTTTATTTTTGTTAGATTGGAAACTTTGTTGTTTTTTTGGCATTTCAAAAAACACTTATTTTTAAAATATGCCCTTTCTTAAGATTATTTTTTTATTTCTTGGCAGCGTACTGGTTATTTCATGTTCAAAATCGACCGATCAGGTCAACATATCCGGACAGGAATTCCATTCCGGCACTTTTATCAGCAATGGTGACACCCTGAATTCCAAGAATGGCTCCAATGGTAGAACCATAAAAGGAACTCTCAAATCGGGTCAGACCTATTATTTAAACAGCCTCTTTGCTGATGCAACCATCAATGCGGGAGACACTCTGGTTATTCAAAGCGGGGTGACCGTACTCATTGACGGACCGCTCACGGGCACAGGTGCCATCGGAACCCAGGATCACGCCCCTGGCATAGTGGTTAACGGGACTTTCCTGAGCATCGGAACTAAAGCAAACCCCGTTCTTTTCACTGTCAAGGATGCTTCCCTAAAATCAGATCCGACCAAAGATCCTCAGGATCCCAACGCAGATCCTGCATTTAAAGGTTACTGGGGTGGAATTCAAGGGGGAGCCGGATCAGGAGACATTATTATTAAATGGACACGTCTTGAGTATCTTGGTGGTCTCACTCCTTTATCAGCGGCAACCCGTGCGGGGAAAGCCCGTTACGGAATCCTGGTAGATAATCCCGGTGCCCGTTTTGTACTCGAGGACTCATGGCTTTATGGTTCCAATAACGACATGGTGAGACCTGCAGGATGTAAATACGAGATTCTTCGTAACACTTTTGAGAAGGTAGGGCTCAGTGCCGGAGAATGTGTGAACGTTAAAAGTGGTAGCATTGGCGATATCGCTTATAACCTGGTGGTTGGTGGAACCGGTAATGCTTTCAAGACTGCGAATGCAGGCGGACTCTCGCCGCAAAGCAATATGGCGACCTATAACAATACAATTATTACCACCGGATACCGTCAGGCTAAAGCGGGTGAAGGTGGCTCGATCGATTTTGAAAACGGAGGACGTGGATTGGCCTACAACAACTTCATTGTGGATTGTGCCTATGGTCTGAGTGTTTTAGGGGGTGGAGGTGCCACTCCGGCAGCTGATACGATCAATATCAGTTACGGGTACACCTATAATTACGGAGACAATACGACCTTCACAACACAGTTTCTTCCGGCCGGTTTTATTTCCGTGCAGAAGACAGGTGACATAAACGGTGGTAATAATACTACTCCCGGAGCCAACAATCCCCTCTTTGTGAATTATTCTTTGCCCAGACCAAACGGCACAAACTTCAGTGAAGCAAATTACGTGGGAAATTATGATTTCCATTTGCAAAGCAAGTCCCCGGCTATCGGTAAAGGGTATACCGGATTTCTGCCTTACGCAGTAGTTAAAAAGGACGCTGTATTTGGAGTGACTGAAATTACCTCTCCTGGAAAAGATATAGGTGCCTTTCAGGCAGACGGCTCAGGTAACCAACATTAATTATGAAACGGAAGGCACTTCCATCATCGATAATCCGAAGTCTGGTTTATTTTGTGCCGCTTACCTGTTTTCTATTATCTTATACCTTAGCCTGCGCCCGGAATATGGACTCACTTCTAATCAAAGTGGCTGAATATCAGAAATCAGCAGGTGCTATCCATGGGAAGGTTCTGGACGCCTTTGACAGGAGTCCTTTGTCAAAAGCAACAGTCAGTATCAAGGGGGCAAACCTTTCTGCAGTCACCGATTTTAACGGCTATTATTCAATCTCCGGGGTACCTCCGGGAACCTGGGAAATAAATGGCAAGGCTGAAGGTTATGAAGAGATGATTTGGTCCGTTACCCTGGCTGGAAACCAAATAACCGTTCCCGATTTCATCCTCTCTCCCCTGAATAAACTCTTACCGGAGGTAACGGTCAAAGGATTTTCTGATCCCGGCAGTTCAAAATATGCATTGCGTTTACAAAAGGCTGCCGGACAAATTATTGAGATTGTCCCCGATGAGGTAATTGAACGATCAACGGATCTCACAATTGCTGACGTAACCCGCAGGGTGAATGGCCTTTCTATCAATAAAGACAGGACAGGAGAATCTGACCGGACAATCATTCGCGGCATTGATCCCAAATATAATTATACCTTGGTAGACGGGGTGAAAATACCAAGTCCGGGTGACCGAAGCCGGTACATCCCGCTATCCCTTTTCCCGGCTGATTTGGTTCAGCGGATAGAGGTATACAAGAACCTGACTCCAGATATGGAAGGGGATGCGATCGGAGGTGTTGTTAATCTGGTGATGCGAAATGCTCCTCCGGATAAACTGTTCAAAATCAGCTTCACAAGCGGATATAATCAGACTTTTATAAATCAACCCTATCTCTCTTTTGGTACGAACGATATCCGGAAAAGATCGCCCTATGAAATTCATGGTCCAAATTATCAGGCTACCGGCAGCGATTTTACGAAAGACAATTTATCGTTCCGGAATATACCACCTCTGCCCGATGCCTTGGGCAGCATCGTATGGGGTCAACGTTTTTTCCATCAAAAAGCTGGGATAATTGTAGCTGCAGATTATCAGGATATCAAAAGAGGATCAACCGATTTTTTTATCCCCCAGAACAATCAGCTGCAGGAAAACAATGCGCCGGGGCTCACCGACTTTTACCTTAACCGCTATTCCTCGACGTTGATTCGTGAAGGTCTTCATTCCAGGTTTGATTATGATTTCAATTCCAAAAACGCGATCACCCTATCTCAAATATACGTGAGTCTGAAGGATATAGAGAGCCGTCATCAAATTGATACCAGTCTGGCCCAGGGTCGTACGATACTCGGTACCGGAAGAATAAATATTTCAGACCGCTCCCGCGAACATCTTCAGAATATTTACAATGCAACCCTGCAAGGGAACCACCAGGTAAATGCTCATTTATCCGTAAAATGGAGAACCGTATGGTCAGTGGCCAACGGACTTTATCCCGACTGGTCTGAATTGTCCTCAGGTACCGCCCGTATTCAGCAGCCCGACGGATCGGTAACTACAAGTCCTTTGCTCCTTAACCCACTTACACGCACCTGGTTACGAAACAGGGAGCGAGATATTTCGACCTATCTTTACCTGGATTACCGCCTTTCAGTTAAGGACCACGAGTTAACGCTGAGTGCCGGTGGCCTATACAGGAATAAGGAACGGAATAACTTTTACAACGACTATATCTTTCAGCCAGCTATTACAACGAATCAGGGACAGCCATTTACAGATATCTATCATGCGCAGTGGACCAATGACAATGGCCCTCAGAATCCTCTGGGGGCAGTGGCAAATCCCAATACCTATTCAGCCCGCGAAATTATAAATGCGGGATATTTCTCCCTGAAATTGAAGGGGCAAAAGGCAGAGTGGATCGCAGGCATCCGTTACGAAACTACAAATCAGGCATATATATCTTCCGTTGACCCAACCGTCAGCTACGGCAAGCAAGGGTCGATCCGATATTTTGATTTGCTGCCGTCAATACAACTAAAATACCAGATCAGTGATCAACAAATATTAAGGGCCTCAGGCTATGAAAGCCTTTCAAGACCGGCTCTTTATGATGTTACATTTTATTCTGTGCAGTATGAGGATTATCAGGAAGCGGGGAACCCTTTTCTGCGGAGATCGCATGCTGACAACCTGGATTTGAGATATGAATTGTATTCCGGCGGACTTAATATGATACAAGCAGGGGTATTTTATAAACGAATCGCAGACCCTTATGAAAGGACATTGCTCAACGCCGGAGATGAACTTTATCCGATTCCCTACCAGGGATTATCCTATACCCCAGCCGGTGTGTTAACCTCCCAGATGCGGAATGCCCCAACTGCCAATGCCTGTGGTTTAGAGATTTCGGCGGTCAGGTATTTTGGAAGATTCGGAATACAGGCAGGATACACCTATACATATTCGAATATTAATCTTCCGGATAAATTCATTACGCGTGAGGACCCAGCAAATCCTTCAAGCAATCTTTTTATCATAACACGCAATGAATCAAGGCCATTACAAGGGCAGTCACCCCATTTGGCGAACCTGGGTCTTCTTTATGCGGATAATCTGAGCGGATGGAATACATCACTCTCCTGCACCTATACAGGCAAACGCATATATTCCGCTTCAGGCTGGTATGGACTTGACTACTGGCAGCGGGGCTACACTCTGATGGATGCCTCCATAGAGAAAAAACTGAATAAAAAGATGAAGGTATTTCTTAAAGTGACTAATCCGCTTAATACAACTATCGATGTTGATCTGCATAAGAGTAACCCATCATTCGGGCAGGGATTAATTCCCGGACAACGGCGCAGTGACCTAATTACAGTGCTCAGGCAAACCGAACTCCCTGTATATTACGTGGGATTGCATTGGAACCTGCTTTAAGTTGAAAATACCCTGATGTATTATAAGATTAAAACCTGGCACCCCATCCGAAGTAAAAGCTTCGGGCAACCGAAGGAATAATACCAGGACCCGGATATTCATCCGTACGCATCGTAAAATAGCGTTTGTCGGCCAGATTATTCACCCCAAATTTCAGGTTGTAATTTCTTATCTTCAGCGATGCGCTCCAGTCCATCACCTGGTAGGCAGGAATCACACCTACCGCGGCATCTGGACTAAAGCGTGTATTGTTGGCATCGGCAAAGGAACGCGAGGTATAACTGATCAGCCAGGTGGTTGAAAACCTGCCGATTGCATAAGTCATTCCAAAGCGGTCAATGATATTTGGGGCAAACTCCACCCAGTTACCCCGAAATTGTCCGTTTACATATTGGGCATTTATGCAGGCCAATGAATTGAAAAAGCTGACTTCTCCTACCTTTGATTTCCCAGTCAGCATCTTAACGGGATTTAGTTCAATATAGGTTTCGATCCCCTGATGGACCGAATTGGCCACATTGGTCCGGTAGGTGTATGGATTTCCATTGACATCCGTCAGCAATTCTATTCCAATTCGATGATTATAAGCCATATAAAAGGCTCCCACATCAAAATTCAAATAATTCCTGACTGTTCCCCTCCACCCCAGGTCGGCATTCCAGCCACGGGCATCCTTCAGGTTTGGATCTATTTTGGATGACACCCCAACTGGTGTCTGATTTGAATAATCTGTCGGCCGGTAGGCTTGCGACCAATTGGCATAAATATTTGTTGTTGAGGATGTTCTAAATTGAAGTCCAAATCCTGCAAGCGGAATATTCCGGTTTTTGGAGCGGTTAACCCTTAAAATGTCATCTGAGGCATCGTCAGTAATATACCCTTTAGCGGCTGACCTCAGATACTCAAAGCGAAATCCCGGAGTGACAGACAGATTGTTTCCGATCCTGCATGTATTCTCTGCAAAAACCGCCAGATTAGTGGTCTTGAAACTCAGATCATTTTCATAATTGCCTCCGTATAAATTTAGATCGAAATCACTTCCGGTAGAGCCTGGACCCCCTTCCTGCCGTTTCATATATCCGTCAAAATAGCGCACTCCTGCAGCCAGAGTCTGATGTGAGTTGCCAAGTTTGTACTGTGAGAGCAACCTTAATTCACTCGTTGAACTAACAAAACCCTCATGTTCTACTTCTCTCGGAACGTAAGTATTCGTTACCGGACTTATGCTGTCAGGAGTTTGAATACCACCGTCTTCATTTCGCCAGACTAAATTACGGGCGCTTATGTTTAAGGCAGATTTTAAGGTAATTGAAGTATTTTCACTTAATTGATATTGCGCTGTTAAAGCCACAATGTTCCAGGGCGAACTTAGCCAGTTCCGCGCTCTGACCGATTGATGCGCATTTTGATTAAACTGAGCGTCATCCAATCCTCCGGCCATCTGGATCGTGTTGCGCAGGAGCGAATATTCAAGCCCTACCTTTAATTTAATTGTAGCTTCATACTCCACTTTAGCAAACCCCGTGATCTGATTGACCTGTGAATTTGGTCTCCAACCCCCAAGATCTTTATATTGCGAGTAGGCAAAATAGTGCCATTTCCGATCTGTTCCGCCCATCGAGAGGTAAGAGTTATGCAAACCAAAACTTCCGGTTGTCTGCTGGAAGCTCCCTTCAAACGGGCGATCCGAAGTACCGTTCTGAAGGATATAATTGATCACTCCACCAAACTGCGGACCAAATTGCAGGGAAGATGCTCCGCGTGTGACTTCAATTCGTTCAACAGCCTCGAGAGGGGGCAGATAATAGGATTCAGGATAGCCATATAAATCGGCTGTAATATTATACCCGTTTTGCCGGGTATTGGTTTCGATGGATTGAGCAGGATTTAATCCCCGGAATCCGATGCCGTTCGAAGGAAATCCCCCTCCTTCCGTCTCAGAATAGTTACTGCCCGGGATCCTCCCCAAAACCTGCCGCGGATTATTCAGCGCAGTATTTGCGTTAATGCTGTCGAGTATCAGGACTTCGTTTTTCTTTCCGGAATAGATTATCCCCTCATGAACCTCGGTCATACGCCCCATTCCCGTGATGCGCTGAATGCCGCTTACAGTAATCTCCTCGAGGGTAACAACTTTGCTGATACTGTCAACGGATATTCCCATATTTTTGACATGGTCGGATGCGATATTCCGGCCCAAGGCATTAAAAAAACCGCCGATTGCCATAAAAAGTAAAATTATTCTCATTTTGAATCGTTTAATTGACGATCCAAAATTAGCCGGCACCCCCGGGAGCCACAATCCCAAGATATGATGATTTAAATGAGATCCGAAGTACTGATGTCGTCCAGATCGATGATCTTTTTCAGGACTGCATACATGGTCAGCCCTGAGGCCGATTTTATACCGGTTTTTTCCGAAATGTTTTTCCGGTGTGAAATGACGGTGTGGATACTAATCGACAACCGGTCTGCAACCTCTTTGTTAGCCAACCCTTTGGAGACCAGCTGCAGAACATCAATTTCCCGTCTGGTAAGTTCATCAATCGTTCCGGATTCACGCTTTGTTCCCAAAGCGTCCAGAGATTCATTTATTTTATTGACAATCAATATCTTATTGTCATATAAATTAATACTGTCGCCGGAGTTCTCTTCTTTTTCATTAAGGTTAAGATACAAATATTTAGTTTTCCGGACATGGGAAAATATTTGGTTCAGTAACCGTTCATTCATTTCAAAAATGCTCAATGGAAGGATAACAAGGATGTATCCCGATAAATAAGGATAATCCATTAACTCGATTGAAAGGTGCAGCAGGATAACCTCGTCAGAATTGCAGCCGGTTAAAATTTCAGCCATTCCGGCCAGAATGATATCCGAATTACAAATAACAATTATTTTATTTAAGCTGCTATTCATCTTTCCCGATCATCTTTTCAAGTTGCCTGACTTTGGGAATTAGAATTTTGTCTTCAATCCGTGAGTGGTTTTTCATATCCTTTTCAAACATAAAAAGGCTGGATAACAATGAATTACCGATATTTGGATCATAATTGGGCGGCAGATATTTTATAATTATATTTTTCAGATCAAACATTTTTTCATCCATATCACTGTGCTCCTTTTCAAAACCACGGATATTTGAGCCCCGGTATTCACTGAAAAACACATCTTTATCCAAAGGGTCGAGGATCGCTTCCTTGAGTTTGAGAATATAAGGGAATACCCGCAGCTCTTCGATCTGAACATGATTGATAAACTCTTCCCTGAAATTATGATAGAATTTTCTGACGAGCTCATTCTCTTTGCATTCGCCGTAGCAGTCCTGCAGGAACAGATCAATTAACCTCTCCTGCTCAGGGAAGACATATTCCAGATAATATTTATGAGTTTTTCGCAGATAATCAATCACAATGACCACCGAGAAATCAAGTAATTTTTTCTCGGAAAAATAATTCTCATTCCTGAACACATTAATAATTTCGAGGAAGAACGTAACATCAATGCCATTTGTGACACATAACTGTTTGATTGTAGCATCGCCAAACCCCAGTTTTAAACCAAACCTGTTTATTACAGGGAGTAAGGTATGGTCTTTATGAATTACTGTGGCGAGTTTATCCGTTTCCTTAAACAATTCCATCGAATAATCCGGTTTTCATTAATAAATATTCCTTATTTCAAAGACTTCCTTACAGAAACAATCAAATTGGAATGAATGTTTCAGCCTGATTTAAAACCGGTGGTCATCACATCTCTATAAAATGAAAATGCCCGGGTGACTGTTCATATTCAGAACAGTTACCCGGACACAAAGAAAATTGCTGGTTCGTGAAAATTAATGAATTACAGCATCAATAATCTCAATCACCTCATCTGAGGCCGCCACTATAACTTCATGTACATTCCCAGGTAAGCCTGCAGCAAGTCTTTCGCCATCCAGAAAGGCTACATAGGTTTTATCGTCCTCTTTGAGGTAAACCGATATCCGGCAAGGCATAATCACCGAAACAATCCTTTCGTCATTTTTCTCCAGCATTTGACCCGAATATTGAGGTTTGCAAACTTCGATCACCTTTACAGATCTCACCGCCTTACCCGATTTGGCCAAAGATTGCTGCAAATCGTGAACCGCCGGAATCATCCAGTTACGCCGTTCAGCTTCAGCCGTCAATAATTCCACGGTCTTTTCGAAGTCAAAAGGACTTACTTTTTCAAGAATCAACTGATTTGTTTCCATATTGTTATAAAATTTATTAGAGGCAAATAAATTTAATATTTTAGTTTCGAATGATATGATCAAAGCGATAGGTTGGATTGGGCCGGCCCGGACTCAGGCAACGCAATGCCCTAATATTTGCAGTCAGGTTATCCTTTGAATAGTTACTAAGTGTCATTCGGACGATTTGTTCCAGCTCGCCAGGACTCATCTCCACGCGGGCATTTAAGGTTAGACGGGCCTTGGTACTTATTCCGGCCAGACCGCGAAACTTCAGGGTACTGTTTAACCCTGTCAGGTTGGCGATCAGGTAGTTTTCACCCGATTCAAGGATAATCTTGAGATGCCCAACCGATGCTTTCAGCCTGTCGAACTGCTGACTCAGCTCCTGCATGAGATTCCGTGCAAGATCATCCCAGTTTGTGGGATCTCCTCCGAGTTCAATCGTAGTATTCAACCAGCCAAGAACCGCCTCACCTTCTGCATAGAGATCATAATCCACCTCAACAATCCGCTTACCAGAATCAGTCCGGCGGGTTACCTCATTGAGCCACTCACCAATACCCTCTCCGGAAACTGCACTGATTGTCATCACATCAGCATCCGGAAAATTCAGCTTTACCTTCTCCTTCAATAGGGCCAATTCATCTGGTTTGAGCTGATCGGTTTTACTGATCAGGATGATATCGCTCTCTTCAAGCTGTTTTCGGAAAATATAAGCCGCACTGGGGTGAAGTCCTGCACTGCCACCGTTTAAAATATCTTCGAGTCTCTCAGGATCGGCAAGGACCGTAAGCGGGCTGATTAAAAATTCACTTCCCATCTTTTCCTTAAGCGGCTGGACGATGGTCGCTGAAAGATCGGTGCAGCTGCCCACCGGTTCTGCGATGATCACATCGGCATTTGCCGAATTACGGACCTCCTTCATGCTGTTTATCAATCCGTTGAAATTACAACAGAAACAGCTTCCACTGACTTCCTTAACCTGTACCTCATTACGGGAAAGTATGGCAGTATCTACCAGATCAGGTGCCTGGTCATTGGTAATCAGTCCAACGCGCTTTCCGTCATCCATAATTCGCTGGGCTGCCTCCCATAAAAGGGTGGTTTTTCCTGCACCAAGAAATCCGGCCACCAAAATAAGTCGTGTTTTTTTCATCTATTCCTTTTTACTATTTTATCCGATTATCATTGTTGCAGTTGCAATCACACTTTGGGTTTGAACCTTTCATTGCAGGTTCAAGAAAATACACAAAAAAGAGGGAAGCCAATATCCCGCCAATTATTGGCCCCAGGATATACACAAAAAAGAATCCTCCAACCTGATCGGGAAATGCTGCAGGGCCCCATCCGGTAACCCAGGCCACAAGCCGCGGACCAAAATCGCGTGCAGGGTTCAGCCCTGCCTGAGTGAGCGGCGCAACCAGACAAATTATGGAACTTACGGTCAATCCAATAAATAGCGGTGCCAATGCATCGTTTGGCCGTCCAATATTGCACCCTTCGGTAAGGGCAAAAATCATCAGTAACAGCACAAAAGTTCCAAAGGTTTCAGCACCGATGGCAAGAGGTAAAGATACTACCGCTGAACTCCCCGCACCCTGGTAATATTCACCGAACATTTTGGCGGTCTGAACCGATTCAGGAGTTCCCCGGATAATCCTGTGAAGACTTTCGTATGCAGCAATTGATGGTCCAAAAAGAAGATAGATCACCAATCCGGCCAGGATAGCACCCGTGAATTGCGCAATAAGGTATACCGGTAATTTACGGGCCAACATCCTTTTCCCGATGACCATTGCGATACTTACAGCCGGATTTAGATGGGCACACGACAAATGGCGGGTCAGATAGATGGCCAGTGTAACACCGATTCCCCACACCAAGGCAATTTGCACAATTCCCTGATATGCACCAAATAACACGGAAACTGCTACTGATCCACACCCAAATAATACCAACAGAAAGGTACCTAGTGCCTCCCCTATAAATTCTTTGGAATACCGCATTTTAGTTTTTGCTAACTAATTGAAAATACTTGTCTAATTTAAAGATATTTAGTCTTCCGAAAAAATGGCTAAATTACTTCAACTGATTATAGAAATCCATGTATTGCAGCACATTTTTCTCATTGCGGAAAATCTTCAGATTCTCAATACTAATGATAAAATTCCGGAAGTTGATCCCTTTTAGCGAATTAGTCAGCGTTTGGTCAGAAGACGATCTTTGCAAATAGGCCTGGGCAGAGTTCTTTTCCCCTAATCCACTAATAATCAATATTCCACGTTTGTCATCCAAGGATTCAACGCTTACTTTAATCGCCGGTGATCCATAATTCGCTTTGTTGAACCGTTCAAAGGCGTTGAATAATTTAGCTTCATCGGCTTGCTTTTTCAGATAAATGAAGGAATAGCAATAGGCCGAGCTTTTTTCTGTGAAATATGGTCCTGTATAACCCACCGGTGAAACTGGGTTCATGTGTCTGGCCGAATCCTTAGCCTCAACAGGTTGGACTAATACAAACTTCCCCTTATTAACTGATTCTTCTTCTTTTCTGGCTTTTGCAAGTAATTCCTGCGGATTTGGCAACAGATCTGCGGGAATGTTGGAACTGATGTATGGATTGTAGTTTTTGACAAAAAAAGGCACATACGAAAGGTAATCCTTCTCTTCAATAATGGTCCTGTAGTTGGTCGAGGAAGTGACAAAGTTGATATATTCCAATCCTTTTAAAGCCTGGAATACGGGACGTTTTCGGATAATTGACCTGAAATAGATCAACCCTTCATCCTTATCCGGGAAACTTCGCACTAAAACCATTTGTGTTTTGGAATCCAGGTTAATCGGTTCAATATCAAAATCGGTATCTGTATAATAATCCAGATTATAATTAGCGATGTCGTAAATCAGCCGGTTCACATCCACTTTTGCCTCCTTGGAGAATGCAATCACATAGTAATGGAATAAGTTCCCGTCGTACGAATACTTACCACCAAACTCATCATTCGCATGATCTTTGCCATTTTTCAGCTCTTCATTGGTGATCTCCTCCTTGATATAACCCTTGGCCAAAAGCTGCTGATAGTCTGAAAGGGCATTGCTGGCAATTAACTCACGGATATGGATAGCAATAGGAGTTGTAGGCTTCTTCGGAAAAGTCTTAATATATTGATCAAGGTTATTGGAAAATACAGTACGATCCTGCGCTGCTCCATTGGCAGCTACTTCAATAAATTTTATTTTTGAAACAATCGTACTGTCCGGATTCATAGCCAAAGTTTGGGATGCTTCTTCCCCGGCTTTGGGATAGTTGTAAGCCAGGAAAAGTCGCAGGATTTCGCCGTATTTCTTTTCAATAGCTTCGTTCTTCTCCTCAATCTCTGCAAAATATTTTGGATTTAACAGATATTTGGCATACTTGGACTCAGAATATCCGGTGATAATGCGTTGTTTATAATCCTCTGCATTAACCATGTCACTATTCTCCTTATACAATTGGTAAAGCTCAAAATAGGCAGGAAGTTCATAAATACTTCCCTTAAATCTTCGGTTTAGCTCAAGCAGCATTTCTATGGAGCGTGGAAAATCGCTGAATTCTGTCCGGTATATCCTGCCGGCACCAAACATGGCACTTTTTAACTTCTCTGTCGAAACCCGCATCAGTGAATCAGTAAGGGGGATATCCTGAAGATAATACTCAGCTTTTTGGGGATCGGTTGCCTTTTTCTTCAATTCAATGGCCACATCCTTAGAAATAGAGTCTTGTTGTTGTTCAGGTTCAATTTCCAGGATACTCTGCTTATTTTTCCGACGCCAATTATCCTCAAGGTTGCGTTTACCCCAAATTCTTTGGAAATCCGATTTCCCAATTCCGACGGTCACTGAGTTATAAAAATACCATTGGTTTTCATTGGTATTCGTAGCGCTTATCTGCTGTCTGGATTGCTGTGATCTGAAGTAATTCTGATTGGCTTTTTCAGCATTTTCGGCTGCCAGTTTACGCGCTTCCTTCTCTTGCAAATCTTTTATTATTTTATTAATCAATCCATTACGATCCTTCTCAGACATCATCGCCAATTTTTCCAGGCTGTCTTCACGTTGGATTGTATTCAACTCTTTGGCAAGGCTTCTCAGTCCGGATGCGCGGTTCATAATTTCGGGGTACCCAGGGTAGTTTACATCAATTACTGCCACGGCACTGTCGTAATAACATGCTGCCTGCAGATAGGCATTCTCTTCAAAAAATATTCTGGCAAGATCAAGACTTGAAATTGCCCGTTGCTTAGGATTGTTCGCGCTGTAACGCACCGAATTTTTAAGATTCTCAATTGCGTCCTGTTTCCTGTTCTCCTTAAGTGCAATATTGGCTTTTGCATAATAAATCCGGTCCCGGTATTCCAGGTTGATTTCAGCTTTCAGCATCTTCTCCAGCTGATTTCGGATATCCTTATTGTTCCCTCCCAGGATTTCCATCCGTGATATTCTGGCATTAAAGGCCATTTGATAGTTTGGCCTCATTTTTAGCAGGTGGGAATATTGCCTGGACGCTTCTTCCGGTTGGTTGGCTAAGGTCAGTAATTGCGCAAGGATGTAATTTACACGAAGTTTAACAGCGTGAGGAAGTCCTGATTCGAGGGCAGTTCTTAAAAAAGGGATTGCCAGGTCCGGCTCATTTTTTTTTAAATAATAATGAGCCTCAGCGAGGTTAAGTTCACTGTTTAGCCTCTTCGGAAAACTTCCGTCCCTAGTGAGGGAGTTAAAGATTTCAAGCGCCTGCGGAAAATCACCTGTTTCAATGTATGATTTTGCCATCCCGAGAAAGGCATCATAACGGGTGGGTTGATCAGAAAATTTACGGATTACAAAATTGAAGTTTTCGATGGCTCTGTGGTAATCGTGCTTATAATAACTGGCCATTCCCATCAATAAGTAACTGTCGTCTACCCATTTATTATATTCACCCTTGGATGCAAATTTTTTATAATGTTCAGAATTATTGGGTTTCCTTTGCGGACTTCTGGTGATGGAATGAAGCTTGATCAGCTTGTTGCACTTGGTAATTACGAGATCCATTTCAGAAGTGGCCACCTTCCCGGCATCAGGTATAGTGCCCTTTGAAATCGGGAGTGTATGGGTATAATCGTCCTGCAGACTTTGATCTATGCGTGACAGGCCTGCCTTCATACTCTCCTTTGCATTAAAATAGACATTGTAATGCGCGGACAAATTATGATATGCCCGTGAAGCCCCGGTATTCTTTTTTGTAGAACATCCAGTAAAAACTTCAATTAACAAATAAAGAAGCAGAATATTTCTTCCTGTTTGTTTCAAATGACAGTTCATGAAGGTCTCATCCGTGAATAAATTACTTTGCTATAGATCTACGGTAAAGATACAAAGAGAAATGATGCCGCTATGACTTTTTAACCCGAACCCGTTCGGTGGGTCTTAAATTTTCGTTTCTGTAGTTCAACTGCTCAATAACATTGGCCGCCAGGTCTAAAAATGCCTTTCCTGTGGGAGAATTTTCGCTCCATGCCACCGGAATTCCCTGGTCGCCACCTTCACGGATACTCATCACAATAGGGATCTGACCCAGGAAAGGAATACTCATTTCCTCAGCAAGATTCCGGCCGCCATCCTTTCCAAAGATAAAATATTTATTATCAGGAAGTTCTTCAGGGGTAAACCATGACATGTTTTCGACGATTCCCAATACGGGAACCTCGATTGACTTGCTTCTGAACATCGAAACGCCCTTAATAACGTCTGCAAGTGCCACATCCTGGGGAGTAGTCACAATCACACTCCCTGTAACCGGAAGTGTCTGAACAACAGTAAGATGAATATCGCTGGTGCCCGGAGGAAGGTCGATCAGCAAATAATCAAGATCTCCCCATAGTCCCTGAATAATGAGTTGCTTCAGGGCATTGGAAGCTACCGGACCGCGCCAGATCAGCGCGTTATCCTTATTTCCAAAAAATCCGATAGAGAGCATTTTGACCCCGAATTTTTCAATTGGAAGAATCATGTCGCGACCTTCAATCTCTTCCATTAGTGGACGTGCATCCTCCTCTCCAAACATCTTGGGAATGGAAGGACCGAAAATATCGGCGTCGATCAGTCCAACTTTCGCCCCGCTCTTAGCCATTGCAACAGCGAGGTTTGTAGCCACAGTTGATTTCCCGACTCCACCCTTACCTGATGCAACGGCAATGATATTCCTGACACCAGGCAGAACCGGAGCTTTCATCCGGTGAAGCCCTTTGGGGGTGATCAAAATATCGTATTCTTTTCCGAGGGCATTTTCAATTTCAGTGGCACAAGCCTCGGATACTGCCTGGATATTCGGATCGTTATCATGCTGAAAAACCAGGGTAAAACTAATCCGGCTACCCGCTGTCCGGATCTCCTGAACCATTTCAAGATCCACCACATTATCATTAGTCCCCGGGAAATTTACTTTCCGCAGTATATCTGTAATTGTTTTTGGTATTATTGCCATTCTCGTTTTTCTAAATTTACTTCAAAATTATTTTGGCTCTGTAAGAATATTAATTTTCGTTATTCAGGATTCATTAAATGCAGCTGACATTTGGCTTTGGGCTGCTGGCTGCAAAATCATCCCCTTCCTGTCTTTAATCCTTAAGCTTGCATTGACTTAACAAACTTATACCCGGTAAGTTTTGCCGGCAGCCGGTTAACATCTGCTATTTGTGCCATATTCATACTCCAAGCCTGAAATGACACAGCGCCCGTGTTTCTATCTCAACTCAATCATTGGATCCCAAAAGAGTGTTTTGAAATCGACAACCTGGTCGTTTTCAACCATGATTCCTTCGTTTTCAAGCAATTCCTGCATTTGCTCGGGTGATCCGAAGTGAATTTTCCCGGTAAGCAAACCGTTCCGGTTGACTACCCGATGTGCCGGAACATAGTTTTCCTGATGATGAGACAGGTTCATCGCCCACCCCACCATTCGGGATGATCCTGCGGTTCCCAGGTAACGGGCAATCGCACCATAACTGGTAACCCTTCCGGCCGGAATCTGCCTGACCACCTCAAAAACGCTCTGATAGAAATCTGACACTTATCTCCTTGTTTCTATATGATCTCTGTTCGTTGAATTCCGGCCAAAACTCCGGTAATCATCCAATTCTATTTCAACCTCAGGTTCTGTAAGATTTTCTCCATGAGGTATAAATCTCAGATATTTTATCGTTTTGCCCCGGTCAAGCCATTGTTGTTCGTAATAAGTCCGGATACTTAGAATCTCATCAGCCAATCCGGAATTGTATAAATCGCTGGTATTTACCTGCACCGGGAAATGATTTACCTCAATTGTGGCAAGGGTATACCGATAGAGGAAATCACTGTCTGTTTTCAGGTGAATAACACCTGCCGGCTGAAGAATTTCACTGTATTGCTTTAAAAATCTGACTGCCGTTAGTCTTTTGTTCGTCCTTTTCATCTGAGGATCCGGAAACGTAATCCAGATTTCCGAAACTTCATCCGCCGCAAAAAAATGGGATAACAACTCAATATTAGTCCTTACAAAACCACAGTTTCTGAGTTCATTCAGATGAACTTCCTTTGCACCTGACCACATCCTGGATCCCTTGATATCGATCCCGATAAAATTCTTGTCCGGAAAGAGCCGGGCGAGTCCCACGGTGTATTCTCCTTTTCCACATCCCAGTTCTAAAACAATAGGGTGGTCATTTTTAAAAAAATCGTTGTTCCAACTCCCCTTTAATGAAAATCCAACATTGATTAATTCGCTATAGGTCAATTGAATAACGTGACCATATGTATTTAATTCTGCAAACTTGGCCAGTTTGTTTTTACTCATTTGAAATAAATCTGTTTTGTAATTTAGAGTGCCTTATCCAAGGCTATTCCAAAATCGTGAATCCCCTTAAGGATTCCATCTGGTGTGCGCATTCCTTGTCTGACTGAAATTGTATATTTACCAATCTCGGGGAAAAAAATGGTCTGTTTGTAAGGATACTTCCTGTCATAAAGATCTCCAAGTCCGCTACCCAGCCATTCACCGGATGGTTTAGCAAGGGTCAATTCCAGGGTATCATTCGTAACCTTACCGGAAGGGGGTTCAATGGATACAAAAAGCCAGAGATTGCTGAAGGCATACCGTCCCTCATTACGGACAGTGAATGAAAGATTATATACCTTTTTAGGATCCGGGATATTGAGTTCAAAAATTAAAATGGTATCCTGATGCCATTCCGAATGGGGGAGCATTCGGTAATCTTCAACAACCGGTTTCTTAACACAAGAGGTGGTTGCTAAAACTGTCATCAATGTCATTATGCCAAGCACAAAAAGGAAATTGCCCTTTCGGCAGAAGCTTATTTCATTGACCTTCATTGTTATTACTGGGTTTTCTGGTTAAAACTGGCTTGTGCCTTTTTTTCCGTCGATTCTTGAATTCCTGGTCAAACCGTTCGATACTCTCTACCCCGACAGAATTGTGGTAATTGTGTGCTTCCGGTTCAACGACAGGAGCGTTTTCATTTGTTAGCTGGGCTATTTTCTTTCCGCTTCTGTTGAGCAGATGGATCTCTTTCACTTTCTCCACCGATACTGCCATCATTCCGCCAGGCTGATTATTCTCCTTCACGTACCAATAAATACCCTTGAAAATATCGGCTTTCAGATAATTGTAATTCCCTTTTTCGGTTTCAAGCTGAATATTGGTGGAAGGGAAATTCTTCTGGGCATCGATATAGGCATCGAGTTCGTAGTTCAGGCAACATTTTAATTTCCCGCATTGTCCGGCCAGTTTTTGCGGATTGAGTGATATCTCCTGGTAACGTGCAGCATTGGTGGTGACAGAAACGAAATTCGAGATCCACGAACTGCAGCAGAGCTCCCTCCCGCATGGACCAATTCCTCCGATCCGGGCAGCTTCCTGCCGGGCTCCGATCTGGCGCATCTCTATGCGAATCCTGAAGGTATCGGCGTAAAACTTAATTAATTGACGAAAATCAACCCGCTCATCTGCAATATAATAGAAAATAGCTTTTGTCTTGTCTCCCTGAAATTCCACATCACCGATCTTCATATTTAATTTCAGCTCTTCGGCAATCTTTCGGGCCTTAAGCATGGTGCTGTGCTCGCTGGCAATGGCCTCTTCCCATTTCTGGAGATCAACTGGCTTGGCAATCCGGTAGATCTTTCTCAGTTCCCCGTCAATCAGGGTAACTTTATGGCGCTTTATTTGCTTAAGTACCAGATCTCCGACGAGCGAAACCATACCTATATCGTGGCCCGGACTAGCCTCAACTGCAACCATGTCACCCGATTTTAATGGTAGTCTGTTGACATTGCTAAAGTAATCCTTGCGTGTATTTTTAAAACGGACTTCAACAATCTCCTCT